>ENA-OQAB01000673-OQAB01000673.1-human-gut-metagenome-genome-assembly--contig:-NODE-673-length-17818-cov-5.116669_pt1 | contig 17818 bp, 25 predicted proteins | sample MGYA00242490_ERZ504517 | MGnify/ENA primary metagenome ERZ504517 (study PRJEB26092, sample SAMD00036298) | human gut metagenome | host: Homo sapiens | study: EMG produced TPA metagenomics assembly of...
GGAAGGCAAGGTAAGACAAAATCGGGAGCAAGCAGTCTTACAGAGCGAACCTACGGTAGATGCATCTACGTCCAGGAAGGACAGCAGACAGAGGCGGGGGAGCTTTAATGCAGCTGAATATAGACGGACATTGAGGAACAGATTCTGACTCTGGAGCAAGGAGAATAGAAAAGCTAAAGCATGAATAACCGGGATCTGAACAGCAAGAAGAAAGCAGATCAGGAAAAAAAGGCAACTGGAGAGGAACGGGCCAGGGAGGATTATCAGGAGGCTGTCCGGAAAGGAGAAGATGATGTGGCCAGAGCAGCAGAGGACCTGGCACAGGCCAGAAAAGCCCTTGATGACTATTACCAGAATGCGGAGGAAGCACAGGGGGACTCGGGAGTGCTTGAGACACTGGAAAAAAATTTATGGGGAAAAAAAAGAACAGGCCCAGACCCTGGAACAAGAAATTACAAAGATTGAGACCCAGACAGAGGTGGAGGTCCAAAAAAGAATTGAGGAGGCAAAGGCCGGAAATGGGGGGAGCAGTCTTACGCCTCAGGAGGAAAAGAAGATCAGGGATCAGGTAGAAGCAGAATACGCACCTAAGCTGGAGAAAGCAAGATCAGACGCCGAAGCGGCCCGGGAGGCGGCTCTGGAGGCAGAAGCGGCATGGAATTCCTATGTGCAGGGAGATGGGCTCTCTTAGCCAGCAGGGATCGGAAGCCCAGGAACAGCAGCTTCTAGAGGCAGTGTCTGCCGCGGAAAAGCCTACCAGGACGCGGCATACGCCGCCCAGGAGTCCGCAACTGCTGCCGGCAGGGCAATCGAAGATGCCAATGCTCCGGAGGGCAGTGACAGCACATCAAAAATAAATGAACTTGATATAGAGAAAAAAAAGTATATCGTTAATCAGATAAAATGTTTTTCTTTCTTAATGATCTATACAATTGCTTCTGTAATATTTCCTAGTTTTTTAAGCAAAATTGTTGATCTGGGAGTTGTTATGGGAGATGTTTCAAATATAGTGTTGTATACTACTGAGATGTTGATTTGCGGGATATTAATGGTAATTTTCTATTATTTGCAAAAAGTAATTTTTTTTTAAATTCGGTAATGATATAGTATTAAGGACAAAACAAAAATTATATAAAAAGCTTAATACAGTTGATATTCAATTTTGGAACCAGTACAAAGTAGGGGATGTACTCACAATTTTAGATAATGACATAGAAAAATTGCAAGAACTACTAACATCTGATATCAGCGAATTGGTAGTAAATATTTGTTTGTGTATAGGGATTAGTTCATATATAATTATATTAAATCCTAAAATTGGTATTTTGGTTGTTGTAATGTCAATTATATTTGCATTTATTCAGCGAAAAGTGGCAAATAAGAGTAAAGAACGTATGAAAAAGTTTGAGAGTGACTATGGGAGATTTTAAACTCATTTTCCACATGAAACCATTAATAATATGCCTTCATTACAAATGACGGGAAAAACTCAATATATAAAAAAAATGTATGCAGATAAATGTGATGAACTGGCTAAAGAAGGATTAGATTTTACGAAAACCATGTGTACTGTTGGAATGACAGGAATGTCTTTTAATGTTCTTGCAATTGTTATTGTATTAATTTTAGGTGCTGTTGATGTTTCTAATAATTTGATTTCTGTTGGTTTGTTGTTTAGTATGACTATTTATGTGCAAAGATTATATAGTCCTATAGTATCAATAGGAAATATGTTTGTTAAAATAAAAAATTTCTTTCCTTTATTAGATAACATTTATAATGTAATGTTTAATGAAAAAAATATAATCAAGGGAGATTATAAACACAGCAGCGAGCTTATGGGAAATATTTCTTTTGATAATGTATGGTTTGGTTATAACAATGAAAGATTTATATTGAAAGGATTTACCGAAACGTTTAATAGAGGAGAAATCATTGGTATCGTAGGGAACAATGGAAGCGGAAAAACTACATTAGTCAGATTGTTGACTAAATTGTGTACTGTCGAACGTGGCAAAATTGAGATTGATGGAATTGATATTAACACATTTGATATGGAATATTTGCAGACGCAAATAGGCGTTATGACTCAAAATAGCTATTTGCTGGCTGAAGAGTTTAATAATATTCTAAAGAGTGAAAAAGAATTAAATAAAATGAAAAAATTTTTGGAAGAAATGAACTTTTACGAATCAGGAAACAGTATATTAAAAGGTAATTTTGAAGTAAAAGAAAATAATTTAAATATATCAGGAGGGGAGGCTCAAAAAATTAGCTCTTTATAAGCTTTATTTGGATAATAAGCCGATTTGTGTTCTAGACGAGCCGACTGCTGCCTTGGATTCTAATAGTGAAGAGAAGATGATAGAGTTTATTAAAAATCATTTTAAAGAAAAAACTGTAATTATTATAACTCATAAACCACAAATTTTAAAAATTTGTAATCGGATAATAAAATTGGAATTGTATGAAGGGGGTAAGATGACAGTATGAAATTAAGTATTTGGGTAACTAAGACATGTAATATGGCCTGTAGTTATTGCTATGAAGAAGGACTTATAAGAGAGGATACTGGTGTTTGCGAAATTGATTATATCGAAAAAACAATAGAGTTTATTAATACAATGTGTTATAAGACCGCCTCTAAAAAAATATTCATTAAATTTTTTGGTGGAGAACCCTTAATTAAGTTTCCTTTTATTAAAAAATTTGTTGAGATTGCAAATGAAAAAATTGATGACAAAATCACTCCTTTTTATTCTATAACAACTAATGGAACATTAATGACGGATGATATGCTTATTTGGTTAAAAAAAAATAATGTGGAATGTGCATTAAGTATAGACGGTGATGAAGAGATATATAGCATAAATAGACGATATAAAAACCGATCATCAGCGTGGCGCGATGTCGATGATCTCATTCCGCGATTGTTTGATGCAAGTTTAAAATTGTCTGCGAGAGTGACCTATAATTCAAAAACTGTTTCAAAACTTAGTAGTAGTTGTGAATATTTGATAAATCGTGGCTTTACAGTGTTGAAAGTTGTACCAGATTATTTCGATTCTGAATGGAGTGACAAGTCATTGGAGATTCTCGAAGGACAATTAAGAGAAATAGATAAGATAAGAAATATAAGAAAGAATGCATATATAAACCTAGATGATGATGAATTGTTTATCGGTAGACGGGGCTGCGCGGGAGGTTATAGCATGTTTAGTATTGATTTGGGGGGGAATGTTTATCCTTGTACATATGTTATGGATGATAAACAATTTCTTTTAGGAAATATAGAAAACGTTTCAGAAATTGAACCGCGATATACAGATGGAACGTCTTTGAATAGGGAAGATTGTGTTGGATGCAGATATTTTAAATGTTGCAAAAGTGCTAGCTGTTTATATGGAAATTATAAAATGACAGGGTACTTGAATAAAACTAATTCTTTCTTTTGTGGATATAGAAAGATATTGTATCGAATAAATGAGGAAAAGTTATGAAAAATATCAATAGTATATTTTTTTCGAAGTATACGAGAGTATTAATAAATGGTAATGAATGTATTGTTGGCAATATTGCTTTTGATGGAAGATGGATCAAAATGTCGCATTCTCTTTATAAAGATTTGGTGCAAAAGTCTCAAAATAATATATCTTTACTATCTGAAAAAGAAAAAAATATATAAATGCATTTCGGGAAGTAGGTATTTGCATTGATAATGCAGAAAAGGATGAGTTACAATTATATCCTTCGGATATAACCATTGAGATAACAACTCAGTGTAATTTGGCATGTAAACATTGCTCGTATTCCTTTGGTGGGAAAAAATATAGAGAAATGCCAATTGATATGATAAAAGCTATTTCAAAATGGTCGGAAGACAATAAAGTGAAAAGAATATTATTAACAGGCGGTGAGCCATTTTGCCGGAAAGATATAGTCGATGTATGTAAAGTGATTAAGCAGAATTTTACTGGGTCATTAGAAATAATTACAAACGGAACTTTGGTAACTGATGAGTACATCGAGCTTATAATGAAGTATATTCATGCTTTACATATTAGTTTAGATGGATATGATGAAAACAGTGTGAGCATGATACGGGGAAAGGGTGTATATAATAAAGTTATTGCATTAATTAATAAACTGAAGATGTGTGGGTATGAAAGAATTACTTTATCATGTGTAAGTGTTGGCGATGATAATTCTGAAATAATAAAGTTCAAAGAGTTATCTGAACGATTACATATTAAGCCGGTTATTAGACAGCTTAATATAAAAGGACGGGCAGAAGAAAATTTTGCGGAGGATCCTATGGAATTGCGTATTATGCATAATCTGACTGAAAAAGGACTTACATTTAAATGTTTATGTAACCATCAATATCGTTCTATTTTTATTAATACTTATGGAATAGTGTTTTCATGTGCTGCATTAAGAGAGGAAGAATTAGGAATTGGAAGTTTTATAGTTTCGGAACACAAGATACATATAGACGGTTTGTTTGCAAAACCTATAGTTGACAAAATCGCTCCATGTCAAAATTGTAATGTACGGTAATTTTTGTGCGGATACTTGTATTTCAAGAAATAATGTGATATACTCAAACAATAAAAAACGTGTTGAGAGGTGTCATATTAAAAAGAATAAATTGGAAAAAATTGTGTGGCACACTGATAATGATTTGTAATTTAATTTACAAATAAAATTTTAAAGAAGGGAGGAGTTATCATGGAAAACAAAGAAAAAGAACTTGAAGTTGAAATCAAAGGTTATGGATGTGACGATGATTGCGAACAGTATTTTGAGAAAACAGCATCAAAAAATTGTGGCTGGAAAGAAACTGATAATACTTGGCCACTGTGGTAGAAAGTATCAGGTAAACATGTAAATGAGTAAGAAATGGGTGCCCTAGAAGTCTTTGTAAAACCAATATTATACAAGCCATAGAACATTTGATAAGGTGTATTTTGGGGTTGTAGTATGTGGTGCGAGAGACTTTTAGGGCATTCTTTTTAATTAGTGAGTAGGTGTAAATAACTTCAATGAAAATTGCTGTGTTAGATAGTGGGTTTGATTTTAGTCAACCATTACAGAATAAAATTACTAATATAAATTTCACAGATGAAACTAACAAAGATGAAAACGGTCATGGTACATGTATTATAAAATTAATTGATTCAATTAGTTCTGGTTTGGAATTGTATAGTATAAAAATATTGGATAGAACTGGAAAAGGGAAGCTGTCGTCTTTAAAAGTGGCACTACTTGAAGCGTTAAACAGTGACGTTAATATTATTAATTTAAGTTTAGGAATTGAAGCATTTATTAAAGATTCGGAGTTAGAAATTCTTTTAGATAAATGTCTGTCTCAAGGAATAATAATAGTTACATCAGAATCAAATAATGGAAAAATAAATTATCTTTCTTGTAATAATAGAATAATTAGTGTCCAAGGTAAACAAAATAATCTTGTTACCAGTAACAATGTTATTTATATTAATAATTCTCCAAGAATTATACCATGGTTGGGATCGTCTTATGTTTTAAGTGGAGCAAATAGATTTTTTGACTCCATTTATTATCAAAAAAATATATGAATTATTGCAGAATCATGTAAGTATACAAAATTTGAAAAAAATGTTTAATGCAGCAAAGTTTTATATTTAATAGTAATAAAAAAATTCAGAGACAATCAATAATTAATGCTAAATTAATGAAAAGTATTGAGGAAGAAATTTCTATTTGGAATTTATATGATGAAAATAAAGCATTTAAAATCGCCCAGGCTACTCCACGGAATATAACAGCACTTGTTAGGATAATTGAAGAAAAAACTCAACAATCATATATTTATGATTCCTTTTGGATGCCAGATTTAGCTTATTTAGAAAATTTTGTTAACAAAATAGGATCTATACTTCACTAATAATACAATGAAAGGTGTAAATATGAACGAAATTAAACTGGATAATATATGCTTTTCGGATAATACAAGAATTTTAAATCACTATAATGAAATAGTTATTGGTAATGTGAGAGAGTGTGGTTTATGGATAAAAATTCTAACTAAAGACTTTGAAAAAATAAAAACATACATAGGACTAGAAAATGGTTTTGAGCTGTTAATGCGGAATACGGATAATGCACGGAAGCAATATTATATTGAGATTATTAAGGCTTTAGCAAAAATAAAAGTGATAAAACGTAAAGACTGGAGTGAAAACAAGAAAACTATAGAACGATTAGACATTGAATTAACTAAAAAATGTAATTTGAGATGTAAGCATTGTTCTGGCGAGTATGGTGAGCAAGATAAATCTTCAATGCCACAAGAGATGTTTCATAGAATCATACATTGGGCCGCAGAAAATAATATATCCTCAGTAACATTAAGTGGTGGTGAAATTTTTTGTTTGTCTAATATTTCAAAATATTTAGAATATGCAAGAAAGAATTTTATGGGGCGTATTGATATTATTTCAAATGCTACTTTAATTTATCCTGAACATATTAGTATATTAAAGTCATGTGTGGATGAAATTAGTATTAGTTTAGATGGATATGACAAGAATAGCGTAGATTTCATACGAGGACAAGGGGTGTTTGATAAAGTTATTGAGACTATAATTTTGCTAAAAAATAATAAAATTGATAACATTTCACTTTCTATGGTTCTAACAAGTAATAATAAAAATCATGTAACTGACTTCAAAGAACTTTGTAATAAATTTGAAGTAAAGCCTATTCTAAGAACACTCTCTGTAAAGGGAAGAGCTTTAAAGTTTTATGATGACTTAATTAATGATAACGAAAAAGGAAAAGAAGATAATATATCTAAGAGAATTAACATGTTAGCCATGTGTAATGCTGGAAGTCAAATACTTTCTATTAATGCAAGTGGTAAAGTGACTTTGTGTTCAGCTATGGAAGAGTCAAATGTTATTTTGGGAGATATTGATGAACTGGATATAATTTTTCATGATGTTAAACGAATTAATACGATTTGTGTTGTAGATACGGTTACACCATGTAATGAATGCGATGTTAGATATTTTTGTTCTTCTATGTGTCATGCAGTAAACACAAATATTTACAATAATAATCAGTTGAAAGAAAAACGGTGTGAGCAATATAAAAATCTCTTGGAAAAACATGTATGGGGGATTTGAAATATATTGTGAGTACTAAGTTTAGCAGCTGTCAGGCAAGGAAAAGAATGCAATGATAAAAATCTTAAATAGTATTAAAGAATTACGTTAGAAATAGCCTTTGCAGAAAGGCTATTTTTATGTATGCGCGCCATAGGGCGCGCTCTAATGGGTGAAAGGTCCCGAACATGCCCAGGTAGTGGGAAATGTATAGCTGAACAGCAAGGGTGTTCACCGTGAGGTGAAATCTGAAGGAAGTCGTTGGCAAATCTCTGGTCCGACGGACAGAAACCGCATACAAGGCTAGGCTACGAGAGATAAGTTGGCATAAAGCAACGAAGTCTAATAGCTACCACATTTGTAGTAGCAGAGTAAATGCAGCGGATGAATAAATTAAAGATTGCAGTATTAGATAATGGTGTAGACGAAAAATTGCTTGCATTATGTGGATTACCCGATATAATTCAGCAGAACAAAGGAAATATCAGTGATGAGGAGGATTTGTTTCTGCATGGGACAAATTGTGCCATGATCATAGGGCTTAATTGTGCCGACGCAGAATTATACAGTTATAAACTGCTTGATAATACAGGAAAAGGAAATGTGGATGATCTGAAATCAGCGTTTGACTGGTGTCTGATGAACAATATAAGACTTGTCAATCTGAGTTTTGGAACTACACATTTTAAGGACAAAGGAATAATTCGGCAGTTGGTAAATCAATATGCCAATAAGGGACTTAGCATAATTGCGGCAACTGCTAATAGTGGGTATACGGCTTTTCCGGCATACCTTTCAAATGTTATCGGAGTAAAAGCAAAAGATACATTTAACATTGATGCGGAAGGTTTGCGGGATAAAGGTGTGGATTTTGCAGCTCCATCGGAACACAAAATCTGGTTTGGAGGAAACGATATAACGCTTCAGAAAAGTAACAGCTATGCGGCACCTTATGTAACAGCAATGGCTGGAAGGTTAATGATGGAACAGTCATGGATCAATAATGTATGGCAGATTAAGAAGCATTTATACCAGAAATTCAGGGGAAAATGTGTACAATATATTCCGGATTGGATAGAAAAAGGATGGATTGCCGGAAAGGTAATAAAGAGTAAGGAAGAGGTTTATTTTGAGGTAGCTGCAAAGGAAGAAGCAGACACTGTAATTTTGTATGATAAAAATGAGTTTAATGAATACAGGGAGAAGCACATTGTGTATCTTGGCAATGAAATAGCAGAGCAGCCGGATACACAGTGCTTTTTCTGGAGCAGAAGAAACAGAAAAGAACAGATCTTATGTTCAAGGATAAAGAAGGAGAGCATCAATATACCTGTCATACTTATAAAAAGTGATAAAGAGCAGGATCAGATATGGTGGCTTACGGAATTAAGAAAGTGTTTTGAAGCAGAGGGCTATAATGCGTATGCTATTTCCACTGAACAGGAGAGCGTATTGTATGATTTAGAATATATCCCTTTTGCTGTTGATGAAAATATAAGTAATAAGATTGGTGATTTCCTGTATTGGCAGACTTATTACAACCAGTCTGATTTGATTATTTGTGGAATACAGGAAAAAGAAAGCATCGGTGTGGAAGCCGATATATTTGTAAGAATAGAAAATGGGAAGAAGCAGACAGGAATACAAATTTATTGCGACAAAATAAAAAAGACACAGATGTGTTTTGGAACCCTCGGAGAGCAGCAGATAAAGAAAGTATATGATTGTCTGCTTACAATCCTGACGGAGGATGAAGATGAGGAATAAAGAAGCAGTAAAGAAACTGCTGGGGCTGCTAAAGGATTATAGAAAAATAATTGCACTGATTATTGCATGTCTGCTCATTTCAACGGGATTGAATATGTGTATTCCGTTATTAAACCGAGGGATTATGGACTATGGTTTCATAGGCGGAGACAAAGAACTGCTTATAAAACAGGTAATATGCTCATTGCTTATTTATATGATTATAGCAGTTATAGATATTATAAAAGAAAAGAAGCGGGTAGATATATCTGCGAATATACAATATTCTTTATCGGAACAGTCATTTCAACATCTGATGAGGATAAAAGCAAACTATTTCAGCAGTAAAAATTATGCGGAAATCCTAAATAACATAAATATAGATATAGGAAATATGACTTCTGTTGCAGATGAGGGTGTGTTTTTTGTTGTCACTCAGGCATTCAGTATGGTAGGTGGAATTATCGGACTTTTTATCTTAGATTACAGAATGACACTCATGGTACTTCTTTTTATTCCGGTAAAAGCGGTTATTATGAAACATTTTGCAAAGAAGCGAAAAAGAATCATGGACGAGTTTATTACAGAAAGCGAAAAATATGCCGGATGGTTTGGAGATACTGTTGGCGGTGTAAGGGAAGTAAAGCTTTTTGGAATACAGGAAAATAAAAGAGCCGAATTTGCTGACAGACAGCTTTCTGTAATCAATAAACAGAAAAAGATGAATATGCTTGCCCAGTGGAACGGCATAACGGATAACATTATCGTACATCTGCTGACCAGCTTGATATATATTATTGGCGCAAATCTTGTTTTTGATATGCAGCTTTCAGTAGGCAGTGTGTTTGCGTTTATTACATATAGTGCGTATGTGACAGGACCTATTTCAGCAATACTCAATATCGGGTATCTTTTGTCAGGAATTATTCCTTCAACAAAGCGGTATTATGAGTTTATGGCACTTGAAGAAGAAAAGGAAAATGAGGAGGGTATGACCGAGCCTTGCTTCGGTGATCTGGAATTACAGAATCTTTCTTTTTCATATGAAAAGGATAAAGCGGTACTGTCCGATATTAATATTGCTTTTCCAAAGGGAAGTAAAACGGTGCTGATTGGTCGGAAGGGTTCGGGGAAAAGTACACTGATAAGTCTGTTGCTGCAATTATACCAACCTACAGGCGGAAAAATAACATTAAATGGTATAGATATTTCGGAGTTTGTTTTGAGAGAATACAGAAATATGGTATCTGTAGTAAGCCAGGAGATCTATCTGTTCAATTCATCTATCAGGGATAATATCTGTATGTATAAAAATATAGATGATAAGACAATTATGGAAGCCTGTAAAGATAGTGGACTTGCTGATTTTATTTCTGAGGTGTCATTGGATTATGTGGTAGGACAGAATGGGGCAATGCTTTCCGGAGGACAGAAACAGAAAATTGCACTGGCAAGGGCATTGGTGCATAACAGTCCGGTTATTATATTTGATGAAGCCACATCTAATACAGATGTGTATTCTGAACATCAGATTAACGGACTGCTCCATACGAAACTGAAAGAAAAGACGGTCATAATCATTACCCACAAACAGGAGATATTTAAAGAAGCAGATCAGATTATCATGCTGAAAGATGGTGCTGTTGTTGGAAGTGGAGTCTATGATGATTTGTCAAAATATAATCTGGAATTTAAAAATATGCTGAAAATGGGAGAAAAATATTGAATAATACATTGCCATGAATTGACAGGAGATAGTAAAATCTGCAAAGTATTACACGAAAATGGCAAATGGTTACAGATTGCCAGACACCATAATAATTTCTGATATAATGCGATAAGTCAGAAAGGATGATGGGGCTATGGGAAAAAGAGAGCACATATACAAAATTATTGCAGAGAATATCAGAAAAGAACGAAGAAGGCTTGGAATTACGCAGGCAGAGCTTGCAGAACGGGCGGATGTATCATTGGATACTATCAAAAGTGTTGAAAATGGCAGAAGGGCAATGAGTCTTGATACATATTTGAATATTGTTCATGCATTGGAGTCATCGCCTATGGTTCTGATGAGCCAGCAGCACCCTAAGAAGCACATTGAGCGTTTTGCATTTATGATGAATCGGTGCGACGAAAGAGAAATAGAATTTGCATTACATATGATTGAACAAATATTAAGAGGACAGGAAGATTATCTGAGTGAATAGATGGGTAGTTATCCTGTCCTTTGTCTATGACTCTTTTGCAAATTTTTCAGCGAGATGGTATATGATTTCTTCAATGGTGGGAGTATCATTTTCACATGGAAAGTCTGTCCAGAAGCGTTGCATTTGTGGATCAGGGCTTTTTAAAGCAATGGAAACTGCCCGTCCAATTTCCTGTTGGACTTCTTCTTTTGTGATTCCTTCTTTTTCGGCAATGATTTCTAAATATTTATCAACAGAGTATGTGCTTTTATCATTCATAGTGTTGTTGTGAATCCTTTCTGAGAAGGGTATCTACGGGCAAATTGTCAGGTGCTTGAATTGTCCCGGTTGAATACCATAAAAGTAAAACAGATAATCCGTTCTATATTACATAATAACCTTGAGGGCTGTTTTCTATGCAGATTATGGCTATTTTCTATTCTATCATACACATACAGTATGGTGCATACACGCACCATATCATTATAGGACACTCTTGCGTAGAATACAAGGAGGAGGTCTTTGTAATGATAGTATATGACAGGTTATGGATCACACTCAAGAAGAAAAATATTAGCCAGTATGCACTAATTAAAGATTATGGAATAGATAAAGCACAGTTACAGCGATTGCGAAAGAATATGGTCGTAAAAACGGTAATCCTTAACAGATTATGTTCCATACTTGATTGTAAGATAGAGGACATCATGGAGTTTGTGCCGGATGAGGATATTAAGTAAAGAGATATTTCCAAAATGTAATGAGAGTTTGGAAATATCTCTTTTTTAATCCGCAAATATTTATATTCTTGGTATTAAGGTGTACAATATTCCACCTGAAATAGCTGGTTTAGTCACTCTTACAAAAGATTCGCTTACGGTACAATAAATATAGCTTAAGCAAATATATAAGGTGCCGGAAAAGAGTGGAAGGTGTACTACGATATTGTTAATAGTGGAGAAAGAATAAAAGAGTTGCGTGCGGCAAGAAGAATGACAAGACAGCAGCTTGCCGAGCAGATTGGATTGTCAGTGGATGCTCTGCGGAAAATTGAAGCTGGTGTAAATGGAGCAAAAATAGATACGTTGATTAGTATTGCTGAATTGTTTCATATAACGTTGGATTATCTTGTGTGTGGGTGTGAAAGAAAGGCAGAAGTCGATGATCTGCTGGTTGGTCTGAAGGAGAAGGAAGTACAGTTTATCCGGAATATGGTATTAAATGCCGTTGACAATATGAAACTTCTGACAGAATAAAAAAGTCGGATTGCATTTTGATGATGCAGTCCGGCTTTTTTTATAAGAATTTGGAACAGGTGGGAGTGTTACTCTTAGTTCAAAAGAGTGTCGGTTACTGTAGAAGATGCGTGGTGTCAGTTATACTCTGTTCAGGTTCTGAGAAAAGAACCGTTGAATATTGAAAACAGAATAGGACACGCATATCCCACGAGCTTATATCGCCTTGTCTATGACAGGGTGGCAGAATCCCATTTCGTGCGATGACTATCCTCAGAGCTGTAGCCGATTATGAGAAACGTAACAGCAGGAGCCTTTAAGGATAAGAGCAGAGGGTTGTGCCTACCGGGTTAGCAGCCGGAGGTAATGAGATAATAAGTGCACCTGAATTTCAGCAAAACGCATTTTCAGAGAGTGGCTACTTTCGTAAGTCCAGATGGGCAGGAAACTACGAAGTGATTGTGGCTGGCAAAGGATATGTTACCCGATACGGGGATGGTTAAGAAACCGGGAAGATAGTATTTTATCTTCCCACACAAACTGATTTATGGTCACCGACAGAAAAGAAATGTTTAGGTGTGATGGTGTGGAGAGTACAGATAAGTCAGCTTATGTGAGGAGATAAAGTGCGCACAGTATCAAATCAATATTATTTATAAGGAGATTTTAAGATGGAAAGAGCAATTATATATTATGCAAAAACAGGATTAGAGGCTACAGATCATTTTGTGCCGAAGTTGCTTGAAAAGTATTGTCAGGATAATGGCTATGAAATTGTAGCTATGCTTTCAGAGCCTGCTTCTACAGAAGGAGTTTCATTTCCGATGAAATATGCCATTATTGGTTTAAATATGGAAGAAGATGTTAATACAATCATAACACTTTCAAAGGATATGATTGGTGCAACAGATGAGACCGTTATTGATACACTTGGAAAACTCAGCGAATATGATATCTATGTGGAGGATATTAATGGAGAACTTGAAGAGTGTTATGAGATGATGTACAAAGAGCCTGTTCAGGAAAGTGATATAAGAGGGCTGGTGCTTGATACGGTATCAAAGTTCTATCATAACATCAGGGACGGCAGATAGGAGGCAATATGCAGGATTCCAAAGAAAAGCAGTGTCTGATATTTGTAAGGAATAATGCAAATGATACAGCTGACCGTATCGAGGCATATGCAAAAAAAGTCCGGCATGGAAGTTGTTGAGACAGTTTTCAATACAGATAAAAAAGCGGTTGAACGATTAAGATATTATATTGAAAGAGATGCCATTATCTGTGTGCTAGTAAGAGATGTGGTAGACATTTCAATGGAACTTAATGAGATTAAAGCTGTAATGACACTTGCAGCGGAAACATGGAATCAGTATTAATGCAGAGAGCAGGGGCTATGAACCTGCTCTCATTTCTTTTGAATGATATGACAGAAGAAAATAGAAAATTAAAACTGATTATATTTCCGGGCGAAACAGTAGTGATTGATGAATATGGGAAACGGATTGTTGCCTGTCCGACAGAGGATGAGGCAGAAGAATATATCAGGGAACAGGAGGAATGACATAGATGAAACTGAACAGGGGCGATATTGTTATTGCAAATCTGGAGTCAGTAAGTAAAGGGAGCATTCAGAAGTATACAAGACCTTATATTATTATCTCAAATAACAAGGCAAATCAGTATTCACCGGTTGTCACAGCAGTAGCCATGTCCACAAAAACATGGAAAAAGAAATATCTGCCAACCCACTGTCCAATACCGGCTGCAAAGGTAAAGGTTACTGACACAGATTTTGAGGTATTTGACAGTATGGCATTATGTGAGCAGATTGTATCCATTGATGTAAATGTCCAGATTGAGAGGGTAGTTGCTTCAATTTCAGATACGGAACTACTTGATAAGATTACTGAATGTGTAAAAATCCAGATTGGGGCATATGAAAAGTACAATTAAATATTACCGGGGCATTTGCTCCGGGTTACATAGCCACCTGTATTTTATGGGTGGCATTTTTACTGAAAGGGGGATAGATTTTATGACAGCAGAAGAATACAGAGCATTGCTTGATACTGATTTTAGTGATGTCAAGATTAATGAAATGCCCGATATGGCATCTTATCATGCTGATCTGAATGATACGATTGAAAAGAGACAGCAGAAGTTTATAAGAAAAGTTGGAAATCCCTATATGATGAGAGTGGGGAAGATGAAAGTTAAAGTAAGCTTTGCCAATAATGGAGTTTCCATAGAAGAAGCTTTCAAGAATATGCTGCTTACAGTTTAGAATCTTTTTTCAGAATCATATGGAAAATGAAAGGGAGTTGTGCTATGATATGTTCAAGGACTAAATGAATATGGCATAACTTCCTTTGATATTTTAGTTGGGTACATCTGACGTAGAATATTTAAAGGAGTGTTGCGATATGAGTAAACAAATCTCAAAAATCTATCATGCAGCCATCTACGTTAGATTATCTAAGGAGGATGGCGATGTTTCTACCAGCGCAAAAGCTGAGAGTAATAGTATTTCAAATCAAAAGGATTTCATCCGAAATTTCCTTGCAGACAAAAAAGACATTAGAATAGTTAAAGAATATGTGGATGATGGTTATTCCGGCTCTAATTTTGCTGGGGTTAGATAGCGATACTTTTTACATCTACCATGTTGCGGCGGTCATGGTTGACAACTTGCGTCGGCTCCTGCTCGGTATCAACCTGTCCGACAAAGCTATAATGGATTTCGATTTTCCGGGTGTTGGTTTCCCGGTCTAATTCATGTATCAAAATACGGTCGATAAACTCATGGACGTTTTCATAGGTCAATTCCTGTATGTCGCTGTATTTCCCGACAATCTGAATAAACCTTGATATATCCCTTTTTCGCTCGGTAACGGTTGCGATCTGCTGTTGTAACTCGTCTATCCTTGCGGCAAGGGATTTCTTTTCGTCCTCATAGCCGGAAGTTAGAAACACAAACCGTTCATCTGTCAGTCTGCCTAATGCGTTGTCCTCATACAGCTTGCGGAAAAGCGTGTCAAGTTCGGTCATACGCGCCTGTGCTTTGAAAAGTTCCTTTTGCTGCTGCGCTAATGCCTTTCTCGCTTCCATGTCGCCGTACTCGGTAGCTTTACAGATAAAGTCCTGTTCGTGTTCCTTAACATACCGCAAAACCCGCCGCATATCTTCCAGCACTAAATCAAGAAGTACGTTTTTGCGGATATAATGAGAGGTACACTCGCTGCCTGTCCTTGCCCTGTTGCGCCATGCGCCGCAAGAATAGGAAAACTTGCGCGGCTCGATATTTACGCCCTGTTGGTAATACATCTTATGTCTGCAACCAGCGCAAAACAGCAAGCCGGAAAAAATATCAATCTCCGCTGCTTTTGTCGGGCGGTGGCGGGTAGCAATCCGCTTTTGCGCAAGTTCAAAGGTTTCCTCGTCAACAAGCGGCTCATGGGTGTTTGGGAAGAAATAGCGTTGTTCTTCTTCGTTCTTCCGGGTCTTTTTCGACTTGTAGGATACCTTGTGAGTTTTCGCGGTTATGGTATGCCCTAAATATTCCTGCCTTGCTAATATGTCATAGAGCGTTTTGTCCGGCCAAGTATAGGGGGCGATCATTGCCCGCTGATACCGCGCCTGTCCTGTACGCTGATAGCGCAACGCTCCAATCGTCAAGACTTTGTTTTCCGCAAGCCATTTTTGGATTTCGCACATACGCACGCCGCTAACAAACATAGCGAAAACCTGTTTGACAATCGGCGCGGTTTCCGGGTCGGGTATAAGGTGGTGGCGGTTGTTCGGGTCTGGGATATAGCCGTATGGATATTCCCCGTTGACGCGCTCGCCTTTTTGCGCCTGTGCCTGTTTAACTGCGCGGATTTTCTTGCTTGTGTCGCGGGCGTAAAACTCGTTAAACCAGTTCCGCAAGGGGGTAAACTCGTTATCCTCCCGCGCTGTGTCAACTCCGTCGTTGATCGCGATATAGCGTACTCCGTTTTCGGGAAATACAATCTCTATGAGTTCGCCCGTTTTCAGATAGTTTCTGCCAAGACGGGAAAGGTCTTTGGTAATGACCGTCGCCACTCGTCCGGCTTCCACTTCCTGCAACATCGCTTGCAGCCCCTCGCGCTCAAAACTCACGCCGGAAAATCCGTCGTCCACAAAAAACTTTGTGTTCAAAAAATGGTGTTCGTCCGCATAGCGTTGAAGTATCATTTTTTGGTGCTGTATGCTTCCGCTTTCTCCGGCTTGCATATCCTCTTGACTTAAACGGCAGTAAAGGGCGGTGATTTTATTCGACTGTAACATTAGTCCTCCTTTCCGACAGCCGAATAAACAGGTATAATGTGTTGCTATCATTATACCATATCCCGCCGCCTAATGCACTACTCGGACGCTAAAAATCCCGGATTTCCGGGCTTTTTCTGCAAATCCTTTACAATGAGTTTCTCAATCTTTTTATGGATTGTATCGGTTGCCTTTTCACTCGGCAACGCTTGAACAAGATAGGTGATTTTCCCTATTTTGCGTTCGGTTGTAATTGTCTGTTTTTTATCCATTAGAAAAACCTCCTTTTCCTGTATGGATAAACTATATTCGTCAAAAGGCAAAAACGGGCGGTTGTTAGCTGCAACCTCACGGGAGTTTCACCCCGGCCCATGCTTATGGGTGCGCCGCGCAATACTTTGAGGGTGTTCAACGCGGGAGTATCATTGTGCCGCCTTGTATGTCGTCGCCCACAAGCTGCTAAACCTGTTTTACGGCGCGGTAGTTCTCGCTCGGCTTTTCCCCTATGGGGAAAAGCTGTCATGGCGTACCCGCCGACTGGCTCGGTACAGACGGAATGTACCCGTTTGCCTGTTATGCTGCGCACCAAAGGCCGCTTTCTTTGTCAAAGAACAATAGGCTTTGTCGGCCTGCAAAAGCACATCAACAGCGGATATGCTTTTGCGGAACGACAAATAGCCCATAACGGGAAGCGTGGAAAGGGGACACGCTCCCCGCATGGGCTAAAAGATTATCCTACATGAAAAGCAAGGGTGCGGGTAATAAGGCGCACTTGCAGCCTGTTACGCATTTCCTCGTCCACATAGGAATAGGTATTGCCCGCGTCGTCTTTCAGCGTGCGGGTACAAAGTTTCGCTATGTAACCCTCGTAGTGCTTCAAGATCGCGCACATGGCGGTTGTGTCGCCGTTTGCCGCTGCGGAAATGACAGGGAACGGCAACAGATTTTCAGACTTCCTAACGGTATTCATCATCTGCTTTTCCCTCCAAATACTGTTTGATTTTCGCAAGCGCGGATTTCCTGTGCCGGAAAACCGTCGTGCGTACAACATTCAGCAGTTCGCCAATTTCCGCGTCGCTCATATCCAAGAAGTAGGACAAAAGGATAATGTCGCGTTTCCTTTCGGGCAAAGCGTTAAGGGCTTCGGCAAGCAGTTCATTTTTGACGAGTACATCAAAGCCGGACACTTGAAAACGGAAATAATCGCTTT
>ENA-OQAB01000674-OQAB01000674.1-human-gut-metagenome-genome-assembly--contig:-NODE-674-length-17810-cov-3.552734_pt1 | contig 17810 bp, 18 predicted proteins | sample MGYA00242490_ERZ504517 | MGnify/ENA primary metagenome ERZ504517 (study PRJEB26092, sample SAMD00036298) | human gut metagenome | host: Homo sapiens | study: EMG produced TPA metagenomics assembly of...
GTGCTAACATCTACAGTTGATACTATATTACTTCTATAGAAGTTTGTCAACTGATTTTGAAAAATTTTTTGAGGTTTTTGCAGGGCTCCCCAATATCACAGCGCTTTCATTTCTGTCTCCCTGATCTTTAACTTGACATTTAACATTTTTGTAATATAATAATAAACAGATTTTAATATATAAATCATCTTTATTTAAAAAAATTCTGATTGTGAGGAACTATATGAAGGAAGACTCAGTCACAAGGTATCTTGCAGTTATTTTCTGCGCTGTCTGTTCCCTAAGCGCATCTTTCGTTTCCTTGGCTGATGAAGCCGCCGAGGCAGCCGGACCAGCTGCAGAAGTGACCGCCTTTGTCGAAGCTGAAACCCCGGATGTTATACAGGAGGGAGAATTCTTAGGCGATTTTGAAATTACTGCCTACTGCGGATGTCAGAAGTGCTCGAAAGGAAATATTCTCACCTATTCCGGAACTACACCAGAGGAGGGACACACCATCTCAGCTGATTTAGATGTATTTCCCATTGGAACGCGTCTGGTGATTGACGGAACCGTTTACACGGTGGAAGACACTGGATCCGGCGTAGATGGAAATCATCTTGACATTTACTTTGATTCACATGAAAAAGCCCTTGACTATGGACGTCAGACAGAAGAAGTCTACGCCGCTGAGTCATAATATTATGATACAAAAGACTGCATCTTATTATGAGGTACAGTCTTTTTTTCGTCTTTTTATTGACAAATCCTAGATTCTGTGTATAATACTGTCTTACGGCCATATTTATTACAAAAGTGTTACATTTATTAATTTTTGTAATATTTCAGCTGTCTTTTTAATATTCTATTTTATATCTGAACTTTAAGAAAGGGTTTTTATGAAACAGGCACTAAGACTATGTTTTTCACTATGATTTTACACTGCTCGCCGCTTTTTCTTCTCTTGCTTCCGGCAGCAGTGCAGGGCATCTTGATTTTTTCGATGAATCCGGCATCTCTGGATGGTTTTATGAAACAGGCCGCCCTGCGGAAGCAGCCTCTTTTTCCATCCGTCTGACAAACGCCGTTACAGGAGAAACCGTTCAGGAAATTCCCATGACCTCTTCCCTCTCCCGGCCGGATCTGGAAAGCCGAACCGGAAGCGGCAGTACTCCCGGTTTTTACACTTCCATCGACTGGAATGCTCTGGGCGGCGGTCTCTATACAGCATCCATCATAAGCGGAGGCAAAACAGTGGGCAATTCTCTCTCCCACTATTCCGGAAGCAAGAACAGCGAAAGTGGTCTCCCTGAAGGAGTTTCTTCTGTACAGAATCTGGGCTCTTTTCGTATTACCGGCTACTGCGCCTGCCGCAAATGCAGCGCAGGATGGGGCGGACGGACCAGCTCCGGAGCCATGGCTGTCTCCAGAAGAACTGTGGCAGTCGATCCCAGAGTTATCCCCATGGGAAGCCGTCTTCTCATTAACGGTCAGGTTTATGTGGCAGAGGATGTCGGCGGCGGGGTAAAGGGAAATCATGTTGATATTTACTGCGACTCCCATGCCCAGGCCAAAAGCTTTCCCTTCCAGAGCGCTCAGGTCTTTCTGCTGCGATAAAGGGAAAACAGGCTCCCGTTTTATTTTTTCCGGAAGGCCTTCTTCCTATTTAAAAGGAAGGGACGCAGGTAGCCTTCTGTGTCAGAAAGAGGAAGAATCTCCGGTTTCAGGCAGATTCCAAGCTCCTTTTCCATATAGGCCCTGCGCTTCTCTATCCTCTTCCAAACCTCTGGGTATATCTCCTCCAGCTCTTTTCTAAGCCTTTCGTCTGCCACAGCAATTCCATCCTCTGCGCTGACGCCGCCATATCCCGGCACAGACGGAATAATATCCATTTGAAACATCATTCCGCTTTCTATTACAGTTTCTGAGCCCTCATAAAATGGAGAAGCCATCCACTCCTCATCCGACACATAGTGGCCTGGATTCAGCGTCCAGCCGTAAACATTTCTGGGCAGAACCTCCTCTATCAGATGGTACAGCCGCTCTGCTGAAAGCCCCAGCCCCATGGTTTCATACCAGACTAATGCCGCCCGGTAGTAAGGCTTTGCCACCGCCTCCAGATAATCCCGGACCTGCTCCGGCAAATCCTCCTCCGTCCTGGCAATGTAGCCGGATCGTGAAGTCAAACCGCCTCGAAAGCCCAGAGTGGACGAAAATTTATCGCCCAGCGAAACCTGCTTATTTCTGGGAGCAATGACAGCATTGGTAAACGATCTCCTGTGGCGCAGATGGTCTGCACATTGACCGGCTGTCCTCCAGACGCCAGAAACGAGGCCAGCTCGATCTCCGTCTTTCCTTCTTCTATCTGATCCAGCATTCTCATCATGCAGCAGGAGGCCAGAGCCGCCCCGTACTCATAATGAGCGATCTCATTGGCGTTATTGTGAATTCTGGCGCCTGTCTTCGGGTGGATAAAAAGCCCTGTGGCATTGACCACAGCTCCCGTCTCCCCCACCGCCTTTTTCAAGGCCTCCAGAAGAAAATTCGGCAGATCAAACAGCTGGGTATTGTCCTCCAGGCGGCTGGTGAAAAGCTTCCAGCCGACGGCTCCCACCCGGCTTCCCCGCCTGATTCCCGCATCCTCTATCAGCTGGCAGAGCGTCTTCTGATGCTCCATAGGCTGGTTGGGGAGTGAAAAATACGGAACGTGAACGGTTCCTGCCGGAATCCTGCTGTAGGCCGCCATTTTCATATTTTCATTTCCAAGGAGGAGAACCGCCGTTCCATCCTGGTGAAGGGCCAGGGCGGCTTCCTCAAACCTCGGCTCAAATCCCGTCAGATATCCAAAATTTCCTCCGTGTTCCCGATCTGCATAGATGAGAAGAGAATCCAGGTTCTTTTCTTCCATCTGCTTTAAAATTTTTCTCCGGCGTTCCTCCATGGAAGCGTCCGTCAGGTCTTCTGGCCCTTCCGGAAAAGAGACAGACGGCGCCTTAACCCCTGTATATTCAATCTCCGGAAACGTTCTGCTGTATTCCATAATCAGTTCCTTTCCCGCGCGTGTTCGCTGCGCTCTCTTTTAAATATTCCTATCATACAACAGCCTGTTCTTCTTATCAAGCAGAAACCTCCCGAAGAGAAGCATTCTGCTCTCTGCGGGAGGCTCTGACATAGAAAATACATTTATAAAAGAATATAAAAAGGGAGGGCTTGCTTTTGCTTCCTAGAAGCGGGCCATACAGGAACGAATCATCTCTGCCGTTCCCTCAATGCCGAAGCGGGAGCTTGCGATAATCAGATCATAATCTACCTTGTCCCCGCACTCTGTCACAGAATAGATATCTCTCATTCTGCTTCTCTCCTCATCCATAGCTGCAATCTTTTCCTCTGCAGTCTGGCGGTCAATCTTCTCGCTGTCCATAGCCCAGCGGATTTTGCTTTCCATATCTGCCTTCACAAAAACGCTGATATTTTTGTCTCTGCCCTGGAGTACTCCGGCTGCGCAGGTTCCCACGAAAATGCAGGATTCCTTATCAGCCAAAAACTTAATGGCTTCTCTGTGCATCTCCTGGATCTTCTTTTCTTCTGATACGCTGTTCTCCGGAACCAGATGATTCTCCTCTGCGATCTGAGTCAGAGCTTTTTTATCATAGAGCGGAATTCCCGTCTTCTTAGACAGCCACTCTGCAATTTTACGTCCGTTGCTTCCATACTCTCTCTCAATACAAACTGTTTTTCTTGACATACCCTAATCCTCCTGAACCATTGTTATCTCATTTAGGCTGAAACCTTTTCCCGTTCCACGTTCACGGGTTCTCCTTATCTATGCCCTTATTATACGTTATTTTTTTAACGATATCCAATACTTTATTTTTATTGATTCATAATATTCATGTTATAAATTGCCTCATTTCTCTTTCTTTTTCCCAATTTTACAGTATAATATTAAGAGAAAACAGTGAAATCTGCCTCTGATACGGAGAACAGGATTTTCTATTTTTTAACAATTTCTGAAAGGGGATTTTGATTTTATGGAACTGCTTCAGCTTCGATATTTTCTCGTAGCCGCCAAATATGAGCACATGACAAAGGCTGCTGAAGTTCTGCGGATTGCCCAGCCAGCCCTCTCCCAGTCCATCAAGCGGCTGGAACAGGAGCTGGGCATCCCTCTCTTTGACCGCGAAAAGAGGAATATACGCTTAAATGACGCCGGACGCTTTCTGGAGCAGAAGCTGCTGCCGATCATGGCCGCCCTGGAAGAGCTACCGGCTGAGATCAAAAAGAGGGATCTGATGAACCAGCGCACTATCTATCTGAATCTGCTGGCTGCCACCAGACTGGTGACAGACTGCATTATCGCCTATAAAGAGCTTCACCCGGAGGTCATCTTCCGTCTGGTCCAGGATCCGGCCAGAGAACACGACGATATCTGTATCTCCACAGCATTTCCAGGGGAATTCAAGCATGAGGAAGATCACCTGCTCTTGAGAGAACGCTTTTTTATGGCTGTTCCGGCAGATTCTGCCTACGCTTCCCTGCGTTCTGTCAGCCTGTCCATGCTTCAGGACGAAGGTTTTATCAGCCTCTCCAACAACCGCCCCATCCGGCGTATCTGCGATCGCTTCTGCCTGGAAGCAGGCTTCGCCCCTCACACCGTCTGTGAGACGGACAATCCCGAGTCAGTCCGGAACCTGATCGCAGCAGGCCTTGGCGTGGGCTTCTGGCCGGAGTATTCCTGGGGGCTTCTCTCCTCTCCTCAGATCTGCCTTCTTCCCATCTCGCCGGTGGAATGCTGCAGAGATATCGTGATCCGCTTCCGCCCCAGAAGCGAGGAGATGAAAACGGCCACCGATTTTTTCTGCTTTCTCATGGATTACACCAGGAAAAAAATCGGAGGCTGTGAAGATGATTTTTCTTGCACATGCTACTCATCTGTGTAGAACTGAAAGTGAAAAAAGAACATTCGGTAGGTGAGGCTACCACAGGGATAAGGGTTACTGCCGGTTAAAAGTGGAGACACTTCTAATCAGGTTAGCAGTCTGCGTCGCAGTAAGGCGCAGAATAATGTAATTTCAGGCCCTGTGAAGCTAAAGCTTGAACGGATAGTGATACGTGTATGCAGATCCATATCATTCGCTCAGGCTGATGATATGGATTTTTTGTGCCGGCCAGCCAAGACAGTTCAGTTGGACTGGCGCCGTTTAAAGGAAAGGATGTGAGTGCATGGACGGAGACGGTCACCCTGACACTGTAAATTTGAATACGCAAAGCCGGCGATCCGCCTGTGCAGATCCGTCTGTTCTCTGAGCGCTCCTCATTCAGGCCGGCTTTCTGGCGTATTCTTCCTTTTGCTGAATAGGAGGATACTGACATGAGAAGACATGAATTTATTAATGAAGAGATTGCTCAGGAGATCATCCAGTTTATCCGGGATGGGCAGAACCGCGATACTCTGCTTTCCAGGCTGGATGATTACCACGACTACGATATCGCCCAGGCCTTAGAAGAGTTGACACCGGAAGAAAGGCGCGAACTCTATGGAAAAATGGGCGCTGAATGGACGGCAGAAATTTTTGCCTACTACGACGAGCCGGAGACGCTTTTAACTGAGCTGGCCCCCAGAGAGGCGGCGGATGTCATCGAGTACATGGACTCCGACGACGCGGCAGAGCTTCTGGAGCAGCTTCCCGCCTCCTTCCACGAAGAAATCGAGGAAAATTTAAGCGAGGAGACCTCCGGAGATATCAGGCTCATCTCCTCCTATGAGGACGATGAAATCGGAAGCCTGATGAGCACCAATTACATTTCCATCTGCCATACCCTGTCCGTCAAGGAGGCCATGAAGGAATTAATCCGGCAGACAGCTGACAATGACAACATTACCACTCTCTACGCAGTAGATGAAAACGAGCGCTTTTACGGAGCCATTGATTTGAAGGATCTGATTCTCGCCAGGGAGTACACGCCTCTGGAGAGCATTATTGTCAATTCCTATCCCTTTGTCCACGATCACGACGATCTGGAAGAGTGTATGGACTGGATCCGCGATTACGAGGAGGACTCTCTTCCTGTTCTCGACAAGGACGACCGGCTGATCGGCGTTATCACGGTTCAGGATGTTGTAGACTATATGGAGGAGGAATCCAAGGAAGTCTACAACAAGCTGGCCGGTATCGCCGAGGGAGACGGCAGCGAGGACATGAAGGAAACTCTGGCTGCCAGCATGAAAAAACGCCTTCCATGGCTGATTGCGCTTCTGTTCCTGGGCATGTTCGTTTCCAGCGTAGTGGGAATGTTCGAGGGAATCGTGTCCAAGGTGGCCATTCTTGTCTGCTTTCAGTCCCTGATTCTCGATATGGCGGGCAATGTGGGAACCCAGTCCCTGGCCGTTACCATCCGCGTTCTCATGGATGAGGAGATCACCTTTAAAACAAGACTGGCTCTCGTCTGGAAGGAAGTCAAATCGGCATGGCCAACGGAGGCCTGTTAGGAATCGTCTCCTTCCTCTGCATCGGCGTCTATGTGTGGCTGTTCAAGGGCAATTCCATCCTTTTACGGCTTCGCGGTTTCCGCCTGCGTGGGGCATCTCCCTGGTGCTGGCTATGGCCATCTCCAGCTTTGCCGGAACAGTCATCCCTCTGTTTTTCCATAAAAGTCAAGGTAGATCCGGCGGTTGCATCCGGCCCGCTGATCACCACGGTCAATGATCTGGTGGCAGTTGTCACCTACTACGGCATGGCCTGGCTGATGCTGTTTCACCTGTTCCACCTGGCCTGATCAGGACTCTAAAACATAGTTTTCACAGAAAAAGAAGAGGCAGAACTGTTTTGCTCTGATTTAAAAGCAGAAACAGATTCTCCTCTTCTCTTTGTTTTACCTTTTCTTTCAAATCCGGCGCTCAAGGCTTTTTAAGCTCTATCTTCCTATTTCAGCCGCCTGAACCTGTTCTGTCTCAAGTCCAGCCTGAAGTTCTTTCATATGGCGCATTTCCCGCCGGATCAGAAGCATCGTAACGAGAAAGGCCGCAAAGTCCGCCACAGGACCTGCAAACATGATTCCGTCGATACCGAAAAACAGCGGCAGAATCAGAAGCAGGGGAACCAGGAAAAATACCTGCCTTGTCAGCGACAAAATCACTCCCTTTACCGGCTTTCCAATAGGCTGCAAAAAATGTTAGAGGAGAGCAGCTGAACTCCGTTTATGATCACCATAAACAGGAAAATTCTCAGAAAGCGGATGGCAAACTCAAAGTAAAGAGGCTCTCCTGTTCCGAAAATAGAAATAATGTGCCTTGGAAACAGCTGAAACAACAGGAATCCGATTCCGGAAACCACCAGATTCCAGGTGATGGCCAGACGGTAAACACCTCTCACTCTCTCATACTGCTTCGCTCCATAGTTAAAGCCGATAATCGGCTGGGATCCCTGTGAAATGCCGATAATAACAGGCAGAAGAATAGCGTTGGTCTTCATCACAATTCCACAGCTGGCCAGGGGAATCTCACTTCCGTAGGCTGACTGTGCTCCATAGTAAGTGAGGGAATTGTTTAACACAATCTGTACAAATGTAATGGCAAGCTGGTTCAGGCTGCTGCTCATGCCAAGAGAGGCAATTTTTCCGCACACATGGAGTCTGGAGATAAAATGATGCCGCAGAAGCTTTACATGGCGGAATTTCTTCAGATAGTAAAGCGCCATCAGACAGGAAAACAGCTGTCCGGCCACTGTGGCGATGGCGGCTCCGGCCACTCCCTGGTGAAGCACAAAGATAAAAATGGGATCTAAAATCGTATTGATGACCGCTCCGACCAGCATACAGGTCATAGAATATTTCGGGCTTCCATCCGCCCTGGCCAGGTTGCTGAGACCGTTCGTCAGAATCAAAAGCGGCATTCCCGCCGCTGTAATGCGGGTATAGCTCTGAGCATAGGGCATTACATCCTTCGTGGCTCCAAATATAGTCAAAAGGGGCGTGAGAAACGTCTCAATCACTGCCACATACAAGATACCCAGGATCACCATCATGGAGACGGCTGTTCCCACCGTTCTGGCTGCGCTCTCCTCCCGTCCTGCTCCCAGCTCCAGAGAAAACCGGGACGCGCTTCCAATTCCGATGAGCAGAGCAATGGCCAGGCAGATAGTTGTCAGAGGATACGAAACGTTCGTAGCCGCATTTCCCAGATATCCCACACCCTGGCCGATAAAAATCTGATCTACAATATTATAGAGGGAGCTGACCAGCATGGCGATGATGCTGGGAATCGCATATCCCTTTAAAAGCGCAGAAAGTTTTTCATAGCCCAGCGGATTTCCCTGTCCCTTCTGTGATATTGTCTGTGTCATTGGTAAGTTCCTTCTTTCTGTTTCATATTTTCGTGTGTCTGCCGCACGCCTGTCCTTATAAAATCATAAATCATGTTTCCTGAGACTTATGCTATTCGTGCAGCTCTAACGGCAGTCCGTCCGGATCAAAGAAAAACGTCATCTTCTTCTGTGTGTATTCATCTGTCCGGATTGGTTCGCAGGAAATGCCAAGGGCTTCCAGCTCCCTGACCGTCTCCTCCACACTCTCCACCCGAAACGCCAGGTGTCTCAGCCCGCAGGCCTCCGGCCTGTTTACGCGCTTCGGAGGGTTCTGCTCTCCAAAAATCTCCAGTTCCACAGCGTCCGGTCCCTCTCCCACCTGTAAATCCAGCTTCCAGTCATTTCTCTCTTCCCTGTAATGCTCTCGAATGACCTGGAAACCCAGCTGATTCACGTAAAAATTCCTGGATTTTTCATAATCTGATACAATAATTGCAGCATGATGAATGGATGATAATTTCATAACTCTACCTCATTCCTCGTATTATAAAGTAGTAGTGTTTATAGACCCTCTCCAAGGTCTGTATGCTATACTGTTGGAGATACTGTGGATTGTTTACTCACTCCTACCACTTGATGGTTTTAGAAAGGCTACAACCACAGTCTCTTTGTATATTTGTTAATCAGTTAGATACCGCATGACGGTTTATTTAGAACGAGGTTACAATCGCAAGGAGTACCTGTGGCTCTAAACAGTATCAAATCTACTCAAAGGAGATTTCTTATGATTTACGTTGGAATTGATGTCGCCAAAGATAAGCACGACTGCTTTATCACAAACTCAAATGGTGAGGTATTATTCAAATCTTTTACCATACCTAACAATCGTGCGGGGTTTGAAACCTTATTTCAAAGAATTGGATCCGTATCAGATGATTTAACCAAAGTAAAAGTAGGACTGGAAGCCACCGGACACTACGATTACCGTTTATATAGCCGTTCAAAGAAATAATGTAAAACTGCCCCCTATTTTTCAACTTGTACCACAGATCTCGGTACAGTCAGGATCAATGCAAGTGCTTATTATCCCTCATTTTATCGAAACAGCAAGAAAGTAGGGACCAGTAATTATCTGAGGGTCATGCGCCTTAGAAAGATATGGGCAGGAGGGACATTTGCAGTTTTAAAACGGGACATAAACTAAATAAAATCCAGAAAAGAGGCCTTCAGAAAGCAATCGAAGAATACCTCTTATCAGCAACGGCATTAAATCTAAAAAGGCTGGTAAAAGCGGTTTAGATAACCAAATTTACCAGCCTTTTGGAGTTGTTTATAGCATTTCAAAAAATACGAGAGCCTGAAAGTTTTCTATGACCTCATTATCCATTATAACATTTCTCGGTAGACCAGCTTTTCTAAAGTATGATAACCAGATATATACTGTAGAGATTATTCTTACTCCCGCCTACCGCCTTACAATTTATTTTCTAAAATCTTGTAATGCCATAAAGATTCCGGCTATATCATCTTCTTTCATCTCCTTTTCGTCTACCCCCATTTCATCACTTTTATAACGTTTACCCTCATTCTGATTTCCATATTCCTCTTCAAATCTATTCTGGTTTTGCTCCTCCAATATTTTCCGTACAAACTGCTCCAATTCCCGATAATCAATTCCCACAGAAGTATTCCCTCGATGCAATCCTCGACTCTCATACGCCAGCACCGCCCTCGCCAGATACTCCGCCTTCCCATGTCCCAGCCGGTTCAGTATCCCTGCCACCTTCACATGATCCGGATTTTCCCTGTTGAAGCCAATATTAAAGATAAACTCATTCTTCTTAGCCATAAACCTTACCTGCCCTTCTGCAGCCGGTAAAGAATCCCATACCCCTTTGCATTCGCCTGAAGTTCCGGAATAAAAATACTCTTTCCCACCTTTCCGGAGCTTCGGATATATCTCTCCAGCAAACTGGCACCACCACCCACAAAGACAACACATCCTGACTTCAGATCCATATTCCTCTCCCGCAGACTTCCCAGAAAATCCTCTGTAAAAGTTTCTGCCATCTCCTGCACAATCCGGACAATCCCCGGTTCATAATCAGTATCCTTACCCAGAATCATCTGATCCATGTCCGTCTCTTCCAGCAGCACATCATACTCTGCATTGATACGAGAAGAAATGCTGTTATACAGCTTAATCACACCATTATCCAGTGAATCACAGACCCCCAGATCCGGCTGCCCGTTCCGAAGCATCAGATAATCCAGCGTGAATCCTCCCAGATCGATGACAATTACCTTCACATACTCCTTCAGCTTCCCATAAATCGTCATCGCAGCCGCATAGTCCTGGGGAAATGCCACCACATCATTGATACAGAACGAATATCGTTTTCCCCGATAAGTGACATTCTGAATCTCATCACGGCTCAGATATTTTTCAAACTTCCGATACAATCCCCCATAATGTTTCGGCGGCAGCCCTACTGGCAGGTTGACCTGAATCAGCCGGTCAGACAGATTCTCCCGCTCCAACTCCTTTACAATCGAAAATAAGGTCAGATAAAAGAATCTCTCATCCTGTGTCTTATCTCTCTGGTAAGGAATCCTCTGCCCTGTAAGTGCATAATATTTTCCCTGGTAACTCATATAATCTCCGAATGGCGGCTGTTTCTCACTGACAGTCAGACCGGAGGTAAAAATAAGGTTTTCCGTTTTCATGTTGCGGTTTCCATGATCGATAGCAATGTTTTTTTCCTGATACATAATATAAATCTCCTTTACGTTTTTCTATCTATACGGATGAAATACGCAAACACCAACAAATATGCGCAAAAAAATCCGGACCTCTATCAAAGAAGTCCGGTTCCTGCTTTTCTCTGCTTTTCAGATTCTTCCTTCTTCTTCAGGGCATACAGATAATCATCTACCCCTTTTCGCTTTTCTTTCCAGATTCCCTTTTCATTCATATCCCTAGGTAAGGCTGCTACTCTCCAGACCGTTCTCTTCACAAAGCCGATACAGATTTCTGCAGCCCCGCTGGATATTATCCAGTTTAATCTTTTTCCTGGGACAGTCTATGCTTCCAAAACCATTTTCTCTAAGTTCACACTTACTGCAGACCTCCTCTTTATAATCACGCCTGCATAGAACCGGCAAATGTTTGTCCATATCATAAGCCTCATAAATCTTCTTTGTCCCTGTCTGTTTCAACCGCTCCAGCACCGGAGAAAGATTCCCCATACAGATTAACTCCTGCAACAGCTGCAAAGGTTCTTCCAGACAAATAATGAGATAAATCTGCTTTTAAAGGCCCTTCTGTCACAAATACACACGCCTGGCCTTCCTGACCAACGAAATGCACCGGACTTCCTGAAGTGATTCCCTGCTGATAATTAGCACTGGAAAACCAGACATACTTTCTGCCGTCATAAGGATGGTCCAGCCGGATCTGCATCGCTGTAATCAATCCATCCATATTTCTGACAGGAACCAGAAAACCTGCGTTCTTAGCGCTGAAATTGACCGTCCACCTTCCCTCCTTATCCTGATAAAAGCCAGGTACTCCCTGTAAAGTACAGCCAGCCTTCAAAAGTCTCTCTGCCAGCTTTCGATACCCAAATACAAGGGTACTCTTATAGCCGTTTTCCTCAATCTTTTCCTCTGAAAAACCACGTTCCAACAGATTTGTTCGATGACTTTCTGCCAAAGGAAGCATTTCCAGCATCCGTGTATAGGTTTTATTACACGCTTCTATTCCTGCCGCTTCTGCCTGTGGTATTTCCGGAATCTTCTGTTCCACTTTTTTCGCCTGTATCTTATATGGTTTTTTCTCAGTCTCCCTTCCCAGTAATTCTTTAATCTCACTGCAGGCTGTTCCATGATCCACATGGTACAGTTTCCCATACAAGTCCAGCATTCCCCCTGACTCTCCGCACCGGTTACAGCGGAATACATTCTTTTTTAGATTCAGATTCATTTTTCCCTTTTCATCCTGACAAAAAGGGCAGTATGCCTCCCAGCTGATACTTCCTCTGCGTTTTATCTGCAGCCCGACCAGGCCTGCAACATCCGCCATATTAAATGGTAAATCCTCTCTCACGAATATTGCCTCCTTTTTTCAGAAGCAGCCTGTGTAGCTCAGGCTGCTTCTGAGTTTACCGTAAGGTTTATGCTGCGTTCTGTGCCGCATCCAGAAGGTATTTTGCCGCTGCACGAAGCAGATTATCCGGCCCCTTATAATCATTGACATACCAGTTCAGGGACTGCGGCTTTTCAAGCGCAAGCTGTCCCAGAGTCTTGCCTTTGTAAAAACCGGCACTGATTACCACTGCAACTGCCATTTCCTGGTTCAGCATTTTATAGATCTGTTCAACCGGTTGCTCTCTCTGGATATTAGAAAGAGCTCCCTGCACCATTGCCTGGCGATCCCGAACCGGGTTCTGCGAACTCTGCAGCGGATTCTGAGGTCGATTCTGGGTTTGACTCTGTACCGGCTTCTGTACTGAACCTGCACTGCCTCCGCCAGCCATCTGCATTGCCGGCGGAATGGAGCCGGCAGTATTTACTGCAGTTGTATCTGCATACTGCTGGTTCTCATTCTGATCCATGTAATCACGGATATCATACTGCCCCGGAAGCTGAACTTCTTCATCTGGCACAGCTCCAGTTTTCATTTCCTGAAAAGTACCGGCATCCTGAACGTTTTCTGTGCCAGCATCTGCAAAATGCTCAATCCCGGCATCTACAATCGCCGGATCAGTCTCTCCTTCCAGATCTGCAAACTGAAGTCCAAAGCCTGCATCCGCCAACGCACGTCCTACAGCCGCCGTTTCTGCCAATTCCACATATTTATTTCCAAACTGGTCATCCCCGGTCAGATACTTCTGGGCCAGTGCATTGGCAATGAAACTCTCCTCCGGATCATTTCGATCCAGATATACCTTAGCCTCCACAATCGCTACCTGATCTGTTAATTTTATTAACTTCTTTACAATCTTTCCATTGGGGTACTTCAGGCGGAACCACAATTTACGGTACACCACATCCAGATAATATTTCACACCCTGTCCATCTCCGGCCAGTTGGCGCATATATTTTCTGGGATCAAAACCTTCCACCTGATTCAGTTCCTGAATCCCCTGGATACTCTCATACATACTTCCCTGATTCAATATCTGCTCACTCATTCTTGTTCTTCTCCTCTCTGAAAGGCAGATTCCTATGTACCATAAAGACAGTTCTTCTGCCGAATACTTGAAATTAAAAATTCATTGCAATCTGTTCATATTTCGTTCTGTCCGCGTCCGGCAAAGGTACAATCTTTTCCCTGCTTTCCAGTGCATACCGTTCTTTCAAGATCATTTCTCCTAACCTTGTATTCCGCTTATCACTCTCAGTGTTGTGGACAGCCCTGTAAACCGCCTGCTTACTTCCCACTAAAATCAGCTTTACTTTGGCTCTGGTGATTGCTGTGTAAAGAATATTCCTGCGTAGCATCTTATAAAACATCGGCATCCACTGGCAAAATCACCACGGAATATTCACTTCCCTGGCTTTTGTGTACCGTCGTGGCATATGCGTGTTCTATCATCTCCATATCTTCACTGGAATATTCCACGCACCGGTTATCCGGAAATTCAATTCGAGACACTTCCAGGTTATCCTCATCCAGATAAATTCCTGTGATAAATCCCGTGTCCCCATTACTGATCTCATTTTTATTCTTGTTATGGATAACCTTGTCCTTCTCACGGAAAATTCTGCCCCGCACTTTCATTTCTGCTTTTCCAGGCATTTTCGGATTCACCAGATTCCAAAGCCGCTCATTCAAAGCGTTGACACTGACCGCACCGCTCTTCCGATAAGGCGTCAGCACCTGAACCTGATCGATTCCCAACTCTGCTGTCATCCTCCTGTACTCTCTCTCGACGATCTCTGCCGCACACTCTGCATTATCTGCAGGTAAAAACACAAAATCTTCTCCATATTCCAGAGCTGCACTGTTATTTAACATTTTATAAGCATTTGCGGCAATCAGGCTTCCTTTTCCCTGACGGAAAATCTGATCCAATACAGTAACCGGTACGGCTCCGCACTGAATCAATTCCCGGAACACATTTCCCGGTCCCACACTGGAAAGCTGGTTCACATCTCCAATCAGAACTACTCGTGTTCCTCTTTTTATCCGGGTAAAAAACTCATAGGCCAGCCTCATATCCACCATGGACATCTCATCCACCAGGATCAAATCTGCTTCCAGAAAATCACATGATTCAGATTCCATTTCCTCACTGACCAGTCCCAGGGCGGAATGCATGGTGCTGGCATCCGTACAGCCTGTACACTCTGCCATCCGTCTGCTGGCCCTGCCTGTGGGAGCCATCAGTAATACAGAACCTCCTCTCAGCTTTTCATGGATATAAAGAATCACTTTTTCAACTGTGGTTTTTCCGGTTCCCGGCCCGCCTGTAATAATAGTAAACAGAAACGAAAACGCATTTTTCACTGCCTCTTTCTGCTTTGCAGCCAGACAGATTCCCAGTTCCTCCTGTGCTTTGGAAAGGAATTCTTCCAGCTGTTCCGGCTCCTTTTCCTTCTGCATCAAAAGAGCTGCCAATGCTTTGGCCGCTTCATGCTCATACCGATAATACTTTTCGGCATATAACACTCCACTTTCAAAATGCAGCTTTCCTGCCTCAACCATCTTATAGACAGACTGGGCAATCTCCAGCTCTGTGACCGTCCCCTTTTCGTATCCATAATTCAGTTTTTCATAGACTTTTTCCTGAAATAGTAGTTTTTCCTGGAACAAATGTCCTTCCTGATTCTCCTGCTCCATACAGTATTCAATACATCCCTCAATCCTCATGGGATCTTTGGGACTGCAGCCGGTTTTCCTGGCAATCTCATCCACAGTCAAAAATCCGAATCCGGAAATCTGGCAAAGTGAAAAAGGCTGGTTCTGTACTATCTCCAATGCCTCATTGCCAAAAGTTTCATATATCTTCCGAAATTTTCTTCGGTGTGATCTGAAATGGGGATAAGAATGCCGCAAGGTCACGGAGCATATGCTCTCCCTGATAAGATGTCAGGATTCCTTCCAGCTTTTTAGGCGTAATCCCCTTAATCTCCAGTAAACTGTCCGGATAATAATCCAAAATCTCAAAGGTTCTTATTCCAAACCGCCCTACAATCTGCTCCGCCAATCTTCGGTCCAATTCCTCTTATCATTCCGGAAGACAGATAGGAACGGATTCCTTCTTCTGTCTGAGGTCTGATTTCTGTAAAGGATTCTACAGAAAGCTGAAGACCATATTTAGACTTTACCCATCTTCCATTCAATTCTACCTCCTGATCTTTCTTAGCAGGAAGTTCTGTACCAACTGCAGTAAAAATGAACCGGTCTTCTCCTCTGTATTTATTTCTGGCTCCTTCCGGAACCTCTGGGTCTTCGGTTGAATAACAAAGTACACAGTAGCCATCATTCTCATTCCGAAACCTTGTTTCCTCATATCTGCATCTCATTTTTTCTCTCCTGTTTCCGATATGTGCTGATATAGAATCCCCTCCGATTTTCTCTATAAAAATAAATCGGAATCTGCTTCTTTTCAGCTGCCTCTATTTCCTTTTTCATCCCGCTGCTGATCACATCCCCACACACAATCAAACCGTCACACCAGCTTAAAAGCACCTGACCGATTGCCAGTCCAAGGCTTCTTTCCCTCTGGCTCTGATCATCTAACAGTTCCGGAAGATATGCATGGGGTGCAATGGCTCTGCAGGAAAAGGACTGGCTGATGCTCTCCATGTAATGTCTCGCCTGCAGCATATTCTTCTGTATTTCTTCTTTTGTAGATGCTGACAGCGGAGAGCAGATATAGTACATTCCTTTTTTCAACATTTACGCTGCTCCTCTCTTCACTGAAAAGCGCCTGCTTTCCGAAACAGTCACATAATCATCATAGATATCCGGATGATGGAGCTTCAGCCGCTCCAGATTTTTCTTATCAATTCCTGTCCGGTAAACCGGATTATAAGAAATAATATAGGATTCTGCAGTACCCTGCAGATGGGCCTTGCAGTTTACACCCATTGCTTCCACCACCTTACAGTAGGCAGTTTTCATCTCTGTCTCCAGGCGCTTTGCCTCTGCATCAATCTCACTCTTTTTATCCTTCAGTTCCAGATAACGCTCTACAAAACTCAAATAGCTGCTTCCCAGCTTGATTGCATCATTATCAGGCTCTGCCGGCCCGCAGAATTTCCGGATGCTTTCCAGAACCAGATCCGGCTTTTCTATATAAGGCGGCTCTGTTCTCTTCAGGATATTCTCCATCCAGAAATTCTCCTCTTCTGCAATCAGATCTGCTTCACTGTCAAGATCCCTGTCCATTCTGCGGATAATGAATTCATCTTCATTGTTGCCGTAAAGGCAGGCAAAATACACTACATTCAGATTTACCACCGACATATAATGCCTTCCCTGATACTCATAATTGACCGGGACAGAATTGTTGGCCCATTTATCCTGGCAATGGTAATTCGTAGTCTTGCATTCCAAAATACCAAAGGTTCCATCCGGAAATTCAATAAAGAAATCCACATCTGCCACCATAAAGGGATATAACGGATGTCGGAACATCTTGCGGATCGGGAATACGGTAAGACCTGTTTTTGCCGAAAAAATCTGCGCCACCAGATCCTCCAGACGGTGTCCTACCTCTTTGGCTACCCAGTTGGATTCTTCCTCTTCCAAAACCGATTTGATTCCCAGCTTATCATAATACAAATCCCTCTTGGTACAGAACGGTGACTGCCCCATAATAGCAGCCGCATCCGATCCGCCGATTCCCTTGCGCCGATAATTCAGCCACTCTTCTTCCGTAAGTCCTTCTGTGCTTACCAGTACCTCCGGCTGATAATTTAAGTTCAAACTCATAAGCTTTATTCTCCTTTCCAAACGCAGAAAGACGGATATAACATCCGCCTTCCCGCTTTTTCCCTAAACTATAGCAACATTTTTTATCATTCCACTCTCTGAATCTCTTTCTTTTTCCAGTCATACAGATATACACTGTCTGACAAAACATCTTCTTCTGGCACTTCATTTCGATTGATCTCCATAACCATCTCCCTCATATCTTTAAAATCCATCCCCTTCTCATGCTTTAACAAAAGAACTTCATGGATACTGGATGGAAGTATTACCACATTGCATCCCTGGCTCTTCGCAAAATCTTCCAGAGCGGAATCGTACAGCATACAGGAAGCTCCGAAGGTCTGACTACGATTTGTCATCACATACAGCGCAGGAGCATCCTTTGCCATCTCCTTGATTAAGAAGACATCTTCTTCATCTATTTCTTCTCCATGCTCCAGAATACCTTCCAAAAGAACATTCTTCAATGTATGCACACATACCGGAAACTGTCTCTCCATATTCTGTCTGGCAATTTTAAATAATTCCTCTTCTGTAATCTTCCAGTCTGCCAGATTGTAATTAAAGATTTTTGTTGTCAT
>ENA-OQAB01000676-OQAB01000676.1-human-gut-metagenome-genome-assembly--contig:-NODE-676-length-17762-cov-4.262319_pt1 | contig 17762 bp, 17 predicted proteins | sample MGYA00242490_ERZ504517 | MGnify/ENA primary metagenome ERZ504517 (study PRJEB26092, sample SAMD00036298) | human gut metagenome | host: Homo sapiens | study: EMG produced TPA metagenomics assembly of...
CATGATCGACGCAGGCCCGCTGCGGCGCGCTGAGCTCGAAAAGCTTGAGGCGATGACGGCCGTCTCGGTTCCGTTGGCCTCGATATGATTGCGATTCCCGGCGATACGCCGGCGGAGGTTATTTCCGCCACTCATTGCGGATGAGGCCGCTATCGGCATGGTCAATTGCCAAAACAACGGCGGTGCGCGTGATTCCTGCGATCGGCAAACAGGTGGGGGAGGAGCTTTCCTTCGGCGGCCTGTTGGGCGGCGGCCCGGTTATGGCGCTGAAAACCACCTCGCCTGCAAATTTATTGCGCGCGGCGGGCGGATTCCTGCGCCGTTGCAGAGCCTGAAAAATTAACACAGAGCGAAAAGCGCGATACGCCGGCGCTTTTCGCTTGACTTTTTACAGAGGAGTGGGATTGTTCATGGCAACCTGGCAAATTGTTTTATACACGATTCTAGGGCTATTGGCCGCCTTTCTTGCGATTACCTTGATTCGGGCCGCTTTTTTTACCCCGAAAAAACAGGCCTATGATCCGCTGCCGGAAGAGCCGGTCGATCAAAGCCGCCTGACGCAGCATTTATCAGAGGCCATCCGGATTCCTACGGTATCCTATCCGGATCAGAAGGATGTGGATTGGGCGCAGTTTGAGCGGTTCCATCTGTTTTTGCGGGAAGCTTACCCGTTGATCCATCAAAAAGCTCACCTGCGAAGTGGTGCCGCCCGCCAACCTGCTCTACTGCTGGAAGGGGAAGGACGCATCGCTTGACCCGATTGCTATGCTGGCCCATCAGGATGTTGTCCCCGTGGAGGATGGGACGGAAAACGACTGGACGCATCCGCCCTATGAGGGTTATAACGATGGGGAGTTCATCTGGGGCCGTGGCGCGCTGGATATGAAAAACCACCTGATCTCCGTGATGGAGGCGGTGGAAACGCTGCTGGAGGAGGGCTTTGAGCCTGAGCGGGATGTTTACTTGCTCTTTGGGGATGATGAGGAGGTCGTCGCGTCCCAAACTTCCGGTGCAAGGGCGCTGATGCAGCTTCTCAAGGAGCGCGGCGTCCATCTCGACTGTGTGCTCGATGAGGGCGGCGCCATTCTGCCCGCTAAGGTGAATGGCATCTTAGATCAATATCTAGCCGGAATCGGCGTGGCGGAAAAAGGCTACGCGGATTTTGAAATTTCCGTTTTCTCCAAGGGCGGGCATTCCTCCCAGCCGCCGCAGCACACGGCGCTGGGCGAGCTGGCGGATGTGATCCAAGACCTTGAAAACCACCAGTGCAAATCCAAAATGACGGGCATGGTCTATAGCCTGTTTCAGAAAATCGGGCGCAACGTTTCTTATCCCGCGCGGATTGTCACATGCAACCTCTGGCTATTGAAGCCCCTTGTGCTCGCCGTGATGAAAAAAATCCCGCCCGCCGCTTCGCTGATCCGCACCACAACCGGCGCGACGATGGCGCAGGGCAGCCCTGCTGCGAACGTGCTTCCGCAGCGGGCGAGCGTAACGGTCAATTTTCGTATGATGCCTGGCGATTCCATCGCCGGCGTCGAACGCCATATCCGCAAGGTGGTGCGCAACAAAAATATTGAGGTAAAGCTGCTCAAGGGCAAAGAGCCCTCCAAAATTTCGCCCACGGATTCCCGCTGTTTTGCCATTTTGGAAGAGCTCTGCATGCGAACCAACCCGGATTATATCGTAGCGCCCTATCTGGTGATGGGCGGTACGGATTCCTATCATTACGAGCCGATTTGCGAAAATATTTATCGCTTTGCCCCCTTTGTGGTGGATACTTCCCTTCTGCTGTGCACGCATTCCACCAATGAACGCGTTCCAGTGAAAGCTTTAAAAGAGGGCGTTGCATTTTTTAAGCAATATCTCCGGCGTGCCTCCGGCAAATAAAAAATATTCAGCCATACGCCCCGCAGGCAGAATGCGGCATAGCGTATGGCTGATTGATTTTCCCTTAGGCGGTGGAAGAGGAGGCGCCGGTTTCCGCGGGCGCTTCAGAAGCGGGCGTTTCCGCCTTTTCGGGATCGGCGTCCCCGGCCTCCTCCTGTGCGGCGGTGTCCGCTGCGCGGGATTGATCCTTCTTGATCGTTTCAATGGTCATACGGTAGCCCAGGGAGATTTTTTCCTTGCTGATCCGGAAGCCGTTCCATTCCAGCGATTCCCCCGCTGCGTTTGCTTCATCTCGCGCGGCGCCGAGAACGCCCGCCTTTTTCAAGGCACCGTCACAGGCCTGTGCGCTTTGCCCGGTAAAAGCCTGCGCCGTGCGGGAGGCGAGCGCGGCGAAGAATGTGTCGCTCTCTTCATCGCCCATGCGGGCATAGAGCAGGGAGCAGGCTTTCAGCTCAGCGCTTTCTTTATCGATCTGCAAACAGAGCATGTAGGTTTCATCCCCTTTGGGCGATAGAAAATAGGAGTGTCCGATAAAGGTATCCTCCTCTTTTGCCAGCGCGTCCCTGGCGTTGAGCTGCTGTGTTTCGTCGAGCGCGTTGAAACGGTTTAAAAACGTTTCCTCCGTCAAAAATTCCGCGTCCGTGCAGGCACAGAGCAGGAGGCTCATCAGGATCAAAAGGCAGGGCGTCATTTTAAAAAATCGTTTCATAAAAACAAGGTGCTCCTTTCTGTCGATTTAGGTTGTCATTATATACAAAATCAGCAAATGCGCTATCTGGTTTCCTCAATATATATGTAGAAAAACTTTTTTACAGTCGGATTGCCTTGCATTTTTTTTGCGGTTGCCATAGAATAAATATACAAATCACTCGAAATGGAGAGGTCGGTATGAACGGGACAGGCCTGCCGCTGATTGGATGTGTTTCAGTCATCTGCACCGGGGCAAGGTGCGCCCGCATGCCGTCCGGCAAGAGTAAATAATCAAGATCGAAAGCTGTGGCGCTTTGCGCGGCAGCTATTTTATTTTTTGGGATTGAAGAAGGGTAGCTGAAAAAGTGATGAAAAAGGTAGCGGTTATTATGGGGAGCGACAGTGATCTGCCCATTGTCAGCGGGGCAATCAAAAAGCTGCGTTATTTCGGCGTAGAGGTGGAAACGCATGTGATGAGCGCGCACCGCACTCCCGCCGCGGCGGCTGATTTTGCCTCTAGGGCGAAGGAGAACGGTTTTGGCGTGATTATCGCGGCGGCTGGGAAGGCGGCCCATCTCGGCGGCGTGCTGGCAGCGCATACGACGCTGCCTGTCATCGGCATCCCGGTGAAATCCTCCACGCTTGACGGTCTGGATGCCTTGCTTGCCACCGTGCAGATGCCCTCCGGCATTCCGGTGGCCACCGTTGCAATCGACGGGGCGGAGAATGCAGCGATCCTCGCCGTGCAGATGCTGGCGCTCTCCGATGAAGGGCTGGCCCAGAAGCTTTCCCAGATGAAGGAGGATATGGCCCAAAAGGTGCTGGAAAAAGATGCTGCGTTGCAGTTGAAGGCTGCTGCGCTTTAAACGGAAAGAAGAATTTTTAACCCATTCAGGAGGAATTGCGATGTTTGACAAGCCCCATGAGGAATGCGGCGTATTCGGAATTTATAATAAAAATCAGTTCAATGCTGTTCATTTGACCTATCTTGCACTGTATGCCCTGCAACACAGGGGGCAGATCAGCTGCGGAATCGCGATCAATCGGGGCGGTGTGGTCGATTATCACCGCGATCTTGGCATTGTACCCGATGTGTTCGATGCGGATGCGCTCCAGAAGCTCTCCCAGGACGGAGGCGGAGATATCTGCATCGGCCATGTGCGCTATTCGCCCGGCGGCATGTCAGAGCGCGAAAATTCTCAGCCCCTTGTGATGCGCTATGCCAAGGGCACGATCGCCATTGCTAACAACGGCAGCCTTGTCAACACGCATGCCCTGCGCGAACCGCTGGAGAAGCAGGGCGCAATTTTCCAGACGGATAGCGACGCTGAACTGATCGCTTTGCTGATCGCGCGCGCACGCCTGGAGGCAGGCAGCGTCGAGCAGGCAATTAACCGGGCGATGAATCAAATTGAAGGGGCCTATTCGTTTGTGCTGATGTCCCCCCGCAAAATGATCGCTGTGCGCGATCCGCAGGGTTTTCGCCCCCTTTGCATCGGCAAAATGGAGGATAGCTATATTTTTGCTTCTGAAACCTGCGCGCTTGATAGCCTCGGCGCGGAGTTCGTCCGTGATATTGAGCCGGGCGAGATTGTTGTGGCGGATGAAAACGGCATTCGCAGTATCCGCGATCACTGTGGTCATAAGAGCTCGCTCTGCATTTTTGAGCACGTTTATTTCGCCCGCCCGGATTCTGTAATCGACAATGCAAGCGTGCATCTTGCGCGCCAGCGTGCGGGCAAGTATCTCGCTCGTGAGTATCCGGTGGAAGCGGATCTCGTGGCGGGCGTGCCGGATTCCGGATTGGATGCCGCGATCGGCTATGCCAATGAATCCGGCATCCCTTATGGCATGTGTTTTATCAAAAACCGCTATGTCGGGCGCACTTTCATTCAAGATTCCCAGGAACAGCGCGAGCGCAGCGTTCGCATCAAGCTAAACCCTTTGCGTTCGGCAGTGGAGGGCAAGCGTGTGGTGCTCGTGGATGATTCGATCGTCCGCGGCACAACCAGCGCGCATATCATCGAGCTACTGCGTAAGGCTGGTGCAAAGGAGGTTCACATGCGGATTTCTTCTCCTCCCTTTATGCACCCCTGCTATTTCGGCACGGATATCAGCTCGCGCGAATACCTGATCGCCTGCCGGATGAGCATTGATGAAATCTGCAAACAGATCGGCGCGGATTCCCTGGGCTATTTGAGCCTTGAGAGCCTGCATAAGATCGCCAGCAGCTCCACATCCAGCTTTTGCGACGCCTGTTTTACCGGTAATTATCCGATCGATGTGCCGCAGGAACAGCCGGAGGATAGATTCAGCAAAAAGCTCGATACTCTTGTAAAACAGCCGAAGTAAACGGGCGCTTTCGGCGCAGCGGGGTTTGTTCAGAAAGAAAGGATGGGTTTATTCAATGGATAATAGTTATTCCGACAGCTACCGCGAGGCGGGTGTAGATGTAACCGCTGGTTACAAAGCGGTGGAATTGATGAAAAAACATGTGGCTCGCACGCAGACACCGGGCGTCGTTTCCGGTATCGGCGGTTTTGGCGGCCTGTTTCAGCCTGACCTGACCGGCATGAAAGAGCCGGTGCTCGTTTCCGGGACGGATGGCGTTGGCACCAAGCTAAAGCTCGCCTTTATGATGGACAAGCACGACACCGTGGGCATCGACTGTGTGGCCATGTGCGCAAACGATGTGGCCTGCGCGGGTGCGAAGCCGCTGTTTTTCCTGGATTATGTGGCCGTGGGCAAAAATGTGCCTGAGCGCGTGGCGCAGATCGTTGCGGGCGTGGCCGAGGGCTGTGTGCAGGCGGGTTGCGCATTGATCGGGGGCGAAACAGCGGAGATGCCGGGCTTTTATCCCAAGGAGGAATATGATCTGGCCGGCTTCTGCGTCGGTATGGCGGATAAAGCAAAGCTCATTGACGGCGCACAGATGAAGGCCGGCGATGCGCTCATTGGCGTTTCTTCTTCCGGCGTGCATTCCAACGGCTTTTCGCTTGTGCGCAAGGTGTTCAATATCACACCGGAGCGGCTGAATCTCTATATGTATGAATTCGGCAAAACGCTGGGCGAGGAGCTGCTGACTCCCACGCGCATCTATGTAAAGAGTCTGCTTGCCCTGATGGAGCAGGTGGAGGTCCATGGCGTTTCCCACATTACGGGAGGCGGCTTCTACGAAAATATTCCGCGGATGTTGCCGGATTATCTGCGCGCGGCGATTGAAAAAGCCAAGGTGCCGGTGCGCCCCATCTTCAAAGTGATTCAGAGCGAGGGGATCTCGGAACACGATATGTATAACACCTTTAACATGGGGGTCGGCTTATGTGTCGCAGTCGCGGCGGATCAGGCCGATGAAGCCGTCCGCATCCTCAAGGAGAACGGCGAGGAAGCCTGCATCTTAGGTGAAGTACGCGAGGGCGAGAAGGGGATTGACCTATGCTGAAGATCGCGGTGCTCGTCTCCGGCGGCGGCACAAATTTACAGGCGCTGCTCGATGCAAAAGCGCGCGGGGAGATCCCGCACGGCGAATTTGTGCGCGTGATCGCCAGCCGGCCGGATGCCTACGCGCTCACCCGTGCGGCGAACGCGGGTATCGGCGGCGAGGTGATCTCCCGCAAAAGCTTTGCTACGCTGGAGGAATACGACGCGGCCATTTTAAACGCGCTGCGGGCTTGTGGGGCGCAGATCGTTGTGCTGGCGGGCTTTTTATCGATTCTTGGCCCTACGGTGATCGAAGCGTACCGCGACCGCATCATCAATATCCACCCCGCGTTGATCCCGTCCTTTTGCGGCAAGGGCTATTATGGCCTGCGTGTGCACGAGGCAGCGCTGGCACGCGGTGTAAAGGTGACGGGCGCGACTGTGCATCTCGTCAATGAAATTCCGGACGGCGGGCCGATCCTAAGCCAGAAAGCGGTTCTGGTCGAGGCGGGAGACACGCCTGAAACTCTGCAACGCCGTGTGATGGAGCAGGCGGAATGGCTCCTTTTGCCGCGCGCGGTGGAGGAGCAGTGCGCCCTGTGGGAAGATAGATTTCAGAATCCAGATTTCAGACTTTAGACGATCTAGAATAGAGAGAAAGAGGGAAAAGTTTTGTGCTTTCCGGTCAAAAAGGCAAACCGGACTTTGGCCGGCCCTTTTGAAGAAAGGCCATGACGAACGCGCATAAAACTTCCGCCTCGCAAAGAAAGGATAGTCATAACAATGCAGATTCAAGATTTGAGAGCGGTTTTGCGCGATAATACCTACCCGGGCCGCGGTATTGTGCTCGGGAAAAGCGCAGATGGGCAAAAAGCGGTGATCGCCTATTTTATCATGGGCCGCAGTGAAAACAGCCGTAACCGGATTTTTGTGGAAGAGGATGGCGGGCTGCGCACCCAGGCGTTTGACCCGGCAAAGCTCAAAGATCCGAGCCTTGTGATCTATTGGCCTGTGCGCAAGTTTGGTGCGGCCACAATCGTTACCAACGGCGATCAGACCGATACGATTTATGAATTCCTTGCAGCGGAGAAGACCTTTGAGGAGGCGCTGCGGATGCGCACCTTCGAGCCGGATCCGCCCATTCTGACCCCGCGTATTTCCGGCCTGGTGCACAAGGATGGCAGCTACCGTCTTTCCATTCTCAAAAGCGCAAATGGCAATGCGGAATCCACCCAGCGCTTTTTCTATGAATACCCCCAGCCGGTGGCGGGCGAGGGCCACTTCATCCACACCTATCTTGGCGATGGAAACCCGGTGCCCTCCTTTGAAGGCGAGCCGGAGCTGGTGCGGATCGAAGGCGATATCGATTCCTTTACCAGCCTCATGTGGGAAAATCTCAATGAAGCGAACAAGGTTTCTCTCTTCGTGCGTTTTATCGACCTTGCCGACGGCTCGGAGGAAACCCGCGTTGTCAATAAGAACAACTGACGGTGGGCGCCGATTGCAATTGAAAATCTTCGAAGTGTGAAAGGGTGGTTATCATCATGGCAAATGAGCTGATGCTCAAATACGGCTGCAACCCCAATCAGAAGCCGTCCCGCATTTTTATGAAGGAGGGCGGCGAATTGCCGATTACCGTTTTGAATGGCAAGCCCGGCTTCATCAATTTCCTTGATGCGTTCAATAGCTGGCAGCTGGTTTGTGAGCTGAAAGCGGCGACAGGCCTGCCCAGTGCGGCCTCCTTCAAGCATGTCAGCCCGGCGGGCGCGGCGGTCGGCCTGCCGCTGAGCGATACGCTGAAAAAAATCTACTTTGTAGATGATCTGGAGCTTTCACCGCTCGCTAATGCCTATGCGCGTGCGCGTGGCGCGGATCGTATGTCCTCCTACGGCGACTGGATTGCTCTCTCCGAGCCCTGCGATGTGCCCACGGCAAAGCTCATTGCCCGCGAGGTATCCGATGGCGTGATTGCCCCCGGCTATGAGCCGGAAGCGCTCCAGGTGCTCAAGGGGAAGCGCAAGGGAAACTACAACATCGTGCAGATCGACCCGGCCTATCGCCCTGCGCCTGTGGAACACAAGGATGTGTTTGGCGTCACCTTCGAGCAAGGGCGCAACGAGCTGAAAATTGACGAGTCGCTTCTGGAAAATGTCGTCACGGAGAATCAAACGCTTCCCGCGGAAGCGAAGCGCGATTTGCTGATCTCCCTGATTACGCTGAAATATACGCAGTCGAATTCCGTCTGCTACGCAAAGGATGGCCAGGCCATCGGCGTGGGAGCGGGCCAGCAGTCCCGCGTGCATTGCACGAGGCTTGCCGGCAATAAGGCAGATAACTGGTATCTACGCCAGCACCCGAAGGTGCTCGCGCTTCCCTTTGTGGAAAACATCCGCCGCCCGGACCGCGATAACACGATTGACGTTTATATTTCCGACGATTATATGGACGTTTTAGCGGATGGCGTATGGGAGCAGTTCTTCACTGTGAAGCCGGAGCCTCTCACCCGCGAGGAGCGGCAGGCGTGGCTGAAAACGCTCGATGGCGTTTCTCTTGGCTCGGATGCGTTCTTCCCGTTTGGCGACAATATTGAGCGCGCGCACCGCAGCGGTGTGCAGTATATCGCCCAGCCGGGCGGCTCTATTCGAGATGATCACGTGATCGACACCTGCAACCGCTTTCAAATGGCGATGGCATTCACGGGCATCCGCCTGTTCCACCATTAAAAGCGTGCTCCAGCTGTCGGGCGGTATGCCTGGCAGCTGGAGCTTTGTGGGCTGATAAGAGGAGGAGCAGCATGCTGCTTATGACTTCCAATGGCTTAACTTCACGGCGGCTGCGCAAAGCGGCAAAGAAGGCGCTTCCCGCCGGTGCGAAGCGGGCGGCGTTGGTCACCACCGCGTCAGTCGGCTTTAAAGAGAAGGATTATCACGTGCCATGGCTTCGCAGTGAACTGGAAAGGCTGGGCCTTTCCGTTGATTTTTTTGATTTTGACCAGCAGCCGGCCAGCCGGCTTTTTGCCTATCAGGTGGTTGAATGCATCGGCGGAAATCCTTTTTATCTGGTGCGCCGGCTGCGGGAAGCGCACTGCAAACCATATTTGCAGGGGTTAAAATCAAGCGGGTTGCTCATCGGTGTGAGCGCGGGCAGCCTTGCCATGCAGGAATCTCTGGAATTGGTGGATCACTTTAGCCCGGAGCTTCGGCCGCAGGCTGGCGGAGGGGATTTCACAGGCATGGGGATCACCCGAGTGGAGATATTGCCACACTATCATAAATATCTGCCGCGTTTTGAGCGCTTTGAGGAGCGGACGGCGGCCTATGAGCAGGCATCCGGTCGCTGTGTGATCCGGCTTGACGATGGTCATGGAGTTTTGGCGGACGAAACAGAGCAGATTGAAATCCTATAGGGATGGAGGAAACAGGATGAAAATTCTTATGATCGGCAGTGGTGGGCGCGAGCATGCGCTGATCCGCAAGCTGATGGAAAGCCCGCGTGTGGAGCAGATTTACTGCGCGCCCGGCAACGGCGGTATTTCGCGCGATGCGCAGTGCGTCACAATTTCCGCAATGGATATCGAAGGCGTCGTTGCCTTCAGCAAAGAGCATCAAATAGATCTCGTCTTTGTCGCGCCGGACGACCCGTTGGCGGCAGGCATGGTGGATGCGTTGGAGGCGGCAGGCGTCCGCGCATTCGGCCCCTCCAGGCTGGCGGCAGAGATTGAAAGCAGCAAGGTTTTCTCTAAAAACCTGATGAAAAAAATATGGCATCCCTACCGCGCGTTATGAAGTGTTTGATGCGCCGGAAAAGGCGCTTGCCTATCTTTTGGAGCGGAATACCTGGCCCGCTGTCATCAAGGCGGATGGCCTTGCGCTGGGCAAGGGCGTTGTGATCGCACAGGATGAGGCAGAGGCAAAGGATGCGCTGCATGCAATGATGGAGGATAAAATTTTTGGCGATTCCGGCAGCCGCGTTGTCGTTGAGGAATTTCTGACCGGCCCGGAGGTGTCTGTGCTGGCCTTTACAGATGGTGAAACGGTGAAGCCTATGGTATCCTCCATGGATCACAAACGCGCTTACGATGGCGATAAAGGCCCCAATACAGGCGGGATGGGCACCATTAGCCCGAACCCCTATTACACGCCGGAAATCGCCGCGCGCTGCATGGAGGAGATTTTTCTGCCGACCATTCGGGCAATGCGGCAGGAGGGGAGGCCTTTCAAGGGCTGCTTGTATTTCGGCCTGATGCTTACGCCAGCTGGGCCGAAGGTCATCGAATACAACGCCCGCTTTGGGGACCCGGAAACGCAGGTCGTCCTGCCACGGCTGAAGACGCCGCTGATTGATATCTTGGAAGCGGTGGTGGACGGCAGGCTCGCACAGCAGGAGATCACATGGGAAGAAAACGCCTGTGCCTGCGTTGTTATGGCCTCTGGCGGATATCCAAAAGCCTACCCGAAGGGGATCGCGATCAAGGGCCTGGATGAGAGCGGCCAGATCCCCGGCGCGACCGTCTATCATGCGGGGACAGCCCTGAAGGACGGCCAATTCGTCACGGCGGGCGGCCGTGTGCTCGGAGTGACAGCCTGTGGCGCTACGCTTCAGGAAGCGCTCCAAAAGGCCTATGATGGTGTGCATCGCATCTGTTTTGAGGGCGCGCATTTCCGCTCGGATATCGGACACAAATAATTCATAAATTGTTTACAGAATGCAACAGCATTTTTATTGTTTTTTCGGTAAGCTGAGAAGTAGTATTCTGCGGAGATATACGACATCGTGTATGAAAACGAAACGAAAGCTTCCGCGGCTGCCTCCAGTATTTGAAAGCGGTGAGAGAGTTGGAAAAATTTAAGGCACTTTCTAAGGGGAAGAAGACGGCCGTGATCGTCGGCGCAATTGCGATTGTGCTGGTGGTTGCGTTGATCGTCTATTTCCTAGTTCGGCCCGAGCCGGGCACGCCCGTAACGCTTGTCAGCGTTCAGAAGGGCGATATCCAGCAGGAGCTGATCGCCACAGGGACGATCGAATCCGACAACCAAACGGATTTTTCCCTGCTGGAGGGGACAAAGGTTCTCACAGTAAATGTAAAAGTCGGAGATCATGTGAAGAAGGGCGACGTGCTCGCCACCTTCGATGCGTCTTCTCTATCCGGCAAGCTTAGCGAGCGGCGCACGGCTTATAATGAAGCGCTCAAAACCTACAATCATTCCCTAACGGCGGCGAGCGAAGCGAAGGCGAAGCTTCCACAGGTCAACAAGGAGATTAAGGAGCTTGAGGCGAAGGTCGAGAAGCTCACAAAGGAGGCCGAATCGCAGAAGGCGCAGTCGCCCACCTCTACGCAAAAGGAAACGACCGAGGCCACAACCACACCGAACACGCTGCAAGGCCAGATTCAGGCCATTGTTGACAAGCTGCTCGGGGCCAACGGAACGACCTCCCAGATTCAGAAGCTGATGGAACAGCTGAATCAGATGGCGAGCGGCGGGTTTGACCTTTCCGCCATGGCCGGCTCCTCCTCGGCGGAGCTTATTCAGGCGCAGATGGATCTTGCCCAGCTTAAAATTCAGAAAACCACGCTGGAAGCTCAGCAGAACAACACCCTTTCCAGCACCTATAAGCTAGTGGTCGATGCAAGCAAAAAATCGCTCGATGAAATGGAGGATATGGTCGCTTCGCTGAGGAGCGGTTGGATCGCACAGGATGACGGTGTGGTCACAGCGGTCAACATCAAAGCGGGTGAAACCTATCAGGGCGGGGGTGCGTCCTCCTCCTCCAATTCCTTTGACATCTCTTCCATCCTACAGGCGGTATCCGGCGGCACGGATCTCAATAGCCTGATGAACACGCTCACCTCTCTTGGTTCCGGCGGTAATGTCGGCATGACAGTGGAGAATTATGGGCAGTTTTATGTATCCTTCTCCCTTGATAAATATGATGTGCTCAAGGTGAAAACCGGTATGCCCGCCGTGATTACTACAGCAAGCGGCGAGCTTGAGGGCGTGGTTTCTTTCATTAGCCCGGTTGCATCCTCCGGCGGAGGGTTGGATCTCAGTTCTCTTGCAGGTTCTTTAACCGGTGCAGGCACCTCCAGCAGCATCCCGGCAAAAGTGAAGATCAATAACCCGGATGCCAGCGTCATCATCGGCGTGGATGTGGATGTTTCCATCCAGACGGATGAAGCAAAGGGGGCAACGCTGATTCCGCTGGAATCTCTGCTGGTGGAGGAAGGCAAAAAATATGTGTTCGTCTATCATGAAGCGGAGGAAACGGTAACGAAAAAAGAGGTCGAAACCGGCCTTGTCTCCGATACGATGTATCAGATTACGTCCGGTGTTTCCGCTGGGGAGCAAATTGTCAAGAACCCCTCCAAAACCTTGGCAGATGGTGCACGCGTGACGATTCAAGAAGAGGGTGAGAACGTCTCCTCCTCCCAGAAAAATTGATGCGGAGGCGGTAGGTTTTGAATATTCGGGAAAATATCCGTATAGCTATTTTCAGCATCCGCACCAACCTGCTGCGCTCCTTGCTCACGATGCTCGGCATTATCATTGGTGTTGCGTCCGTGATCGCAATCATCACGGTCGGCAATGGTGGGCGAGATTATATTGTGGGCATGATTCAGGATATGGGCCAGAGCGCAATCACGATTCAAGTCAATCGAAAAAAACACGTCGTCCAGCGATTATATCACGGATGATGACCTTAAAGCTATGAAGGGGCAGGATAGTATCGACTATGTTTCCCCTTTCCTGCTTGGGATGGGCACGTTTAAGGCGAACAGCGAGAGCGGCATGTGCTTCCCGGTAGGGTGCGCGCCAGATATGGAGCAGATTTCAAAGCTTTCCGCAAGCTATGGGCGCATGTTCACTGAAGAGGAGTACGAGGCGGCGCGCAACGTATGTATCATCGATGGTATGAATGCAAAGGGCCTGTTCGGCTATGAGAATGTCGTTGGCGAATATATTGAAGTTACCGTCGGCGATAAAACCGCAAGGCTTCGCATCATCGGTGTGATGGACGTTTCCGCCATGATGGGCGGCATGGATAACGAGGCAATGATGGAGCAGATGTCTCAGATGACCAACACCATGGGCAATATGTGCTATGTGATTGCGCCCGCTCCGGTGGTTGCAAACCTCATGGGCTCCAGCGGCCGCTACAATATGGTTTATCTTTCCGCGAAGGATGAAAATCAGCTTGACGCCGCGGGGAATGCGGCCAAAAATATCCTTCAGGCGCGGCATAACAACTTTGACCGGGAGGCCTATACGGTCACGAATATGGCTACCTATATTGAACTGCTGGATAAGGTGATTAATGTATTTACGACATTTATCGCAGCGGTGAGTGCGATTTCGCTGGTCGTCGGCGGCATCGGCGTGATGAATATCATGTATGTTTCCGTTAGCGAACGAACGCGGGAGATCGGCATCCGCAAGGCGCTTGGTGCACGAACACGGACGATCCTATTCCAGTTTCTGACTGAATCAGTGATTCTTTGCCTGATAGGCGGAATCATTGGAATGATTCTTGGCATATCAGGGGCTGGGGTTGTTTCCTATATCATGGACATCCCGATGAGCGTAAAATTTAGCACAATTTTGATTTCAGTTGGGTTTTCCAGCGCAATCGGTATTTTCTTCGGCATTTATCCCGCGCGGAAAGCGGCGAAGATGCCGCCGATTGAAGCCTTGCGCAGGGATTGAGTCGAAAGGCGTTTCCCATTTATTGAGCGGAATAAAAAAGAAGGGGATGGCGCAAAGCATTTTGCGCCATCCCTTTAAACACGCGGCAAACAACATCGCCGTTCTCCATAGGCTGGAGAGCGGCGATATTTGTATTTTTACATTTTTATAAAAATTACTTTTTTGCTTTTTTGTCGGCCGCTGTTTTAGGCAACGCTTTGGTTGTTGTTTTGGCTGCGGCCGCGGGCTTGGCAGTATTCAGCTTCGCGGGGGACGCCGCTTTTTCTGTTGCCACAGTTGCCGCTTTTTCCGTTACTGTCTTTGTTTTGGCTGTCGCTTCTTTTTTGGGCGCGCGTGGTTTTCTCGCAGGTTTCGGCGCGGCGAGAGCGTTCAGCATCCATTTTTGGTTCTCTCCGTCGAGATCCTCCCAAATTTGAAGGCGGGCGTCATCCTGCATGGAGATATCAACAATATCCATGCATTTGCCGGATACAGCGGATTTAATTTTGTAGCTGCCATCCTGTGTCTGCTCCAGCACCCAGCTCTGCGTAGGGGCGGAGATATCCTCTTTCCATTGATGCAGTTGAGCGCCGTCGTTTTCGCCTGCCAGCATGATATCCAGCGCTTTGCCGGTCGTTTTAGAAATCAAGCGGTATGCGCCGGTATCTGCCGCAACCAGTTTCCACTGTTGGCGATCCTCCTCTGTTGGCGCAAACATACGCACCTCTGACTCTCCGCATGCCGTAACAGCTTTGCCGCTGAGCTTGGAGGTGATTGTATAAAAGGCGGCACAGTCGAACGGACTCTTTTTTGTCGTTTTACCTGCCATGTAAAACACTCCTTTTCATCAATTTAAGGCGGCTATCTTTTCCTTTCCAATATGGAAAAAGCCATTCAACACAAGGCTGAACAGCTTTTATTATAGCAGATTTCATTCAAATGTCAAATAATCCCACTATCATACAATTATTTGTGGTGAGAAATAAAAAATACATGGAAACCGCACAAAAATGCCCGTTCTGAACCGCACGAAGCGATTCCTCAAGGGTTCACCACATGAATCGGCGCACCAGCGCAAAAGGCCCTGAGATTATCCTCACAGATGCGCAGCAGGCGGCCGCGCGTTTCGTACCCGGCCCAGGCAATGTGCGGAGTAATCAGGCAGTTTTTTGCAGTGAGCAGTGGATTATCCGCCGTAGGGGGTTCCGTAGAAAGTACGTCCACGCCAGCGCCCGCCAGCGCGCCTTTCTCGAGCGCCTGCGCCAGAGCTGCTTCGTCGATCACAGGGCCGCGCGAGGTGTTGATCAGATAGGCGGAAGGTTTCATTTTTTGCAGGAATTCCTGGTTCACGATGTGGTCTGTCTGCGGGGTCAACGGGCAGTGGAGCGTGACAAAGTCCGATTCTGCGAGCAACTGATCCATCGTGGCCCAAGCAAAACACCCCTTTATCTGTGTATTTTTGGGATGCGGTGTGCAGGCGAGCACGCGCATGCCAAAGGCCGCGGCAAGTTCCGCCACCCTTTGGCCGATTCTGCCGAAGCCGACGATGCCGAGCGTTTTCCCCGCAAGCTCTGTCAAATTGGTCCTCCAAAAGCAAAAGTCCGGGCAATTTGTCCATTCCCCTGCATGGACGGCCCGATTATGGGCGGCTACGCGGTTGCTGAACGCCAGGATAAACGCGAATACGAGCTGCGCTACCGCATCAGTGCTGTAGGCCGGAATATTGGATACCGGGATGCCGCGCTCCTTGGCATAGCCGCAGTCGATCACATTGTAGCCGGTGGAGAGCAACTCAATAAACCGGCAATTTGGAAGCTGCTCTAAAATCTCCCGGTCAAGCACAACCTTATTGGTCACGACAATCTCCGCATCTTTTGCCCGCTCTACTGTCAAGGTGCGAGGCGTACGGTCATAAACGGTATATTCTCCAAATTGATTTAAAAAGCTCCAATCCAAATCCCCAGGATTGGTCGTATAGCCATCTAATACAACAATATTCAAAAAAACGCCTCCTGATTTGTTTGTAAGGCGGATTGCCCGCGCTATTTGTTGCTTTTTTGCTTCTTCTCAGCCGAAGGGCTGAATATACTCCCTATGGGGAGGTGATGCGCCGTATGAATTGTAGAATTACGGATTTACGGGCAAAAGAGGTGATCTGTGTTAAGGACGGCAGCCGCTTGGGCAACGTCTGCGATGTGGAGATTGATACTTGCACAGGGCAGTTGTGTGCAATTATTGTATTTGGCCGCGCGCGCTGGTGCGGCATTGGCGGGCGGGATAATGATATCTGTATCCCATGGAAGGATATTCAGGTGATCGGAGAGGAGACGATCCTTGTCTGCTTCGAGCGCCCTGCGCCGGAACCCCGCAGGAGAAAAAAAGGGCTATTTTGACGGCCTTTTTGACTAGATGACCGTTCTGTTTCCGAAAAAGCTGGTTGTATGCGCCGGATCAGGCGTTTTCAACCGGCCTTTTTTTCTCTCCTTCCAGTTGATAGCGCGCGCACACTTCCTGCATATTTCCGCAGCTCAAGCGTCCTTCCGGGCACTTCCCGGTCACAAAGCAGCTTGGGCCGAAAAAGCGAAAGAGCTCCGGCTCCTTTTCCCGCAGCAGGCGGAGCATCTCGTCCGCATAAATGTGAATTTCCCACTGGGCGCGGCTACAGGTGCGAAGGCGTAAAAAGAGGAGCAACTCGCGTGCGTTCATGGTGGTCACCACGTCGAGTGTGTTGCCGCTAAGCAGGAAATAAACGAGCGTTTCTTCCGCAACGCCTTCTCCGCGCAGCCTTTGATACAGGGCTGCGTTCCGATGGAAGGCGGCCTCATAGCGCGCAAGACATTCTGTTTGCTTGCGGATGGAGGGAGGAATGATCTTATGGGTGCGATCCGCCTGCGCTAGTGGCGGTATCATCACGGACTGCATACGATGGCGCACGATATGCGTAATACAGGGCAGGGATACGCCGTTGAGCCGAAACGTGAAGCTGATGTTTTCAAGCGCGCGCGGGCGTGAGCCGGCGATTACCCTGCGGAGGATCTCCGCACGGATTTTTGCATCGGAAAGCACCTTGTTCACCTCATCGCTGGGGAGCTGTGTGCTCTCAATCAGCGCTGTGCGGGCAACACATTCTGCAGCGTCCGGCGTGGAGGCAAGCAGCTCGGCAAATTGGTAGCCATGCGGCAAAACCCGGGCTCCTTCCGGCAGGCCGGGAAGATCCGAGAGATCCAGCGTATCGGCCGCCGGCGCTTGCTCTGCCTCGAATGCCGCAAATATCCCGGGCGCCATGGCACGGGCCTGCTCCAGCAGCTGGCGTCCGAGCAGCACAAGCTCCGGGAAGCGGCTCCCGCGCCCAAAAAGCATGGCGTGCAATACGTGCAACAGTTCGCGGCCATTGAGTGTGCAATAAAAATTGCTGCAAAAGCAATAGGGGAGCACAAACCGTGCATCTTCTTTTGGAACGTCATGCTCAATCAGATATTGATAATCGGCAAACAGAGCTTCCATGTGCGTTGCATATGTTTGGGTAAGCGCTTCATCCAGTCCCTCCGGCATATAATATCCGGCCGAGCTGAAATCGACATAACGCCGTGATTTCACCGTGAAGGAGGCGAGCCTGAATTCAATCATGAATTGCTCTACCATAACGGATACGTTTTGGAATGCCAGGTGGAAACAGGCGTGCTCTACCACAGAATTGTGGCCGGAACGGGTCACTTTTTGAATCAGGCGGCTGTTCTTTTCCGCATCCTGTGAGTGGTTCCATATTTCGATTGCATCACCGGGCTGGGTCGAGATGCGCCCGCCGGCTGCGCATAGCTTTTCTCCATCCCTCGTCATGCTGAGGATTACGGCTTGCGGCTGCTTGTTCTCCATAAAAAGACATCCTCCTGTGAAGTGTGAATCTCATTTATTTTATCATACAGGCAAAGCCTCTCCCTGCGAAAAATGGCGTTGCCGCTCTGCGGCATGCATTTTTCCAATGCTTCCAAGTTTCAAAGCTGGAAACTTTGCGACCCGTTTGAAGCTATTTTATCATACTTTGATGATACGCGCAATTGAAGAAATGCTTCGCGGATATTG
>ENA-OQAB01000677-OQAB01000677.1-human-gut-metagenome-genome-assembly--contig:-NODE-677-length-17757-cov-3.422065_pt1 | contig 17757 bp, 15 predicted proteins | sample MGYA00242490_ERZ504517 | MGnify/ENA primary metagenome ERZ504517 (study PRJEB26092, sample SAMD00036298) | human gut metagenome | host: Homo sapiens | study: EMG produced TPA metagenomics assembly of...
ATCCTGCGTATGGCACTGTCCATCCCGGGCACCCATCAATCTGGAATCCACGCTGTCCTACCTGGGCCTGGGCCTGGGCATCGACACGCCTTTCTCTGGGCCTGATCCTGAGCAAGGTGCGCGGCTTCTTCCTGGATTATCCGTACCTGCTGGTTTTCCCTGCATCCATCGTGTCCATCATTTCCATTTCTTTCTATATCATGGGCAACGCTTTGTCGGATGCGGCTGATCCGCGCAACCACGTTTGATAGATTGGAGAGAGAGACGTAAATGGATAGACAACCGATTATCTCTGCCAAAGACGTGGAGATCACTTTCAGCCTGCGCGGCCGCAAGCTGAACGCCATCCGCAAGTGCTCGCTGGACCTGTACGAAGGCGAGACCCTTGCCATCGTGGGCGAGTCCGGTTCGGGCAAGTCCGTATTCACCAAGACCTTTGTGGGTATGCTGGATGCCAACGGTAAGATCACCGGCGGCTCCATCATGTTTGAAGGCCGCGATATGACCAAGTTCACCGAGAAGGATTGGCTGGGTGTCCGCGGCAAGAAGATCGCCATGGTCATGCAGGATCCTATGACCAGCCTGAACCCGCTGAAGAAGATCGGCAAGCAGATCCAGGAGAGCATTGAGCATCACCAGGGTCTGAAGGGCGAGGAAGCCAAAAAGGCTGCCATCGAGATGCTGGGCAAGGTGGGTATCCCCGACCCCGAGCGTCGGTACGAGCAGTACCCCCACGAGTTCTCCGGCGGTATGCGTCAGCGTGTCGTCATTGCCATTGCAGCGGCCTGCCGCCCGCAGATCCTGATCTGCGACGAGCCCACCACTGCATTGGACGTGACCATTCAGGCACAGATCCTGCAGCTGATCCGCGACCTGCAGAAGGAGCTGGGCATGTCCGTTATCTACATCACCCATGACCTGGGCGTTGTGGCAAACGTGGCAGACCGTGTGGCCGTGATGTACGCCGGCCAGATCGTGGAATACGGCACCGTGGAGGAAATCTTCTACGACGCATGGCATCCCTACACCTGGGCTCTGCTGCAGGCTCTGCCGCAGCTGGGCACCAAGGGTGAGGCCCTGCCCAGCGTGGATGGTACTCCCCCGAACCTGTTCAACGAGATCAAGGGTGACGCATTTGCGCCCCGCAACAAGCATGCGCTGGCAATCGACTTTGTGCAAGAGCCTCCGTTCTTCCAGGTGTCCGAGACCCACGCCGCAAAGACCTGGTATCTGGACCCGCGCGCTCCCAAGATCGAGCGGCCGCACTCCATCCAGAACCTGCGTGAGAAAATGGGAAAGATGGGAGGCGCCAACTTAAATGGCTGAACGCGAAAAGCTGATTGAGCTGAAAGACCTTCAGATCACCTTTGGCTCCGGTAAGAAGAAATTTGTTGCTGTCGATCATGTCAACTTTGACATCTATAAGGGCGAGACCTTCTCGCTGGTCGGCGAGTCCGGCTCCGGCAAGACCACCATTGGCCGTGCCATCTGCCGCATCAACCCGACCTCCGGCGGCGACATCTTCTTCAAGGGCCAGAAGATCAACGGCAAGATCTCCAAGGAACTGGACAAAGAGGTCATCCGTAAGATCCAGATGATCTTCCAGGACCCCATGGCATCGCTGAACGAGCGCGCCAAGGTCGAGTATATCATTGCCGAGGGCCTGCTGAACCATCATCTCTACAAGGATCAGGAAGACCTGCACGAAAAGGTGATGAACGCCCTGCATGAGGTCGGCCTGCTGCCGGAGTTTGCCTCCCGCTTCCCCCACGAGTTCTCGGGCGGCCAGCGCCAGCGCATCGGCATTGCCCGTGCTCTGGTCATGGAGCCGGAGTTCATCGTGGCCGATGAGCCCATCTCCGCACTGGATGTCTCCATCCGTGCACAGGTGCTGAACCTGCTGAACGAGATGAAGAAGAGCCGCGGCCTGACCTACCTGTTCATTGCACATGACCTGTCGGTGGTCCGGTTCATCTCGGATCGTATCGCCGTTATCAGTAAGGGCCGCATCGTGGAGCTGGCTGAGGCGGAGGAGCTGTTTGTTCCCGGAGCCGGCCGGGCGGAGACAGAGGAGCTCCTCCGCGCCCACCTGTACGACCTGGCCGCCGCCGGGGCGGAGGTGGTGGGGGAGGCGGGCTATTCCTATCCGGTGACCGCCTCACTGGTGCACGACTACTGGTTCCCCACCAAGACCTATACCGACTTCGCCCTCCCGGCAGGGGCGTACACCGCCCTGCGCATCGAGATCGGCGCGGGGGGCGGGCAGAACTGGTGGTGCGTGGTGTTCCCGCCCCTATGCCTGGGCTCCGTCAGCGAGACCACGCAGGAAACCGCCCTGGAGGCCGGGCTGACGGAGAACCAGGTCTCCCTGATGACCGGGGAGGACGAGGGCTACGTGGTGAAGTTCAAGGCCGTGGAGCTGCTGGAGCAGTTCAAGGGCTGGCTGGAAGGGCGATAAAAAGCGGCCTGCGCAAAGGTGCGCCCCCATAAGGAAGTAATTTAATTGTCGCAGAGCGGCATGGCTGAAAAGTCATGCCGTCCTGCCTTTTCTTTGCCGTTCCACGGTCTGAGCGGCACCCGGCAGGTTGACTTCTCCAATGAAGTTCCAGACCAGTTCGATCTTCTGCCTGCGATGGCCGCTGGACTTGTCCGGCGCATGGACGATGATCTTCTTTACAAACTCATTGACGATGGTGGGCGTCAGTTCCCGGATGCCCACATATTTTCGCACAATGGCTGCAAAGCTGGCAAAATCGGCTTGATCCTGTTCAAAGGTTTCTACTGCGTCCCGCCATGCCTTGACCTGCTCCGTCAGTTCTTTTTGTTCTGCCTCATAGTCGGCGGAGAGTTTCAAGAACCGTTCATGGCTGATCGTACCGCTGATGTCGTCCTCATAAATGCGTTTGAAAATCCGGTCAAGTTCGCCAATACGCTTTTCCGCTTGGGCGATTTCGCGCCTGCGCTTCTTGGCCTCTTTTTCGGCTTCTTGGAACCGTTGCTTTTTCGCGGCTTCCCCAAATGCCATGGCATCGTCAAAGAACAGTGCCGTCACATCGAAAATCCGCTGCAACACAAACAGTTTCAGCGTTTCTTCCCGGATAAAGTGCATGGTACAATCACCCGTATTACTCTTATACCGGGAGCAACGATAGCAGTCTTGCTGCGGTGTCATGTTTTTGCCGGTGGCGAAATGCAGCTTGCTTCCACAGTCGGCGCAGTACAGCAGGCCGGAAAACAACCCTTGCCGTTCGGCTTGCTTGGCCGGGCGGCGTTTGTTCTCCCGCAGCTCCCGTACCCGTGCAAAGACTTGTTCTTCGATAATGGCGGGCTGGGTATTGGGGAAAATTCGCTGGTTCTCCGGGGCGTTATGCAGCCGCTTTTTCAGCTTGTGGGACTTGGAATAAGTCTTGAAATTTACCGTACAGCCGGTGTACTCTGGCCGCTCCAAGATTCCCGCAACAGACTTCGGGCTCCATTGGTACGGCTTCTCCGGCAGCGGCTTTCCGTCCCGTTGGGCGTAGTGAGCTTTAACCGTCAGGACGTGTTGGGCGGTCAGCAGCTTGGCAATCTGCATGGGGCCTTTCCCTGAAATGCACAGGTCAAAAATCCGTTTGACAATCTCGGCGGCTTCCTCGTCCACAATCCACTTCTTTTTGTCTGCCAGGTCTTTCTGATACCCGTAGGGCGGATTGGTGCAGAGGTGTTCCCCGGCGTTTCCTTTGGCTCGCATAACAGCCCGGATTTTCTTGCTGGTATCGCGCGCGTAGAAGTCGTTGAACAGATTACGGAACGGGGTAAAATCATTGTCCCCCTTGTCGCTGTCCACGCCGTCATTGATGGCGATATACCGAATATCGCGCTCGGCAAAGAAACTCTCGGTATAGTAGCCCACTTTCAGATAGTCCCGCCCCATACGGGACATATCCTTGACAATAACGGTTCTGATCTTTCCTGCTTCGGCAAGCCGGATCATCTCATTCCATCCCGGACGGTCAAACGTCACCCCGGAAACACCGTCGTCGATGAAAAAGGTGGGATTGGGAAAACCGCTATCGGTTGCGAACTTCATAAGGATTTTCTTTTGATTGGCTATGCTGTTGCTCTCGCCGTCCAGCGCGTCCTCTTGGGACAGGCGGGCGTATAAAGCGGTAATGTTGTCGGGATAATTGGTGTTTGCTGTCATGGTTCATTCCTCCTGTAATGAACGCCCGACAAACAGGTTGCTGTCTTTATTATACTGCGTTTTCTCCTCTTTGTCAGCAGATGCGGCAACGGCTTCCGCACGAATAAGGCGCACCATCTTGTCATAAAGCGGCTCCGTTCCGCCGCAGGAGGTGTGTACTTCATAGACCGTCCCACCGAGCCTATAACAGACGGTTTCTTGCAGCGGATTTCCCCGTTTTGGTAAATAATCGCTCTATTTTGGCCTTCGTTTTCGTCCCATTCCGTTCCCTTCCTTTCCGGGGAAGCCACAACAGAGCAAGCATAGGAAGTGTGGCCACACTTCCGCAAAATCTCCGTTTCCGGCCTGTTGCCGGAGCGGAGATTTTTGCTTGTTGGGAGCTTCCTAAACCCTTGTTTTTTGCTTCGCCAATATTACGCTGGAAAGGACGGAATCTACCCGCTAAAGAGGTGGAAAAAAGTATTTTTAAATCAAAGCAGCCAGTAGCCTGCTAGTTTGCTCCGCAGGTTACTGGCTGTTTTAGTTATTTTGATTTGATTAAACAAGATCCAAAGAATTGATCCATGTCTGGATTGCTTCTGCCAATATATACTGCTGACGCAATACGGCCATACCCGTTGCCGGAATACTAGGTTCGCATTCCTTTTCTTTTATATTTTCTTCCAGGTAGGCTTTCAAAGTATTAATGTTTTCCTGAATCTCTGCAACGCATGCACGTTGCTTTTCATACGGTAAAGAATCCAGATTTACAATTACAGCGTTGAAGTCCAAGAAAATATTAATTGGCTTTGAAGAGATTTCAAACATGAGCCGTTGAAATTCGGATTCTCCAGCCTCGGTCAGAGAGTAAACTGCCTTTTCCGGCATCTTGCCTTCTTTGACTACTTCGCCCCGGATTAGCCCTTTTTCCTCTAACTGAATTGTCTTTTTATAGATAGATGGGGTGCTGATTTTTACCCATTTAGAGATGTTCCTGTATTCCACCAATTTCTGTATATCATAGGCGCTCATTGGCTCTTTTTTTAACATTCCAAGAACAATCAAATCAATGGTAGCCATGTGGATCACTCCCTTCCACACCAGTGCGTATTTTGAATGGCAACACTATAAATTATAGTATTGGATTTTATAGTCTTTGTCAAGAGTGGGCGTGACTTCCTTGACAACTACTATAATTTATAGTAGTATAGTCATTGCAGTATACTATAATTTATACTACTGTAATTTAATTTGTAGGAGGAAGTATCCACAATGAGTGAACGCAACAACAAACTTGAGCTTTTGGGCAGTGCGCCCATCCCCAAAGCTCTGATGGCCCTCGGCATACCGATTATGATTGGGATGTTGATCAATGCACTCTATAATCTGGTAGATGCCTATTTTGTGGGCGGTCTGGGCGAAAGTCAAATGGGTGCTATTTCCGTCGTGTTCCCCTTGGGACAAGTCGTGGTTGGGTTGGGCCTTATGTTCGGTAACGGAGCCGCATCCTATCTGTCAAGACTACTTGGGCGTGGAAATAAAGATACCGCCAATAGGGTGGCAAGCACCGCACTATATAGCAGTATTCTGATTGGCACCATTATCATTCTGTTTTCTACAATTTTCCTCAAACCAATTTTGGCAATGTTGGGTGCAACAGAAACGATTATGCCGTATGCCCTGACGTACTCAAGAATTTATATACTGTCCTGTGTTTTCAACGTGTTCAACGTGACCATGAACAACATTGTAAGCAGCGAAGGTGCAGCAAAGACAACCATGTGTGCGTTACTGCTGGGAGCTGCATTGAATATCGGGTTAGACCCTCTTTTTATTTACACTTTCAACATGGGGGTTGCTGGTGCAGCAATCGCCACTGCGATTTCACAGATGGTATCTACACTCGTTTATCTTACATACGTTCTGCGAAAAAGAAGCGCATTTTCATTCAGCGTAAAAGCATTTTCTCCAACTGGGCAAATGATGGCGGAAATCTTGAAAATTGGTATTCCTACTTTGGTGTTCCAGTTACTTACAAGCCTTTCGATTACACTGATTAACCGTGCAGCCAGCGATTATGGTGATTCGGTCATTGCAGGCATGGGGGCAGTCACGCGAATTACTTCTATGGGAACGCTTGTTGTCTTTGGATTTTTGAAAGGGTTTCAGCCTATTGCAGGATTCAGCTACGGGGCAAAGAAGTTTAATCGCCTACGCGAAGTAATCAAAACATCAATCATTTGGTCTACAAGTTTCTGCTTAGTCGTGGGTTTGGTGATGGCCGTTTTCTCCACACAGATTATCTCTCAATTTACCGAGGGAGATACTCAAATGATTTCAGCTGGTCAAAAATCGCTGTTTGCGAACGGGATCACATTCATTCTTTTTGGTTTCTACACGGTTTATTCTTCTCTGTTCCTAGCATTGGGAAAAGGTGCGGCAGGCTTCTTTTTAGGAGCGTGCAGACAAGGTATCTGCTTTGTCCCTGTCATTTTGTTGCTGCCTATGGTATGGGGCATGAACGGAATTTTGTATGCCCAACCCATCGCAGATGTAATTTCTGTAGTCATCACTATTTTTATGGCGTTGCACCTTCATCGGGAACTGTCCAGGGCTGAAAAACAGGCTATGTCCAATTCGGAAATGTAAGGTACGCCCCTTGACTTTTGCTATTGTCAATAGTACTATTGTTGATAGCAAAAGTCGGAGGTGTCGTTATGTCGTCGATTGATTTAGTCATACTTGGTATTGTATTGGAGAAACCGCAAAGCGCCTATGACATTCAAAAAGATGTGGAATACCACCATTTTTCCCGCTGGACGAAAATAAGCGTCCCCTCTATTTATCGAAAAGTACTCCAGTTGAGCGAGAAGGGTTATCTCCAAAGCGATATTGTCAAGGGTGATAAGTTTGCGGATAAGGCCATCTATTCTATTACCGATCAGGGCAGAGCGTATTTCAAAGAGCTGATGGCCTCTTGCGCCGCTGGCCCAGTGCCCTTGCTATTCGATTTCAATGTAGTCATTACGAATCTGAACAAGATGGACAAAGCCGATGCGTTGGAGCTGGTTTCGGCTTTGCGCCGAAGCATACAGTCCTCGGCTGAATCGAACGAGGGCTATGCGCGGGAATTTGCAGACATTCCCTTGGTTGGGAGAACGATTTTTGAGCAGCAGCAGCTTCTCTATCGAGCCCTTCTGGAATGGCTGGATCATTTTTGAAGGGCAGTTCTTAGAAGAATGAGTACAGGCCCCCAAAGCAGTTTGACCATCCTATTTGAAGCTCCGTTTTGGATCGGTCTCTACGAAAGAACGGATAACGGTAAGTACGAGGTATGCAAAATCACTTTTGGCTCAGAGCCCAAAGATTACGAGGTCTATGAGTTTCTGCTGAAGAATTGGCACAAGTTGAAATTCAGTCCCCCGATCCAGGCCGAAGTGGTCATAGAGCGAAAAATCAATCCTAAACGTATGCAGCGCGAAATTCAAAGCCAACTGCAGGATAAAGGCATTGGAACAAAGGCGCAGCAGGCGTTGAAACTCCAGCATGAGCAATGTAAGCTGGAACGGAAAATCAAGAGCCGTGAGCAGAAAGAGGCGGAGAAAGACTGCCAGTTTGCCATCCGGCAGGAAAAAAAGAAAGCCAAGCACAGAGGAAGATAACATGAAGATAGAATGGATTTTATGCCCCTTTTGCGGCAGCAAAACACGATTGAAAATCCGCGATGACACAGTCCTGGAAAACTTTCCGCTATATTGCCCTAAATGCAAACATGAAACCTTGATTGCGGTAAGACAACTGAATCTATCCATCATCCAAGAGCCAGACGCTAAGACGCAGAGCCGATAACTTGCAAGAGTATTTCTTCTTGTAGTTATCGGCTTTTTCTATTCCTTAACACATGATTCAATTTACCCCGCCCGACGGGGAAAGAAAAAAACCGTTGCCGGGCAGGTTGATTTTGTGCGCTCTATTTCATATCCCAGCGGCGGTTTTGAGGAATCAAGACCGCCGCTGTTACTTTGCTTACTCTATGCAGGATCGGCGGCCCACGGAGGAAACCACCATGCTGATACAGTCTGTTTATCAACTATATAGCTTATCAAAAAAAGCTTATCTTCAGCACGGGAGAGGTTTGGACAAAAAGATGTACAATACAGTGTAAGTTGTCGGCATATTACATTTACTTTTACTGATCTGTTATTGCGGTTTTTCGGTGCGGGCCGAAACTGCCGTATCAACATAGACGCAAGTGGTGGTGGCACCAACTCTAACTTCTCATTCTCCCGCGGATCGGAGGTGAGAAGATGAAGTACATTTCTGATAGTTATGGAGAACGCTGCCGGTTTGACGCTTTCTGCAAAACCGTCATCCGTAATGAGGCCAAAACCTATCTGCGAGATTTGTGCCGCCAGCGAAAACGGGAAACTCAGTTCAGTGCCTTGTCGCAGTATGAAATGGACAAGCTCTGCACGATGGACGAATACCCAAGCGACAGCGTTGTGTTCACGGCTTTTGGCTGCGACCTACATATCCAGGGCGAGCTGGTGGCTGACGCCTTTGCCAGCATGCCGGAACGGGAGCAAAGCATTTTGATCCTGTATTGTGTGTTGGGGCTGACAGATGGTGAGATTGGTCGTATTGCAGAAATATCCCGCAGCGCCGTCCAGCGGCACAGGACAAAGGCACTGAATGAACTGCGAAAAGATTTACAATCCAAGGGAGTGAGGCACTAACATGAAGGAACCAACTTTTAACGGCAGAGTGCTTTTGTCAATGGACGTGATCGAAGCGGCCCGCGCCGGTGATCCGTTAGCATTAGAGCGCGTCTTGCGGTACTACGACCGCTACATCAACAAGATTTGTACGCGAACGCTCTATGACAAAGATGGTTTGCCGCACATCGAAATTGATGAGTACATGAAGCATCGCTTACAGGCAAAATTGGTGGAAGCCATTGTAGTCAAGGAATAGCAAAGACAAAGGAAGCCATCAAGGGTCAAGATGAACACTTCGCGCCCTTGACGGCTCCCTTCGTCTTTGCTGTGTGGTAACCAAGCGGGCGCAAGCAGAAATCCGCTTGCGCCCGCTGCTATTATGGTGTTTGTGTCTACGCATTTAGCAGGTAAAATAGCCCGATACTACTAGGTTTTTCGGCTTATTTAGACTGCTGAAAGCATCATATCACTCTTCTACCTGTAAATACAGTTTGAAATGCGTAGAAACTTGCCGTGCGTTACTGAGAACTAAATTTTTAATTAGTCATTGCGATTGAAAATAGTTGTGCTAACAAATGAGCATCTTTATTCGAGTTTTTAACTTCAAGATGCTCAAGGACAGATTTCTCTGTCTCTGGGCTCCAATATATTTTCAATTTATTTTTTGCACGGGTGATTGCCGTATAAAAGATGTTATGGGTGATGCGTTCTTCTACTTCATTTGTGATAACGATTTTTACAGAGTCATACTCTAAACCTTGAGCTTTGTGAATAGATACAGCATACGCTACTTGAAATGGTACAACTGTAGAGTTATTATTGTCATCGTCTTCGTCAGTACTTCGAAACTTATTAACGCTGAATGAGATAATGGAATTTCCAGATTCAGACTCTCCAATGAGTTCAAAGTCGTAGTCCCACGCATCTATCTCGTTTATTGATTCCTCGAGCTCAATATCAAACCAGATTTGTTGTTCGTCTGGGTGAATCCCAGCAATTCTACCTTTTGTGTTGTTATGAATCAATGGGGAAAAAATATTTGATTCATTAAACAGGACTGGATCACCAATCTTATATGTGTTGATTCCCCATACAATTCCTTCGTTTGGATTGCTATTCTGTAAAAAACGGTTAATATTATTAATTCCATAGAGTCCATCGTAATTTAAACAGAGAATAATTTCATCATTATTGCTATGTTCAAAAATGGATTCATCAAGTCTTGCGACGTAGCCGTTTTTCACTAATGGTTCTAAAATCGCATCATCAAGTTTACGTACGCGATCCCACACAGTTAGCAAATCTTGATTCGTGGTTCTGTAGGGATACGTTAATTCAAACACAGAAGTTGCAGGTACAAACTTTCGTGCAATGCTAAACCAATTTCCAAAGTAAATTGATTCTATCTGATACACATCACCTACTAAGACTAGAAGCTTGAAGTTGGCCTTTTCAAGTACCTGTCTCATGTCGCTGTTGCTTACGGTGCTACACTCATCGATAAATAGTATATCAAACTCAGTATTGAGATTTCTCTTTGACAAAAACTTAGCAATGGTATTATATTCGCTGTTACCCGCAGTTACTTTTCTCCGCATATTATCTACAGCGGGATGAGTGTTTGCCAAAAAGAGTTTATCCTTTTCTCCCCAAAAATTAGCTATATGGTTAATTAGGGTGGATTTGCCTGTCCCAGCAGAACCATATATTAATGCAACATGTGATTTTTCAAACATTTGGCGAAGTGCATGTTTTTTGCCATCGTCATCAATACTGTATGACTCTCGAGAGAGCCATGAGTCAACAGATGCCGTATATTGAGTAACACCAGAAGACGAGAGTTGTTGCAGTTTTTTTATTATTTCAGCACTATCCTCAGCATATTCTTTAATATAAATATGGCCTTTGTATTCTTCTAGTCTGCGTCCAGTATGCTTATAGTAAAGAGCAGCATTATATTGCCTAATCAAATCATCAATGTTCTCAAAACCTTCAATCTCGGCTTTAGGAGTGAATAGTTTTCCTTCTATCTCTGTATTATTCTTAATATATCGAGCAAATAGTTCATGCTCATGACCAGAAACGGGAATTGCGTTAAATAGATCATATATTCTCGGATTGTGCTGACGAAGAGAAGTGCAATAAGGCATACGATCAAACGGCATACAGCCATAGTTTAGATAAAGATTTGATAAGCCTTCGCATTGTTTATTCCAGTACTGCCATTTGATAACGCGATTATTCATTTTATATAACAAATAACGCAATACATTTGAGCCAGCTTTGCCGTTCACAATTACTTCCCGACATTGATCTAGAAGTTCATATATTTTGATTGACTTAGCTTGTGAAGTAATATGACTTTTTATAAAATTGTAATAATCTTGGTCGCTACTTACAAGCTCGGTCAAAGGCATTTTGACAGTTGAGAGAAATCTCATCAGTTCTCTATATTCAATAGAGTTGGTGCTATGTTCCACGCGTGGCCCAAAGATTTCAGAAAGGTTATCCCATTCACACGGCCGAATAGATACTTCATACCCATCTATTATTAGGATAGACATATCCTTGTCCAGAATATGAATTGTATCATTATAAATTGAAAACTTTATAGCGTAGTTATCCATGATTTCGTGACTAGTAAAAGCAATTACTCGATCAAACTTGCTAGTATTAGCCGTTGCTGCAGTAAATGTAACCTCATAATATATTCTTTGATTTATAAAGAAAGGTTTAATTTTCTGAACATAATAGCGATCATTGTATGTTACAGCATAACTAAATCTGCTTGGCGTCTCAATTCTTTCTGCAATTTTCGTGTAATAATCGGATAGTTCGGTATCAGTGTCCAAAGGAAAATCTTCTATATTCTCTAGCACGTCAAGATTGTATGCCTGTTTAAGATAGAGTTTTGTTTTAAATAGGTGTTCATAATATTTGAGCATAAGCCGCTCGGAGCCATCTTTGTCTACAGTGTAGTGCGATACAGACTTCTGGAGTAGCTCATGAAATCTATATAAAAAACGCAAATTTCCATGACGTTGCATATCTTTTAGAGCGGCAACATTGAGATTATAATCATTAGGATTAACATCAGCACCATTAGAAAATGCCTTGATTGCTACATATTCTACAAAATTGCGAATATGCCCCAATATGTTTTGGCTCAAAAGACCCCGCTCGGTTGCGCCAAAACGTGCAATGTTGTCACAAATCACGCCACTTGTGTCCAAAATAGCTTTGTCAATTCTTAGCAATATTATCATCTCCTTTTGCAGAAAATCAAAATTATAGTCACTATTATTTTACACCTTTATACTCGAGTCGTAAATCCGCCAAATTTCGAGTGTTTGTGTTTTAAAATAAATTCTTTGAACAGCCTAAAAAGAAAAGGAACCGGCGTGCCATTTCATTGCGAAATAACACGCCGGTTTTTTAGCAACCCTGTTTGTCAGCCGTTAAGTTAGTATGATTTTGATACTTCCTTATCGGTGTTCACCAAAGCGCGCAGGCCGCTTTTTGCGGGGGAATTCAGCCGATGCCGCCGTAGGCGATGCCCAGAATCCATACCGCCACGGTGAGGAATACATAGAACCGGGCGGTGATGCCGAAAAGGCGGCCGGGGGCCCGGGCCCGGCCCAGAGCCAGCTCGGCCCGGATGTCCTTCATACCCAGCACAAAGTAGATGCACACCGCCACCAGCAGCGCACCGAAGGGGGAGACGTAGATGGTGATGAGATCCATCCAGCCCCCCATGCCCGCCAGGGATTCCAGGAACAGGCCGGGGAGGAAGGCGGCCGCGCCCACCAGGAGGGTGGAAACGGTGCGGGACAGGCGGAAGGTGGAGGTGAGGGCCTCGCCGCAGGCCTCCAGCATGTTCATCAGGGAGGTGATGCCCGCAAAGAACACGGAGACGAAGAAGAGCAGGGCGAAGATGCGCCCGCCGGGCATCTGCTGGAAGATCTGGGGGAGGGTGACGAACATGAGCTGCGGCCCGCTGGTGGGGTCGATGCCGAAGGCAAACACCGCGGGCAGGATGGCGAAGCCCGCCAGCAGGGCGGCCAGGGTGTCCAGTACGGCGGTCATGCCCGCGTGGCGGAGGATGTTCTCGCCCTTTTTCATATAGCTGCCGTAGATGAGCATGCCCGCGCCGTTGATGGACAGGGAGAAGAAGGCCTGTCCCATGGCCATCACCCAGGTCTCCGGGTTGAGCAGATAGCTCCAGTCGGGCCGGAGCAGGTAGAGGTAGCCCTCCATGGCGCCGGGCAGGAAGGCCACCCGGACGGCGATGATGAGGAACAGGATGAAGAAGGCGGGCATCATGACCTTGCTGAGCTTCTCAATGCCGGAGGCCACGCCGAAGATCAGGATGGCGGCCGTCACCGCCACCGCCGCGAAGTGCCAGGGGATGGAGCCGAAGTCCACCGCCAGGGCGGAGAAGAAGCCCTGAGCGTCCCCGGCCAGGACGGAGCCGGTGAGGGAGCCTGCGGCGTACCGCAGCACCCAGCCCACCACCACCGAGTAGCCGATGGCGATGCCCAGCACCCCCAGCAGGGGGATGGCGCCCAGCACCCGGCCGCCCCGGCGACCCCGCTGCCGGAGCACGTAGTCCAGCGAGCCCATGGCGCCGGTACCGGTGAGGCGGCCCAGGGCGAACTCCCCCGACAGGCCCACATAGCTGAACAGGGCGACGAACAGGAAATAGGGGATCAGGAAGGCGCCGCCGCCGTACTGCCCCACCCGGTAGGGAAAGAGCCAGATGTTGGCCATGCCCACCGCGGAGCCCACCGCGGCCAGTACAAAGCCGATGGAGCTGGTAAACTTGCCGTCGGAACCGGATTTATGCATGATATTCCTCCTCATTGAGCTTGACCATGTGGATGTGGTCCTCCCACACGCCGTTGATGTTGAGATAGCGCCGGGCCAGCCCCTCTGGCCGGTAGCCCGCTTTCTCCGCCGCCCGCAGGGAGGCGGCGTTGCGGGGCATGACGTTGGCCTCCGCCCGGTGGAGCCCCAGCACCCGGAAGGCCCAGCCGGTGCCGTACCGGATGGCCTCGGAGCCGTAGCCCCGCCCCCAGAGGGCGGCGTCGATTTTGTAGGACACGAAGCAGGACTGGAAGGCTCCCCGGACGATCTCGTTGAAGCCCAGCGCCCCGATGATTTTGCCCGGGTGCCGGGGCTGTACCAGCAGGAAGCGGAAGCTCCGCCCCGCCTCCGCCCAGCCCAGCTCCTCTGCCAGGCGCTCGGCCTGCCCCTCCTCGGTAAAGAAGTCCTCCGGCTGCACCGGGTCAAAGGGGGCGAAGGCCGCCCGGTTGCGGCGGTAAAAGGCGGCGGCCGGCCGGGCCAGGGCGGGGCCCACCGCCAGAAAGCCCAGCCGGGGGGAGCGGAACACAAAGCGGCGCATGGGATACCTCCTTCCAATCTGCCTGGAGAGGTATTATACCATACCGGAGACGCTTTTGCACTATAAAGTCAAAAAGATTTTGACCGGGGGCAATGCGGTTTTCACATGCAAAAGATTCCATTTCGGAAGGTTGACCTGGGGGACAGTTTTCGTTACAATAGAGGTATTGAGACAAGAGCCGTCCACCCAGGGGCGGCTCCGCCATTGCCAAGGAGAAAACCATGCTGAACAGAGAAGAGGAACTGCGCTTCTGCAAAGCGCGGCGGGCGGCCATCGCCCTGGACTACCAGAACCTGAACCCGGAGCAGAGGAGGGCTGCCCTGGCCACCGAAGGGGCCGCTGCTGCTGCTGGCTGGGGGCGGGCAGCGGCAAGACCACCGTGCTCATTCACCGCATCGCCAACCTGATGAAGTATGGCCCGGGGATCGGACTGCGATGAGGCGCCCGCCTGGGCCGGCCCCCGCAGACCTGGCCTTTCTGGAGGGCTACGTCCAGAACCCCGATCCCGCCCAAAAGGCGGAGCAGGAGCGGCTGTGCCGGGTAGACCCGGCGGTTCCCTGGTCCATCATCGCCATCACCTTCACCAACAAGGCCGCCGGCGAGCTGAAGGAGCGGCTGGAGCGGATGCTGGGGCCGTCGGCCAACGACATCTGGGCCTCCACCTTCCACTCCGCCTGCGTGCGCATCCTGCGGCGGGACATCGATCGGCTGGGCTTCACCAGTTCCTTCACCATCTACGACACCGCCGACTCCGAGCGGGTGATCAAGGACATTGTGAAGGACTTCAACCTGGACGAGAAGGCCTTCGCCCCCCGCTCCATCCTGGGCTATATTTCCCGGGCCAAGGACGCCATGAAGCTGGGGAAGGACTACGTCCAGGAGTGCGAGAAGGCGGGGGACTACCGGCTGGTGAAAATCGCCAAAGTCTACGCCGAGTATGAGCGCCGCCTCCGGGAGGCCAACGCCCTGGATTTCGACGACATCATCCTGGACACCGTCCGCCTGCTCCAGAATTTTGATGACGTTCGGGGAGTATTACCAGAAAAAAATTCCACTATGTACTTATTGACGAGTACCAGGACACCGAACAACCTCCAGTATCTGCTGGCCTCCACCCTGGCGGGGGGGTACGAGAACATCTGCGTGGTGGGCGACGACGACCAGTCCATCTACCGCTTCCGGGGGGCCACCATCGAGAACATCCTCTCCTTCGAGTCCCAGTACAAGGGGGCGCGGGTGATCCGGCTGGAGCAGAACTACCGCTCCACCAAGAACATCCTGGAGGCGTCCAACGCGGTCATCCGCAACAACGAGGGCCGCAAGGGCAAGGAGCTGTGGACGGAGCACGAGGCGGGGGACAAGGTCCACTGCTACACCGCCATGAACGAGCACGACGAGGCCCAGTTCGTGGCCGCCCAGATCCTCGCCGGCTTCTCCGCGGGCCGGGGCTGGCGGGATCACGCGGTGCTCTACCGCATGAACGCCCAGTCCAACCAGCTTGAGCAGGCCTTCAAGCGCAACGGCATCCCCTACCGCATCATCGGGGGCATCCGCTTCTTCGACCGGGCGGAGGTCAAGGACATGATGGCCTACCTCTGCGCCGTCAACAACCCCAACGACGATCTGCGCCTGTCCCGCATCATCAACAACCCGCCCCGGGGCATCGGGGCCACCACCGTGGAGCGGGCCCAGGCCATCGCCCAGGCGGAGGGCCGCTCCCTGTGGGACGTGGTGAGCCACGCCAAGGACTTCCCGGAGCTTCAGAAGGCCGCCCCCCGCCTGTCCCAGTTCGCCGAGCTGATGGCGGAGCTGCGGAAGCTCTCCGGCGAGATGGAGCTGCCCGACTTTTACGAGGAGCTGGTGCAGCGCACCGGCTACGCCGTCATGCTGGAGCAGAAGAACACCGTGGAGGACCGTACCCGGCTGGAGAACGTCCACGAGGTGCTCTCCTCCATCCAGAACTACCTGGAGAATGCGGTGGACGAGCCCTCCCTGGCGGGCTTTCTGGACGAGATCGCCCTCTATACCGACCTGGACAGCCACGATCCCAGCGAGGACTGCGTGGTGATGATGACCATGCACTCGGCCAAGGGCCTGGAGTTCCCGGTGGTCTTTGTGGTGGGCGTGGAGGAGGGCATCTTCCCCGGCATCCGCGCCATCGGCGAGGCCGAGGAGATGGAGGAGGAGCGCCGCCTGTGCTACGTGGCCATGACCCGGGCCAAGGAGAAGCTCTATATGACCTGCGCCTCCCAGCGCATGCTCTTCGGCCGCACCAACTCCAACCGGCCGCGGCGACATGGGTGTTGAGATCCCGCCGGAATATGTGGAGAAGTCGGGCCGCCTGCCCTACGCCGAGCGGGTCGAGCGGGAGGCCGAGCGCCCCGCCCGCCGCACGCCGTTGCGCCGCACCTTCGACCGGGGCTTCTCCATGGGCTCCGCCGCCGCCCCGGCCTCTGCCGGCGCGCCCGCCCCCGACTGGAAGAGCCCTGCGGCTGGGCGGGCCCCCGCCGGTGGTGCCCTGCCCGGGTTCCGCATGGGCGACAGCGTCCAGCACAAGGCCTTCGGCCGAGGCCTCATCACCAAAGTCACCCCATGGGGGGCGATGCCCTGGTGGAGATCGCCTTCGACAGCGTGGGCACCAAGAAGCTGATGCTCAAGTCCGCCTCCCAGTACATGAAGAAGGTCTGAGCCGCAGCCCCAGACCTATAAGGGCGGCCCTTGCGGCCGCCCGCCCCCTACAGCAGCTCGGTGAAGCTGGTGATGTACCGGTCACAGAACCCCCTCATCTCCGCCTCGTAGGAGGCGTAGAAGGGGTCAAACACCCCCACGGCCCGGATGCCCACGGCCTGGGCCGCCCGGCAGGCGCCGGGGGAGTCCTCGAAGAGGGTGCAGTCCCCGGCCTCGGCCCCCAGCAGGGCCAGGGAGCGGGTGAAGGCCTCCGGGTTGCGCTTCTCCAGGCCCAGCTCCTGCACAAAGATGATCTGCCGAAAGTAGCCCCTCCAGCCTGTGGCGGGCCAGGGCGGCCCGGCACAGCTCGGGTACGCAGGCGGTGAGAAGGGCCATGGGCTCCCCGGCCGCGGCGCACCGGGCCAGGAACGCCTCCGCACCCGGCTTCATGGGCACCTGGCGGGCGTAGGCGTCCCGGGCCATGTCCAGCCACTCGGCCATAATGGCCTCCGGCGTCATATCCAGGCAGTAGTAGTCCTTGGTGAACTGGGCGGCGATGGGGAAGATGGAGTGGCCCACGGTGTCGCTGTATTCGCGGGTGGGGGTGAGCCCCCGGCGGGCCAGAAAGCCGTTGTCAATCTCCACCCATACGCCGTTGGAGTCCACCAGCGTGCCGTCAAAGTCGAATAAGTACATGCTCAAACCCTCGTTTCCCGGTGAATGTGTGTAAACCTGATTTTATCATAGTCAAAGGAGAGGTACAACCATGACCGAACACAAAGAGAGCAGCGTCCTGGCCCGCTTCG
>ENA-OQAB01000678-OQAB01000678.1-human-gut-metagenome-genome-assembly--contig:-NODE-678-length-17750-cov-5.634625_pt1 | contig 17750 bp, 24 predicted proteins | sample MGYA00242490_ERZ504517 | MGnify/ENA primary metagenome ERZ504517 (study PRJEB26092, sample SAMD00036298) | human gut metagenome | host: Homo sapiens | study: EMG produced TPA metagenomics assembly of...
TCTGATCCTCAATCTTTTTGCCGTACAGCCTGACCGTGACATTGTACTCATCCGGATCCGTAAACACAGCGTCCGTCCTGACAGTAATCCGGATTGCATAGGAGGTCGCTGAGACCAGCGTCACAACGAAGTCGCTTGCGTAGGGATGCTCCACTTCGCAACGGGTGTATGCAACCGGCTCCTCCGTAATCGCCGTGTAAGTGACAGGCACGCCTTTGGCGGTCTGTATGGCGGAGGTAGCCGCAAGGATTTCTTCGCCCGTATCTTCATACCGGTGCCAGGTGTAATCAATGCCGCCGAGCTCCTCGCGGGCCTCAATGGACGGATGTTCATATGACTGATCCAGCGGGATTGTGGAGACTGGCGTACGGGACATGGCGGTCAGCCGGGCGTTACCGTCCGCATCCACATACAGCAGCTTGCGCAGGTATTGCGAAACATACCGCAGGCACTCCAGGCGGTTTGTATCGCGCGAAAAGGCAGTTGGGGCAGATCCCGTAAAATCCGTCGCCGGGATCCACGGGCTAGCCCCAAGGCCGAGCACGAAATCTGCGAGGCTCTGGTTATGGAGGTGGTCAAGGGAGCGGGCGTTGGGCTTTGCTGCGTCCTGCAATTTGCCGAGGATATCCACGGCATGCAGCTCGCCTGTACCGCCCTTGCTGGTGGCTTTGGGGCAGTAGTAGGTGCCGACTTTGGCATAGACAGGCTTGTGCTGCCCGTCGGATACGCCAATCCAGACGGTCATGATCTGATCCGACCGGACAGCAGATGCCACGCTGTTGGGATTGGCGACATCAAACATGCCCTGCGGATCGGGATAGGTCAGGGTGCATTCGCCCGTCGGGATGGATTGGTTGGTTGGGTCACTCTCAGCGATCAGATTGCACGAGTAGAGGCTATCTCCGGTGGCCTCGAACAGCACGCCATTTGCGATCTCGCGGATGCGTGCCCTATGGTAAGGGTGGCTCCAGCGCGATACGGTGATGGTGACGGTATCATAGGCGGCGTGGATACCAGTGATATACACGATGGATTGATCGTTATCCCGGATATGCCATTCCTGATGGTAGGTCTCGGTCGAGGACGCGCCGTCGATGTTGACGTCAAAGTCTACGGCGTATTCATTGGCTGCGGGATCAAAGCAGATGGTCAAATCGCTGATCGCGCCGCCATTGCGGGTGCAGCTGAGTTTGACAGTGTCCGCGGCAAACAGGCCGTCCTGATCGGACAGGGCGTTGGAGAGATAGCCGTAGACCTGCCCGGCCCAGCCGTTGACGAGCGCCCGGCCGTCGAGAGGTGTGCGGTTGTACTCTCCTGTGGCATAGAGACGGTGGGGAGGAGATTTGTCCCATTGGATGGGCATACAAAGGCTGTGCGCGGTGCCGTGGGCGTTGATGCCCGTCGGCCAGCTTAATGGATCGAGCCGGACAATGAGGTCTGTGCGGCGTTCAGAGGCGGCGCTGTAGGTGTGGTATTCTTGTGGGACGGTGAGCATGGGGAGGCCTCCTTTCTATCGTTCAATAAACGGCCACGATATATTTTTGTAGTGCGCCGGCTTCCCGCTCGCATCTGTCGGCCCTGGTTCGTACGTCATCGTGCCGCTGTAAAATTGTTTTTCGCGGACCGTGTCCGTATCTTCGTCATAATACCGCAGGCGGACAAAATTCCGACCCGTCCGCATTCGTTTGATGCGGAGAAATTGATCGCGTGTGAGGAACGTCCACTTGCAAGTGATCGTTAGCTTCTCGGCCAGCAGCTCCTTCGTCATCTGGGCGCCGGGTCCAACTGTACGCTGGGCCCCGGTTACAACCTGATCACTTGATACGGACGTGTAGGCGTCCGGCCGGACAGGAAAGGCTACGCCATCTACGGCATAGACCATTGAATCATCTCCTTACACTGTTTGAGGCTTCAGCCTACCCATTCGAACAAACTCATCCCACACAGCCTGTGCGATAATCCGCGCAAACTTGCGCCCATCAATGTTGACGTCGCCCTCCAACCGGATCTGGCTGCCAAACTTGCTATCGTTAAGCGCGTTAAGCATGGCGGTGTATATTTCACTGGCAGTCAGGCCGGTACCGCCATCCGCTACGGCCTGCTTGATCATGCCGTAGAGCTCATGCAGGGGAGCGATTGCTTCGGCGCTTTGGCGGTTGTCACCGACCATTGCGAGGGTGGGCTGTGAGACGATGCCGCCGGATGCAAAGCTGGGGAGCTGCGGCGCCTTAATCGTCGGGATCGTCGGAAGTTTGAAGCTTATGTTATTGCCGCCGATGACCGGCACCCAGTCGGGAACATCAATGTCAAACAAATTCAATTTGCTAATAAGAGAGTTGATACCCTTAATTATGCCATTCGCAAGGGCAACCATGATGTCGATGCCAAGCTGTGCCCAATTGACCGACGTCAAATAGTCAAACAGAGCCTTTACAAGCTCCCAAGCGCCTTGTAGCAAGATTGGGATCGCTTCGACAAGCCCTTTTACCAAGGATTCTATGATTTCAGGGGCATGCTGCGCAATCATTCCGAGCGAGCCTGTAATCCCTTTGATAAGGGCCACAATAAGGTTTATACCGGCTTTGATGATGTGGGGCAGGTTATCGACCAAGGCCTGAACGATCTGCATCACAACAAGCACAATTGCCGGCATTAGCTCCGGAATCATTTCAATGATCCCGTCAATTAAGGCCATCAGGATTTCTATGCCTGACTGTAATATTTGCGGCAGGTTATCCGTAAGTGACTTCACAATCATCCGGATCGCGCCCTGTGCCATTGGGATCAGTTCAGGCATCTTGTCGGCCAGGCCGGTCAGTAGCCCTGTGATCAGAGCAATGCCGGCAGAAACCAGTCGCGGCGCATAGGTCAGGAAAGCCTGAACCAGTAACGTAATGACATTTACCCCAAACGGGATGAGCTCGGGTATTAGCATGTCTAACCCATCCATAAAGGCAGTAATAATGCCTAGGACGGCCGACGAAATCATCGGGAAATTTGCATTGATGCCCCGGATAAAAGAGGTCAGCACAGTGACCGCGCCCCGTACAAACGCCGGTGTAAATTGTGCGATTTTGACCAGCGCTTGTGTCAAAAAGCCGGCAATGATAGGGCCGAGATCGGAAAATTCCTTGACCATGTTCGCACCGGCGTTTGGGCCGACGGCCAGTGTATCTAAGTTGGTTTCACCTGTATCTTCTGATTCTGATTTTTCAATATTATTCAGTTGATCGAATCCCGCAACCGCACCAGCTGCTTTTTTTGCCTCTTTTGATGTGCTTTTCAGTCGTTTTGCAGCCGCGACGGATTGCGCATAGGTTTTCCCAAATACACTCGACGTAAACGCGGCAATCTTTTGTGCGGCAAGGGCGAGTCCAGACATGAGTGCATTGACCGCTGGCATAATTACCTGCAAGATCGGCGCGAACGCAACCTGTAAATTCCCCTTCAAAGCATTCAAGGATGCCGCAAACTGCTCGTTCGATGTCAACGCGCCGCCGACCAAATCTCTGAATGCTCGAAAAGCTGCGTACAATCCAGCCATTAGTACAGCCGATTTAAACGCGCTCTTGATGCTTCGCCCAAGGCCGCTGACTTTATGCCCCACATCCTTAACGGATTTTGAGGCGTTTTGCTTCATGCTGGAAAAGGCTTTTCCGAGGCCGTTTTTGACACTCTTTCCACCCTTGGAGGCCGCAGACTTCAGGGTTGACTTGATCTGTTCACCGAGCGAGTCAACGGCTTCCTTGGGCTTCTCCGTCGCCTGCGCCGCTGCCGACATTGCTTTATCATACTTTGCCTGCGTCTGCATCAGGGTCTGCTGTAGAGATATCAGGCGGCCTTCCCCGGCGGTGATCTTCTGGGCAAGCTTATCACTTTCTTCTCCGCCTTCATCACCCAGCTTTGCATAAGCGTTTTCCAGTCTCAGTAGTTCCTCACGCTGATCAGCGATCTGCGCGGTGAGGTTTTCCAGTTTTTGCTTCAACAGTTCTGCGGGCTTCTCGGCGGCTTGAAAAATATCCTCCAAAGGGATAATAGATTCCTTCGCCTGTTTGCCGTAATTTTCGATAAATTCTGCTGGATCAGGCCCGGCCATTGCATACTTGGGTGGCCCGCGGGGAGCGCCTGGTTCTGCCGCTGCTTGCGTCACTTTAGCCTCTACCTCAAAATTTCGAGGTTTCAAGGCTCGTTCTACCATTGCATCAAGTGATTCACCTGCGGCAGTGATACATTCTTCGGTCGTCTTTTGGACGTTATCCGCGACTTTTTTCAACCGTATTTCCAACCTTCTCGATAGGCTTCTGTATGGCTTCGGAGGCGGCCTTTCCAACGCTCCAAGCCTGATTTTCTGCCCCTGTCTTGTGCCTTGCTCGCGATATTTTCCAACTGAGATTTCAGATCGGACAGAATGTCCAGCTCCAAGAATATCTTGCCGACGCTCGTTCCTTCGCTCATTTCTTCCTGCCTCCAAACATACTGGCGAGCATCTGCTCCAGCGTGGCCATCTGCTTTTTTGCCTCCGCTTCATCGATCTGCGGGCGGCTCGATGCCCGGAAGGCGGCCCAATCCGCGAGGATTTGCTTCTGCCATTTGTTCATGTGCCGGATCATCTCCCGGTCTTTCTCTGACCGCACAGCCACGACGCGCCCCAGCGGGGTATCGTCCATCAGGCCAGACACCATCTTGACCCAATCGGTGTATTTAAGATCGCCCTGCTCGGACGGCAGTAAGCCGTACTGTTTAGCGATGCTCTGCTCGATCAGGACGCGATCAAATTCGAGATCATACCAGATTTCATCGTCAATTTGATTTTTGGGTGGCTTCCTGAAATCGGGCGCTCACCGTTTCCGGTTCCTCCCCGGTCATAGCTGCAATGATGATTTCCAGCAGTTTCAGATAGGCAACGAAGGGCAGGTTCATTTCGTCCACTTCTTTTGCGGCCGGCTTTCCAAGCGCCAATTCTAAGATTTTGGAAATGTTTTCGGCATCGCTGGTATCCATCTTGGTTACTTTCATAACCGTTTTTGTCCGGTCATCGATCGGGTAGATTTTCTCTCCGATTCGGATTTCCGGCGTGTTAGTGAGCAGCTTCTGATCAAGTGTGTAGAGTTTTCCCACGATTTGATTCCTCCAAATATGATTTTTTATATAACAAAAGCGCCTACCTCGTGTGAGATAGACGCTTTCGCTGTTTGATTTTTGATTATGCCCGTGCCGCTGTTAAGATTGGCGGTACGCGCTCTAATATTTTTCTCATGGCGGTTTCATTCCGGATCCAGTCTCCGATCTCCTGCCGATACACGATAACCGGCATTCGGTTGTGGATATCTCTGACAGACTGGTTTGCGTCCGTGGTGAGGATCACATACCGCCGTTCCCCGCCAAACTCGTTGTAAAATCCGGCCATATACAACAGTGCTTTCCCAGTTTCGCGGAACAGGTATTTTTGCTTCTTTGCGTCTTTTGCCCACTCGAAAAATCCCGTGCTTGGTATCACACACCGGCGTGAGAGCAGACTCTCGCGGAAGCTCTTTTTGTCGAGCGCCGTTTCAGCTCGGGCGTTGATGATCACGCCGCTTTTGCTGCGGAAATTCGGGAACCCCCACACCGCTACATCCGGGCGGATATCGTCTTGCCCGGCCAGCAATACCGGCGCGGGATTGGTGGGATAAATCTCACCGGTTTTGAACTCTGCGTCCGGATGCCGTTGCGTGATCGCATTCACGATATCCCGGATTTCCTGCTCGTCGATTGATATTGTGTATCTTCCGCGCATCTATTTACCCTCCACAAACCAACGATTTTCCTCCAAAAAGAGATTGGTTTCCGTCCGGCCGATCCGGACACGATAGCGAATTCCAGCGCCGCCCGCTTTGAGCGACGCGGCTTTCCGCACATCCTTAATTTGATCGATCTCATAATGCGTGCCATCCTCCCAGGTAATTACCTTGGGTTGGGCATAACCCGTTGGCGTCATTTCGGCCAGCACACTGACGTATACCTTGCGCCTGATATCCTGCATCCCTATCATCCCTCACTGGTTTATAAATATCCCACCGGATGAATGGTATGGTCTTCATAGGGATTAAATTGCGTCAAGGTCTTATCTTTTAATAATGTCGCCCTTTGTACCGAGAAAATTCCGAACCGATGTTTCAGGCCGTCAACCGCCCGGTCCAGCGCCTCCAGCTTTTCACGCTTGCCTTCATCCGTATAGAAATCCAACTGTGTACAAATGCTGTCATGCTCAAAGTCAGTCACGCTCACGCCGATGCTACGAATCGGCCTCTCCCATCGATAGTTTGCCTGGAAGAGCTCCATTGCCTTCTGCGCGATCTCACTGCTGATATTGGTATAGTGCGGCACTTTGCCCTGCCTCGTGAAGGAGGTGAGCGCATTGTCCCGCACGGAGATGCAGACCGTTCGGCTCTTAAATCCGAGCTCGCGCATCCGCCGCGCCACGCTCTCCGCCAGCACATAATAGACCAGCTTCACATCCTCATCGGTTTCGAGATCACGTGGGGTGGTCGTGCTGTTGCCTACTGATTTAATGACTATCTCGCTGCCATAGGGGCTGACCGGGGATTGATCGTTACCAAGCGCAAACTGTTTGAGGATCAAGCCGATTTTCCCAAACATTCCATGCAGGGTGCCGTCCGGGGCTGTAGCCAGTTCTCCGATTGTATAAATGCCATAATTTCTGAGTTTTCGAGCCGTAGCAGTGCCGACGTAGAGCAGATCGGGGGCTGGCAAAGGGTATACAACCTCTTTATAATTGCTCTTTGTAATCATCGTCAAACCATGCGGTTTTCGATAATCGCTGCCAAGCTTCGCCGTTATCTTATTCCAACTCACGCCGATACTGACCGTGATGCCAAGCTCTCTCCAGATGCGCTGTTGTATCTCTTTTGCCAGCGTCTCGCTACGTCCAAACAAGCCCTCGCTGCCAGTTACGTCGATCCAGCACTCATCAATGCCAAATGGCTCTAACTGGTTCGTATACTCCAGCAGGATTTCCCGCACCAGACGGGAGAATCGGACATACAGTGAAAAATTCGGCGGAAAGATGATAAGGCCGGGGCATTTTTGCTTTGCCTGCCAAAGTGCCTCCCCGGTTTTAATCCCGTATTGCTTGGCAATCTCGTTTTTCGTCAGGACAATGCCGTGACGTTGTTCCGGATCCCCGCCAACGACAACAGGTTTGTCCCTGGCTTCCGGATGATGCAAACACTCCACAGATGCATAAAATTTGTCGCAATCGACATGCATAATTGAGCGTTCCATGATTCGCCTCCGCGTGAACGTTTGTTCTAGTATATGATAGTTCCGTGAAGTCGATTCGTCAAGCGTTATGTTTTTCCAGTGGTGGAACTTTACAAATTCTTCCTTTTGTCGTGATCTTCTGGGGGTGAATGGGTTAAAATTATGATATCATCTTAAATGGTTGCTTTTTGGTGAAAAATATGGTATTTTGGATAAAATAATTCATATGGGGTGGTTTTGAATGACATGTCCAAAATGCGGTTCTGAAAATGTGCTGGTAACCAGCGAGCAAACCAGCGCAAAGACCAGCGGAAAAGGGGCGGGGTGCCTGTGGTCAATTGGACGCTGGTGTTTGATTATTTGTACCTGTGGGCTTTGGCTTCTTGTCGGCAAGCACAAAGGGAAAGGGAAGACCAAAATTAAAAACAGTACCGTTGCTATTTGTCAAAACTGCGGCAACAAGTGGAACGTTTAAGTGCTCATCGAGGCCTCCTCAATTTTGAGGGGGCCTCTTTTCGTTTATCCCGCCGCCGACGCCGGCGTGTACGTCGGCTTTCCGTGCGTCATCACATCGAATTCCAGCGGGGCCACATCCGTGCTTTCGCCGCCGCCGATCGCGGTTACGCTGACCACTGCGTCGAACGCAAGCTTCGCGCCGGAAGGGAATTCCCACTCGAATTTCGTATCGCAATCCGTGCCGGATTTCCATGCGAGGCCTGCAACATAATCGTTACCGGGATCACCAGGGCACAGCTTGCCGGAAAGGGATACCGTCAGCGCCTTGCCGGTCGTCATGCGCTTCATCCAGCCCTCCGCATCCATCGGTGTCCATTCCTGCACACTGCCGTCGATCGAGACGGAGAAGCTAGTCATTTCCGCGATGGGCACCATGCTTTCCTCTTCGCTGGCTCGCCCATCTTTCCCGATCTTGAATTTGTTAGTAAAGACCGGAAAACACCTGTTTTCGGCATCAAACATCATTCCTTTCTGTAGCATATCTTTAGGTTGATCACATACTCATACACTTTTTTCACATCCCGTCCGACTGGAACCGGGGCGGCGCCGGGATCGACGAAAACCACCTGTATGCCGCCCATCTCGATATGAGACAGGCCATAGAGCGATTCATACAGCTCTATGGCTTTCTTTTCCGCCGCAGAGGGGTTCGTCGTCCAGTGGACGAGCAGTGTCACATATTTGTAAGCGTACCGAGTGTAGGCCTCACCGCCGATGCAGATGCGCTGGCCACCGGATGCGCGGTTATCGTTGTACACGCCCACGCAGCGATCCAGATTCGCATCAATCGCACCGACGGTCACGCGGCCATTCAGTTCCGCATCTTGTTTAAGCAGCCATCCGGCGACCTGTTCAAGGGTCAGGGTCACAGCTTTGCCTCCTCTTTATATAACTCAGCAAATGTATCCTGTGCGAAGGTCTCACGCCTGCCGCCAGGCTGCCAAGGCTCCAACCAGAGGCCGCCGGCGTTGGGGTTTTTGACGGTCTGGAAGTTGTACTCTGGATGATAGTACAGGCGGCGGGCCTGCGGGGCGTCTGTTATTAGTAGGGATACGATTTTGCCGTCGGCGCTGAACGTGTCCGCAAAGGTCATGTTGTTTTGCATATCTCCGCCGGCGTAAGGCATGACCTGCTCTTTGACAACATCTGACCTCAATTCATCCACCGTTCCCTCCGCCGCGCGCAGAACCGCCTTTTCTAACTTTTCGATCGCTGCATAGTCAAGTTCGATTCGGATGCCGTCCATCAGACCAACTCCAGTTGCGTATAATTTACCGTGCCGTCCGGGTTCCGCGCGCGGGATGCGCTGTAGATCACCCGGACGGTTTCTGCCCCGGCGCCGCGGATAACCACCTCGCCAGCGATATCCCGGCCCGGTGCAATATCGCCGGGGATCAACGCGCAGGCATTAAGCTGGATGAGCTGCCGTTCGGCGTTCATGACCTGCCGGGATCTCTCGGAGTAATTGCATTTGCCTTCAAAAATGGTCTCTTGTTTCGGCGTACCGTCGAGATTCAGGCCCGTTTGCAGCTGCACGGTGATCGGTGTGCAGCAGGCCTGCGACGGCACGAGCTGCGGCCATTTCAAGCGCGTCACCCCCAATCCAGCCCACGGTAGGTGAGCCCCGATTGCTGCAAGAGCGCATAAATGCTGCGCAGGGTACTGACGCCATCCTGCTGTACCAACATGGATTTATCCCACGACATGGATACCCCGTTGATCGCATAAGAGGTGAGCGGATTGCTGAGCAACTCGCCATATTCGCGCAAAAAATCCGCCTGTAAGCAGACAGCCCTTGTCACAAGCTCCTTCTGCCGCTCCGCCAGTCGATCAAATCCTTGACCGATAATCCGGTTGAAGGTCAAGCTATCAATGTCATACTCGGCGGATTCCAAATTTTGCTGCGTTGCGTCTCCTTCCGGGCAGATACGCATGTAGTCATCTATCGTAACATAACGCATCCTTGCATCAATCCTTCTGCTCTTTTACCTTTTTCAAGGCTTCCTGTGCGGTTTTGAGCTGCTTTTTCAGGGCGGTGTTCTCGTTGGCCACCGTCTGGAATTTGTCGTAAGGCACGGTTTTGCCTGCGCCATGCCGCACGAGTTTTCCGCTGTCGTCGAGGATGTCAAAGCCCTCCTTGACATAACGTTCCTGCTGCGTCTGGTCGATCGTATAGACCTTGTTTCCCTTTGTTGCCTTCATTTTATTCCCTCCTTACGCGCTTGTGGCTTCCGCGTTCATAGAGACGCCAGAGGCCTTGTTTTCAATCAAAAACAGATCCCCGTAATTGCGGTTCTGATAAAGGTAGCCGTCCGCTGTGCGAGAATCCGTCCCGGGTGTGAAGAGCTTGATATAGCTGTACTTATCCCGGCAGATAACCGCCGACGGGTGCAGGAGGATAAAGTTAATCTGCTTCGCGTCGGACGCAGGGACACATCCTGTGGTAAAGTCATACTTCGTTTTCATGCGGGCCGCAGGCACCATCTTGATTTGCACATCGTCCAAACTGTGCACTTGGCGGTTGATCCCGCCGGCGGAGGATACGCTCATCACGCGCTGGATACCTTCGGCCTCTTTGATGATCTTGCACACTGTGGGCGTTGCGTAAATGATGCGGCCTTCTGTCGGCACGCCGGCCTCATCCATTTTCGCCATATATTCATCAAACATTTCAAGGATGTTTTGCGTGGTGATCTCGGTGGAATCCGGCGTTACGCTGTAAGTAGTCAGTTCTGCGTGCAGCTTCGAGAAGCGGTAGGAATCCTTTTCTGGGATTGCTTGCTCCTCCTCAAAGGTCGTCTGGATGTTGGCGACAGACATGACGAGGTTCGTCTCATTGATATCCATCGGATCAATGAAAAATTCCACGTCTCGGTCATGGGCGAGCTTTTTCGGCTCCCAATCGTTGGACATGGTGCCGGCATTAAATCCAGCGGTACGGGTGTGATCCTTATACCCGCTCAGGGACATACGAGGCAATTTGATTGTCTGTGCATTAATAAACTGCACGCCAGGATTGCTTTTGGTAAGCGCATCGGAGCACAGCTCCCGCGCATACTTCTGCGCGAGCTGGCGCGCGAAGGTTTCGGCGTAATCGTATACAGCCATTGGTCATCATCCTTCCTATTTTAAGTTGTTGCCAAAGATCGCAGCGAGCGCATCGTCATCGGTCTTTGGCTGATTTTCGTTCCCGGAAGCTCCTACCCGGAATCCGCGGGAATTGTTCTTCTGGTCGTCCTGCTTTTTCCATTCGGGATGGCGCTTGAGGACTTCCTTCAACGCTTCTGCAACGGCGTCCTCGTCGAGTTCATCCCCCGATTTTTCGACAGCATGCATGGCAAGCAGCACTGCATCCTCCACTGCTTCGGGTTTTACACCCTCCTTGTATGCGGCAAGCTGCGCGCGGGTTTCGACAATCTCCCGATGGAGGGCAGCGCTGTTGTCCTCGGCAGGCTCACCCTCGCCCTCTGCGTGAGAAGCTGACGGAGGGGCAGCGGGTGGCTGCTGGGCCTGCTTCTGCTTTTTGAGCCAGTCCTTTTCTGCGCGTTTTAGACGCGTGTTGATCAGAGCGTCAAGCTCCTCCTGTGTTTTTGGCAGATTGGGCTCTGTCCCTCCACCGGGAGGATCGGCCGGGGGCGGAATCTGGTTGTTCGGGTTTTTGTCGGAATTCTCTTGGGGAGCCGGTTCCGCAAACAACTGGAGCTGCGGCCTCAAAAAGGTTTTGCTGTTCTGTACGGTGGTTCTCAACATTGCATATCGCTCCTTTTATAGCCTGTCGGCTGTTATCCTTGCAGAGTTTTACGCCTTGCAGCACGTTTTGGGCATAAAAATGACCCGCATTTCTGCGGGCAAATTTAGCAGGGCTTCCGCCCGCCTCCCTTGCGCTTTGGCATTGTCCTCACCTCCTTCAAATGGACATGAAAAAGCGCCTACCGGATGGCAAGCGCTCATAAAGCACAGAATAATTCAATTGTCCCTGTGGTTTGGACACTTGGAGCAGATATTTTCAAATTCGGCAACCGCAAAAGCTTCTTCTGGCGCCGTCCACTTCGGCGCGCCGTCGTCAACAACCATGCAGATATCAAAGCATACGGCAATTTCGATTTCTCTTCCCACCAGCGGGCAAAACACCTTATCTTCCATACCGCTTCAACACCTCCAGTATCTTTTTCACCTTATCGTCAAATTCTTCCGGCCCAAAAGCCGTGCGAATGGCTTGCTTCTCCCGATCCACATATACAACGCCCTGATCGGAATAATATCGCTCAAACCGGCCATTCCAGACGGTGACGGAAGCCTTTGCGTTTTTGATCATTTCCTGCGCCTGTTCCTGCGTAATACTGTGCTTCCGCTGTAAATTGATATGTTCATCGTCAAATTGCAGCGCTTCGATCTCGATCGGCTCCAGATCTAAGTGGAGCACGCCGCGGATGCCTGCATCTCGTTTGATTTCTGCGTTTAGTATAGCATCTTTTTGGGATTTTTCCAACGGGATTCCATAAGTTTTCTCCCGCCAATAATCCCTGCGTAGCATATCCTCGTGTTCTCCGATAAATTCCCGAACGTTTTTCTGCGCTTCTCGCACCTTTCGCTGATACGCTTTCTTTTGATCTTCGTCGAGCGTGCCCTCGGCCATGCGCTTCCATTTGCGCACCGCGCGTTCCAGCCCGCGTTGCTGCTGTTCCAAGGCGGCGGTTTTTCGGATTTTATCCCCATCCATTGGCGGCGGGATCGGGTCGTCGTGCCTCCATGTCATCAGCGTATGCCGACAGTTTGGGTGGAACAGCCCTTTATTGACCGCAACGGAGAGCAGCATATACCAATGGCCGTCATTGCTCAAACCCCGGTCGCCGCTACGCTCTCCTGCCCACGCGCCCCAAACATCATCAATGTATACCTTGCCCTGCCAGGGCAGGCACGTTTCTGAGCAGGCGCCGTACTGGCTGACCAGTACCGTATCCACGCCGAATTCAGCCCGGCGCTGCGCTTCGCCCAACAGCATAGACCGGGTTGCAGCGGTGCGCAGGGCCATCTGCGCATAGTCGGCAATGTTGACCCGCCGCCCGTTTTTATACTCCACACAGCGGATTCCCTGCGCCAAAAAATCCTTGACCGCCATATCAATTGCCTGCGGCAGGGTAATAGCCCCTGCTGACATAGACAATTCCACGCGAGAAATCGTTTGCCGGTAAGCATCCTCCATCGTGCGCAGGGCTGCGCGTTCCACACGGGATTCCGTCGTCTGGATTTCATCAATAAGGGAGTTTAGGCGACGGTGATTCACTCCAAAGAAATGATCGTCCGGTATGGATTGTTTCGCGCGTTCCGGATTAATCTCAATCAGTTCCTGCTGCGTTTGCTCCCAACCCTCATCAAACTGTTCACGGAGCATCTGCTCTGTAGCTTCATCTATCACAGGCCGGTATTCTTTCATCAGAGCTTTGTTCTGCCTGCGGTATTGCTCTAAATTACGGATTTTGAGCGCCTGCCAAGCGGGCCAGTGAAAGCCCTCGCTCGTTTCCCACTCCTTGTGCCCGGCAAGATTGCGGGTGAGAGATGCAATCAGCCGCAATTCCATTTCCTCAAACAACCGGGCGATCTGCTGCCACGTCATACCACCACAGCCTCAGTGGGCAACTTATCCCGCAACCCTCCGCCGATAGACGGTTCTGAAAGTTCTTCGATTCCACGCAGCGCTTTGATACGGGCAACCTCGGCGGCTTTCCATTCTTCGTCTTTGCTGTTGCCCCACATCTGATCAACCTGCGTTTCGATGCTCATGGTGGCGGCCGCAGCGGCTTGATTAACCGTCTCAACGCGGGCGTCAAACGACGGCGCGCCGTACTCTCCAAACCCGACAGACGGATTATAAACGCCAGGGGCCTCCCCTCGCATGAGATCGTAAGCCATCAGGATTACGCGGATAAGCTGCGGCAGCACCTTTTCCAGCACGCCCGTAATCGTGTTGCGGGTGTATCCAGTGACGTCCTTTTTCTCCCGCTGCGCCTCTGCGCTGCTCATTTTGCCCACATCGATGCCCAAGGTGGCCGGTGACACAATTCCCTGTAGGCACATATCAAGAGCGGCAAGATAAGAGGACAGAAACGCTTCGTACCGGATTTCCGGCTGGACCATTTCGATTTTGTTCATGTCGTTTTCGCCGGATGCGGATTCCGTCACGATGTATTCGCTTCCGAAATCATTCAGCCTTTTCAGCTTGCCGGTTTCAGGGTCAGTGGGGACCAGGTCCCTCGGGATGTATTTCTTGACGCGACCCGCGCGGATTGCGTCCCACCACTGGCTGATCACCTCGTCGAGCGCGTCGAAATCGTCAAGCTTGCTCTCATAGATCGCCTTGCCCCTCCAAGGGAACTTGGGACTGTCGTAGAACTTCAACGGAACCGCCATCATGAAATTGCCGTCAAACTCGACTGGTTTCAACCCGGCAAGCTCCGGCACACAGTCAAGCGATACTTCATGGTCCCTATCAAAGAGCGCATAACTGACGCTGCCTTTGCGGTAGGTTTCACAGAGCCGGTATTCCCGGTGTTTTTCCCGGTAAGTCGTCCAAAAGCGTATTCCTGTGATCCGGCCGTTTTTGTGAATGTATTCCACACGGTCGGCTTCGTAAAACTCCACGTGGGGGTAAGGGGAGGCTTCCGGATCCTTCGGATCGTCGATCATGATTTTCCACGCCCCGTCGCCGGATACCAGCGCACCAACAACGCCTTTGCCTACAGATTCTATAAAATCCAACTCCTGCATGATATCCTCCCAGGCTTGCTGCCCGGCACCGCCCTTGAACTCGATATCATCCATATCAGACTTGACGAGATAGGCGAGCGTATCGACGAGGGTCGCGGGAAGCCCGCTGTGAATCTTCCGCAGTTTCGTGTCGTTGCCGGGCACCGCCGCCCAGAAACGCGCCGCGTTCGTACTGTCTTGCGCGCCGAGCTGCTTATATAACTGCTCCAGCTCTGCGGCCTCTCCGCGATACCAGATTTGATTGCGAATCACCGAAGCCTGATGGCTCAGCGGTTCCTGAAGAACAATGCTATTTTGCGCCGCAGGCTGAATTTGCAGCCAATTGCGAAGCATGTTTTTCACCTTCTCTCCGATTTTGCTCAATTTTTTGTCCCTCCTTGTCCGATCCTGTTTTTGTATGGCAGCCACGCATATTGATCGGCATTAATTGTGTGATCGTGGCCGTCCTCCGGCTCGTTATCCTTGTCTTCCTTCCAGCTATATGAATTCAGCTCATCGATCTCTGGCTTACAGTAGTCTTCAACCAGCATAAAGTGCCCGCTCGCCATCCATCCGGATTGCAGATTGATACGGTCAATGACCTTCGTCTTTTTCCACGCAGGGGTAAATTCATAGATGCTTCCGTGTAGCCGCTTGTACTTTTGGCATTCAATGATCGTCGCCTCGTCCGCGGAATCGATAAAGACGTTGCGGGCAAACAGGCCATAAATCGTACGGTACTTTTCTAGGAATGCGATCAGCAGCGGCGGAATATCGCTGGGGGCCAGTGGCGTTATGCGATCCCGATTATTGTGGATTTCCGCGGCCAGTGTGATCTTCATGCGATCTGTTGTAATGCCGGAAAACGTAAAGGCAAATGCGTCGGCCGATTGCTGTGAATACGATGTATCCACCCCGGCGGAAATCTGGACAAATTTGATCTTGCCCTCCTGCATCTGCTCCAGAAGCCATTTTGCTGTAATCAGATTATGCGGCTGCAAGTTGAAAACAAGCCCTGTCGCCCGGCCCCGCAGACCTTCGATTTGTTCTTGTAGAGCTTTGTTCCTTTGGGGACGCTGTTTATAATCTGCTGCACCTTATCTGGCGGCAGGCCTAAATTGTGAGCAAAAGAAAAAAACCAATGCACCCAACCGGGCTTTGGTTCTTCTTTGAGCATTTCTAAAATTTCTTGCGGCGTTCCGGCCGCCATTCGGCAAATGGTCTGGAATGGTTGATATATTCTTCGTACACCGGCAAGCCCGGATCGTCCGGGTTGAGTGTGGCGAGCAGGTAATCGCAGCGCATCGACGCTTCGCGGACAAACTCCATGTCCGCAATATTGATCTCGTCGATATACAAACAGCCATACTGACCGCCCAGTGCCTTTTTCCAGCGGGCTTTGTTGTCATAACCGAGAACATATATCACCTTATCGCCAGATGATGGGTGGAATAGCAGATGGGGAAGAGAATTCTTGCCCTTGCCCCCGGCGTTGTATTCGACCAAGCTCCCAAAGTCATCAAGGATGCCAAGGTCTTTGTTGATAATGGTTTTTTCAATCGTGCCGAGGTCAAGACCGGCCAAGATGTGGATCTTCTTCGGGCTCTCGGCCACGCGCAGCATAAACTTGAACAGGCCGACAGTCGTCTTTCCTGCTGCCGTTGTGCCTTCAAGAAATTCAACTGGCGCATTGCAACGCAGAAATGACTGGTACTTATCCGACAAGATCAGCCGGTCATCCACCGCCATTCCCCCGAAGCTGGCTCAAAATGTCGTCAAGCTTCTTTTGGCCAGTGTCGAGTTGGCCTTTCACCTCAACCCGATCGGTAAACATCCCGATGTGCTTGCCCAGCAGTTCCAACGCCTTCAACTTGTCGGCCAGCCGGATTTCTCGTTCTACGATTTCTCCGTCATCCGTCGGAATGTTTTTGACCTTAACGCTGGAAATGGCCGCAGTATCGTCGGCACATGCTCCATCGATGACCGTCGCTTTGTTCATATCAATCACATCATAGGCGTTTACAAAAGCAACTCTGGCCAACTCGCGGACGACGCGGTCAGCATTTACACCGGTGCGCTTTGACCGTTCCGCCATCGCTTTGTCTATGCGCGCGCGTATTTCAGGTTTTTTCAGGTTTTCACTTCCCACCGATCCCGCACTCTCGGGTTTGTATCCTGCACGAATTGCAGCCTGCGTCGCATTTAAATCAATGAGGTATTCTTCGCAAAAGAGTTGCTGTTTCTTGGTCATTCGCCACCTCACCACCTCATTACCACCTCATTTATAATTTATACCGGTACAAAAATAGCGAACCGCCTGGGGGAAGGCAGTCCGCTGGTATTGGTTTAGTTGCCGGAATACTGGCCTCCGGCGGAGCCTCGCGTTGCTCTTCCCCGCGCAAGTCAGCCTTTCGGCAATCAAGATTTTTGGTGGGGCCTCCGGGATTCGAACCCGGTCTCGACCTGTTGCCCCATGATTATCCCCGGTATTGCCGCCCCGGGGGAAGGCGGGAAGAAAGGAGAAAACTGAAAGTGAAAAGGTTTTTGCAATCATTCCACAATACCAATTATAGACCCTTTTTCGGGAAATAGGTATCATGCGCAATTAAATTTCAAAAAGATTTTCAGCCAGACGTATCAAAAACTTCTTACGATACCGTTTCATTGTGATTTCTGCCATAGGTGTGCCTTCGGGCATTATGATGCAGATTTCCCGCATAAGCAGCCCTTCGAAAAAATTCTTTTTGATGAACATCCTTACGCGCTTATCTTGAAACGATATCCACGCCTGTTCCACCGCCCGAATTTTCCGGTCGTTCTCTCGCTGCCTCTGAAGGATCTTCTCGACCTTTCGGGCAGTAGGGTCCCCCGTACCGCTGCCTCTCGGCTGCCCATCCGGCGCATGCGTCTCGTGGATGATCTCCTCTTCGATCTCTTTCTGGCGTTGCAACATCCGGTAATATCCCTTTGCCGTGGCGACGCACCGGGAATAGACGTCCGGGTCAAGCTTTATGTTCTCGGCATCTTTGACGGTCACTTTTTCACCTGCTTTCGGGGCAACTTTTTAAGATAATCGAAGCTGGCGTTCATCGTATCGCCCGTACGGCGCAGATAGTTGAACAAGCCGTTACCGGTATCATCCGCCAAAACCCTGTGAAATTTAACTTGCGCCACTCCACGTGGATCGTCCAATACCTTTACGACTTCCACCACGGCTTTGGATTTGT
>ENA-OQAB01000680-OQAB01000680.1-human-gut-metagenome-genome-assembly--contig:-NODE-680-length-17713-cov-3.803992_pt1 | contig 17713 bp, 24 predicted proteins | sample MGYA00242490_ERZ504517 | MGnify/ENA primary metagenome ERZ504517 (study PRJEB26092, sample SAMD00036298) | human gut metagenome | host: Homo sapiens | study: EMG produced TPA metagenomics assembly of...
TGATAATTCGTTGAACGCACTAAATCATTTTCTTTGGCAAGCAAGTCCATCTTTTGAAAAGATATAGGTTCATCATCATAAGTCCCTATATGAAGAATTTCTATACTTTTTGCGTCCTGCATTGTATCGAAAAGAATTTGTTTATATAGTTCATTAGGTTTTTTAATTTTCACTCGTTCTAATGCGTTGAAAAACATATCTTTTGTAATAAAATCGGGTTGTCGTATCATAATGGTATATTCTAGCTGGTTCTTATCGAGCTGGTCTGTATTACCTATATCTTTCCAAATTGCTTCTAAGGGATATACAGTATAATCGCTAACTTCATTAGAATTAATAGTATTTTTGTACATCATTTTGATACCATAAGCTAAAGAGTATAAAGCGGATACCTTATCTGAAAAATCTTTGTCGTTCGGGTTTCCTTTTCCCTCAATCATAATAAACTGTTGCATAGGAATATCTACTATGCGTGGAGATTGTTTCACTCCGTATAAATTTTTTTCATGTTTTTCCATTCATGTTTCATATTCAATTCTCCTTATCTTAATGTAAGAAGATTATACAAAACGAAACTCGACACCGTTTGTCATGTTATATATTTTTCTTGAATTTTTTTTAGTCGGCACTTCATGTTCTCCCTTATCTCTGTTGTGGCTTAACAATCTCTACATAATCTTCAAAAGAAAGCACATACGAATAAAGATTATCATTTTTCGGTAATAATGTTGTTACATATAAATAATCATTCATATCTATAATATTTTCACTTGCAAATTCATCATATACACGAAACGCCATGTGCTTATTAAATTTCAAAGTTACTTCAACAGTCTTTTCTTTCTTTATTGTTGTATCAAGCGTAGCAATACTTTCCTTTGGTAAAAACTTTTTTCAGTAATATTAAGGTTCCTTATTCTTGTAAGTTTAAAAAACCGATACTCATTTCTTAATAAGCAAAACCCATACACATACCATGCTTTTCCCTTAAATAGTAATTTAAGTGGCTGAATATGTCGAAATACATGATTTCCTTGATGATTAAAATATTCAAAAGATATAACATATCTATCTAATATCGCTTTTTTTATATCATTGAATATGTTTTGGGCTGGTTTTTCTTGAAACCAATCTGAAAAATCAACTTCAATCCAATTTGTTGTTTGCATTTGAAATAAAGTTTTTAGTTTTATTAACAATTCATCAGTAGTTTTTCCGTCCGTGGCAATTAGAGCTTCTAAAGCAGTTAAAATTTGTTCTTTTTCTATTTCAGTAAGCATTGATTTATCCAAAGTAAAACTATCAAGAATTGCAATACCACCGTCTTTCCCTTGTGTAGCATAAATAGGAACGCCAGCACTGCTGATATAATCTATATCTCTATATATTGTCCTTACAGATACTTCAAACTCTTCTGCTAACTCTGGAGCAGTAGCTTTTTTGTGTTGTAATAGATAATACAAAATTCTAAACAATCTGCTTTCTTTCACATTCACACCTCTTTCCTAATCAAAAATTTTTATTCACTTATGTAATTAAAACTTTGTCTTTTCTAATAATCTTATAAATATATTCTTCTGGCGTAGGGCGTTTATTTCCAAAATACTTTTTGAAATTTGCCTACACTTCTGGGGCGGTGCTATTCATAGCTTCATCAATCGTTGCTTCATTATCTGCCCGAACATCAGCCAATGATACACCGCCAGCTTTCCACGCTTTTTTTATATCTCGCTTTTTTAGTCCAATCATAATAACCTTTCTTATCATAATTGCAAATTTATAAATTCATTAGTATTAAAACTGAAATTCAAATACATTACTAAAATCATTATTCAAGACATAATAAACTTTATTTTTTTCTGTAGAATATACAAATGAAACCCTAGTTGCCCACAAGTCTTTTTGAGAAACAGATTTTAATACTTTAAATGCGTCATTTACTGAAAAATCTTTATCGTATCCTGCCAATAACTCTTTAGCCACTTCGTATCTTGTATCCCCAGAAACAATGTACGGCTTTGTTATATCTGGTTTTAGAATAGAATAATTTGTAATAAGTGAAAAATTTTCTTGTTCATATCTATACCCAATTCCGGGTTCAATAATTAAGACTCGTCCTTTTTTATCAGAAAGCATAGCTTGCATAGTAGCATCTGGTGCATAAATAATTTTTTTCTTTTTAACAATGTCCAAGGCTTTATCAAAAGAAATCTCTGCCTTAATGAATTTTTCTGTTAATTCAGATATTGTAATACAATCCTCGCTTTCTATATACCTTGCATTTTCATTACCATGAACATAAAGAAGTGTTCCTACATTACCATTTTTATTTATCCCATGAAATGAATGATACAGACCGTCAGGCATTTTAATACCAATATAAAATCTATTTTCTTCGGTAATTACAGTATGATCCCATACAGAAAGGTCAATATCAAAATTAAAACCAACAATTGTATCTATACCATTGTAAACATATCTTGTACACATATAATCACTCCGCAAACCACTATTTTAAATAGTTATTTAACTAACTGAATTAGTATTTTAAAACGTTTTTGTAGAAAAGTCAATAAATAATCATAATTTTTTAATTGTATTATTGACTATACTAATTCAATTAGCTAGAATTGTGTTTGTATGATATTTTGAATGAGGTGCATAACTATGAAAACCACTAAAGAAGCAGTAATAAAAGCAACATCAGACTTAGCAGATGAAAAAGGATTAAATAACGTTTCGTTAAAAGCTGTTGCTCAAAAATTAAACATTCGTACACCATCTTTATATAATCACATAGAAAGTTTAGATAATCTTCTTTTAGAAGTTGCTCATAATGGTATGCGTGACATGAATGAAAGAATGATGAAAATTGCCGTTGGAAAAATAGGGAAAGAAGCAATTAAGTTAGTTTCTATCGAATACCTAAACTATATGATTGAACACCCCGGAGTTTATGAAATAATTCAATGGGCTGTGTGGCACGGAACAGAGGAAACAGCAACCATTTTTAACAACTATCTTTCATTATTAACTACTCTTATCCAATCGTGCAGTCTTAACAAAGACAAAACACTTAAAATATTAAATATGCTTACTGGAATAATTCATGGTTATACAACTTTGCAATTAGGAAACGCTTTTTCTGCCCCAGATAAAGTTAGATTTGAATTAGCTGAAGCAATAGATACTTTATTAGTCGGGATTTTCCAGAAGTATAAATAATATATTTAGGCTTGCAAATCAATACAGAACTGCAAGCCTTTTTCTTTTGTCCAACAATCTTCCAGTTTCTATCCTTATGTAGCATAAGTTCATACTGTGATACCTGCGTCGCCTTTGTTTGATTGTCAAGGAATTTCACAGCAACCTTGACTTTCACATTGTCCCCGTCCTTTGTAAAGATAGGGTTTACCAGTTCAGAATAAAGGTAGTCCCTGCCGATAGGCTCAAGCACATTTTCAGCTACATAGTAGGCAAGCTCTTTTTCTGTGGCTGTCGGGTACAGCTTAAAGAATGTTTCCAGCCAGCTGCTTCAGACTGCGCCGGATGCTGTCACGGACACGGCTTGGGTCTACACCTTCCAATGTCGAGATCTCACTCACGCACATATCCAGGTAATACAGGGCATAGATCCGCTTGGTCTGCTTCTCCGGCAGATCCATCACTGCGACGTAGATCTGCTCCTGCAGCTGCTTTTCCTCCAGAAACATTTCCGGTGTCTGGGGCTTCATCAAGATTGCATTCTCAATACCGTTGTCGCAGTCTAGGGAATAGTTCGCTTTATATCGATACATCCTTCGGTCATAGGCGGTTTCTGCACGCTCAGTGGCTCGGAGCGTCTCCAGTACCTCTTCTGTTACTTCTACAAAGTGAGCTGGGATATAAGTCCCTAAGATTGACTTCTCCCCGGAGTAGGGGCAAGACTTTTTTAATTGGTGCAGCTCATAAGGGCTATGAGTGACGAAAATTGACATGCCGGTATCCACCCATATACCGCCTTCCTGATCGCATGAGCATTGTAGAAAAACAAAAGAAATGACGGCTTTGATTTTCTCAAAGCCGCCGCTTCATAGGCGCGTGGAAATGTGTCTGCTGTACGACGGCTTTTTTCTTTTGCCGTCGTCCGGCAGATAGTTTCTTTATGGGATTATCGTAAAATATAATTTTGAAGATTTTATAAAGATTTGAAAAATGGGCAGCTTAAAAGCCACCCATAAAATCAATATGGAATTGAAATTGTAACCTGTGCGCCGCCTGTCTTCTCGGAATTGCTCAAATCAAGCTGTCCTCCATGCTGCTGGACAATGGACTTTGTGATAAACAGCCCCATTCCAAAGTGCAGATTAGAGCTGCGGCTGTAATCTGCCATGTAAAACTGTTCCTTAGCGTGCAGCAAATCTTCCTGCGAAAATCCAGGACCAGCATCTGTTACCGTGATTTTCAGATGCGGCTTGCCGCCTATTATCGAGATATGAATGGAACTGTCCTGCGGGGAATAATCCAGTGCATTATTTATCACATTCATAATCGCTCGTTCTAACAACAACTTATCCACAGACAGTACATCAGGCAAGTGTTCTAATTCCATCTGCAATCCGATTTTTTTCGTCTGGCACAGGGCATCGATCTGCCCCCGCAACTGTTCCACATAGGAAAGCACATCAATATCCTCCATGTGAAGCTGATAGCCGGATGCTGCCCGTGAAATATCAATCAGCGTCCGAATGTATAACTGCATCTGTTCGGAACTACTACTGATATATTCCGCATATAAACGCTGTTCCTCATCCAGCTCTGTTTCGCTGATAAGATCAACATTTCCCTGAATAACGGTTAGGGGCGTTTTCAAATCATGGGCAAGCGCAGCAATTTGTTCTTTCTGCATATGCTCGACTTTCCACTGTTGCTCCAAAGAAGCTTTCAGACTTTCCTTCATACGAGAAAAAGAAAGTAGTACATCTTCAAATTCTTTGATGTTTGAATGTCCAACCTCAAAATCAAGGTTCTGCTTTGCCACTTCCGAAGTTGCTTCATACAAAGGATCAAGCTGCAATCGTAGCTTTTTAGCAAATCTGGTTGTCAAGAACAGACAAACAAAAATTCCTCCCGCTGCAATCAAAATAATCAGCAATATATCTGGAGACGGCAAATGCGTATTCATCCACTCATTTGTATATTGAGCGCCGATATAGTATTGCAGCACAACATACTCATTTTCACGAGTGACAAGCAGGTATCTTTTTTTCAGGTTCTGGTCGATAACACCTGTGGTCGCATACCGCATAGCGTGTTCCAGCTCATCTTCATCTAAAGTAGTTTCAATAACCTGATAGTTTTTGTCTAACAGCACATATTCAATTCCCATAGGTATTTGCACATCGGACAAATCTGGCGTAGCTGCGAGAATCGGCGCAAGCTCATTCGACCGTATTTCTGAATAGTCCCCATATGTGGTAATCCCTAAGGTCGTGCTGATGTTCATAAGCAGAAACGGAACAGCAGCTGCGCCAATCAAACCACCAAGCAACATAAATAAAAAACGCCAAAAGGCCGTTTTCAGTGATGACAGTTTCTTCATTCCCATTTGTACCAATCCCCCATACGGTTGTGATCGGCTGAATACAATACTGGTTCAGTTTCGCCCGGATATTCTTAATGTGAGTGGCAATCGTGGAATTATCACTTTCTCCGTCCAAACTGAAAACAGCCTCATAAATCTGTTCCCGTGTAAACACCTGTCCTTTATTACGGGCAAGAAATTCACAGATCATATATTCGCTTTTGGTAAGGGATACGATTTCTCCGTCTACCTGTACTGTTTTAGCTGATAGATCTATTTTTATGCGTTCAAAGTTCAGGCTGCTATGGCGTTCCCTTTGTTCCCTGCGTATATGGGCATTTACTCTGGCCCGCAGCTCCGGGATGCGAAAAGGCTTTGTCAGATAGTCATCCGCTCCCAGACCCAGACCAAAAGTAATATCATTTTCCATTGTCTTAGCTGTAAGAAACAGAATCGGACAGTCAACCATACTTCGTATTTTTTCACAAAAGGAAAAACCATCAATCCCAGGCATCATAATGTCCAGTATGATTAAATCATAGCGGTTCAGATGATTCAGTGGCACTTGCTCCGCAGATACATAGCCTGTTACCATATGCCCGTCCTTTTGCAATCCACTCTTTATTAGTTCCAAAATAGGCTGTTCATCATCTACTGCAAGAATCGTAGCCATTCTCCCGTCTCCTTTCATTAAAATCTGTGCTTACCATTATACCACAAGACAAAATAAATTACTGTGCTCTTGCGATATGGTATTGATTATTTACTTTTACGGCAACAGCGTCTGCCGGATTAGTGTCGGAAATCTCGTACACATCCACATAAAACCAGCTTTCTCTCGTCTGTTCACTCGAACTACCTGTCCAGTCGATTTGATTCATTTCCTCCTTCGTCAACGGTAGTTTGGTATCAGCATCAAATATTACTTTTTCCAGCAAGAATATCCATGTAGTTCCCAAGCTGTTCTTTTGATACTGTTTCCGTGGTTACTTGATAAACTTTGTTGTCGCAAATAATTTGTGTTGCATTTGTCGGATTAAGCTCAAAATCACTGGACGCCTTTTCTGCTGCGATCCTAAAATCAAATATAGTTTCTGCCCCTGTAAGCTGATTACTGAGGGTTGCTTTATGATACTCTCCGTTTACATCCACAATGAGATTGGACGCATTATTGGGATCAGCATACACATTTAGAAACGGAATGATATATTTTGCATCGGGGGCTTTCTCCGCAAGATCAGATAGCGCGTGAAAAGTGGCATCTTCGATATTCTCCTGAACGATAATCGCGCCAGTATTGTCTACCGCTACAAGTTGACGGATATACCCAATCCATTCACCGAGATTTTCATTTTTCATGGTATCATCAAGAATTGTATAGCAATCGCCCTTATAAGTAAACTGTGTCACATCGCCATGATTCAAAACACATGGTTCCTTATCATCGGCGTATTCTTTTATTTGCTCTTTCACAAAAGAACAGCCGGAAAACAGGGAACACAGGCAGCCCATAAGAAGCATCGTGCAAAGTGCTTTCATCATCTTATTCATAATTTTTTCTTCCCTCCCACCGAGAAAACCAATAGAGAATTACCCACAAAAATCCAACGGATAATACAGCAATCAAAATCCATTGTACCGTATTAGAAACCAGTCTGCCGTTCAAGACATCATGTACCCAATTTACAGACCAAGAAAAAGGGATATACCTCCACAATCCATGTAATTCAATGTTACTATATAAGATACATTGTAAACATTCAAACACCCCCAAAAACACGGAGAGACCCAACCCAAACTTCAAACTAAAAAAATAAATGCAGTGCGTATATCACTAAGCTATTCATAGCTAATCCCAGCACAGATTGCATCAGCAACCTCCAAGGGATCATTTCTGTCTGGCTCATTCCCACCCCAATCACAAACAGAGTAAAAAGCAGCACTAAAGAGGAAATACCAGACAGATACAGTGCAGCGAACTTTGCCAATAGTATCTTCTTGCGCTCTGATACCATCATCAGATTTTGAAAGTGCGAGGCCTTTTCTTCCTGCATGATATTCAGACCGACAATAATGCTGATCAGAAGGGGAAAGACCATTGCCGTCAGCTTCCAGAAGAAAGCATATTTTTTTCAATTCATCCACATTTTGATAATACAGGAAGTAAAACACAAACAGGATAGCCCCCGTTACAGGAATCACTGAATGAATACAAAAATAGGGTGTGTGCCGCTGTTTCATAAAATCGGCACGAATCAGAGCAATCGTCCTCATTTACTTCCCTTCTTTCTCTGAAAAATGTTCTGCGTCCCAAAGAGTAAGCAGGGCATACAGGATTACGGAGAATACCAGCGGCAGCAAAACGACCCATGAAAAAGCTGCAACACCAGAAAAGGTTCCATTGCTTTCAATTCCCATAATCAGCTCCGCTGTTTTCGCAGCCCAGCAATAGGGGCATACCCATGAAAGTGCTGTATTCCCTAGCAAGATAGGCATAAAAATCCCCAGCAAAGTGTTTGCTGCAATCGGGAACAGCAAGCCAGTTTTCCGTGTCAGGAGTAGACAGATTGGAATTTGCCAGATGGAAGCAATTACCACAGCAATACTTCCTATAAAGTTCCGACTCACAGAATATACGGCCAAATCCGGGGAAATCAAATTGCTTACCGTGGCAAAGACAGCCAGAAATACCGCAGCCACAAATACTTTTTCAACCAGAATCAATGCTTTTGCATATTCAAATCGTTTCAGGCTGATAGGAGCAGAAATACAGAATAATACTTTCCGGCCCGTTCTTCTTTCTGATGAGAAATCGAACACAAAATGGCAATCGTTCCGGGAAAAAGAAAAGCATACCACCAGTAAAAAGTCATATACTGAAAGCCGTAAAAGCCACCTACGATCCATGCAAAAAGAGCGGTCAAAAAGGGCGCAATGAACAGTAACTTATTTGAAATTGTCCGCTTGAATTTCAGATGTTCTGCTTTTAGGTAATTCATTCATTACACCTCCTTATGATGACGCTTTACGACATCCATAAATAGCTGCTCCAGATTTTCGCCAGTACGAAGCTCGTTCTCGTATCCAAGCACTCCGCCTGCTATGATGCCCACATGATCGGCAATCTGCTGAACTTCTGACAGGATGTGGCTGGACAAAATTACCGTAATTCCTTTAGCTGGGAAAGAACGAATCAGCTCACGAAGTTCCTCAATGCCTACGGGATCAAGGCCATTGGTCGGTTCGTCAAGAATTAAAAGCTGTGGGCTATTCAGTAGGGCAATGGCAATACCCAGCCTCTGCTTCATGCCGAGGGAGAATTGTCCGGCCCTTTTTTTTGCCTGTATCAGTCAAACGAACAATATGCAGGACTTCATCAATCCGTGTATCCGGCAGCCTCAACATTGTTGTCCGCACTTTTAGATTTTCGTATGCGGTCAGGTTTTCATACAAAGGAGGCGTTTCAATCAATGCTCCAATCTGTGTCAAATCTCTGCGCTGCCACGGATGACCGTCAAACTCAATACTTCCGAAGGTGGGTCTTAGAATCCCTGTAATCATTTTGAGCGTGGTAGACTTACCCGCCCCATTCGGTCCCAGCAGCCCATAGACAGAATTTCTCCGAATATTCAGTGATACATTATTTACGGCCATCTGCCCTTTGAAATTTTTGCAAAGGCCGGTTGTTTTCAAAATCATATCCATATCCTTTTGTCCTTTCTTTTGATTTCAACAACAGGATACAAGGGAAATTTGAAGATTTCATAAAGATATAAAATTTTAATCTATATAATCAAGCCTATTGAATGACCAAATATAGATAGGGCACAAGGCCCTGTGCCAGAAGCACTTTGAGACCTTGCGCCCTTTGTTATTCTATCCTAAAAATACTTTGCCAGCTGCTTCAGACCACGCCGGATGCTGTCACGGACACGGCTTGGGTCTACACCCTCCGCTGCGGCGATCTCACTCACGCGCATACCCAGGTAATACCGGGCATAGATCCGCTTAGCCTGTTTCTCCGGCAGAGCCATCACTGCGGCATAGAGCTGCTCCCGCAGCTGCTTTTCCTCCAGGAGCATTTCCGGTGTCTGGGGCTTCATCAGGATCGCATTTTCAATGCCGTTATCGCAGTCCAGGGAGTAGTGCGCCTTATAGCGATACATCCTCCGGTCATAGGCAGCTTCTGCACGCTCGGCAGCTCGGATCGTCTCCAGCACATCTTCGGTTACTTCTACAAAGTGATCATTTTTGTAAACATCGGGATATAAGTCCCTAAGATTGACTTTCTTCATTATGTACCTCCATTTCGATTCACGGGCGATTGACGAGTGAATCGAAAGGAGGCGGGGATCGGCAGCGACATACTTCGGGAGCTTTCCCGAAAAATCGACAATAAAAAGCGCCAGCTCCCCGCAATGGGAAACTGGCGCAACAAAAATGACTATGATTCTTCTGTTTTAGTTGGAATGATAATGCCGATAGGTAGTCATATCTCCCCGGAGGAGGGGCAAGACTTTTTTTAGCTGGTGTAACTCATGGCTATTGTGAATGACGAAAATTGACATGGCGGTATCCTCCTATATACCGCCCTCCTGATCGCATGAGCATCGTTGAAAAAGAAACGGCGGCTCTGAAATATGTTATTTCAAAACCGCCGTAAGGCCACTGTATTTTGTTTTGGCGCATAAATACCCAGTCGCCGAAACAACGGTTTTTTTTATTCCCGTTGGGCGACTTTTTTCTTTAGATTGTTTTGAGTTCCCGACTATAATAAGCTATACCTGCAATTACAATAAGGGCTATACCTGATCCAATCATAATCCACTGCAAGGGAAGAATATCAGCCAAAGGGCCAAACATAGCCATACCAATCGGTAAAAAGCCAGCATACATCGTTCCAAGTAATCCAAATACACGCCCCTGCATAGAGGTGTCCGTTTTTTCTTGTAACATAGTGGTAATTGCTGTTTGCACCATTGTTAATGCGACTCCATAACATACCATTAGGCCAAGGTAAAAAATAAAATTCTTTGAAAAGCCCATTCCGATTGCAAAAGAGCCAAACGCAAAAAGTCCAACTGCCAAAGTTTTTCCTCGGTGCTTAAAACCTCCCCATGTACTCATAATAACTCCGCCTGCCATCATACCTGCGAACCCTACTACTTCCACTGCGGTAAGATACCAGTAAGTATCACCGAATACTCGCCGAACAAGAAGTCCTGCAAGATAGCCTGCTGGAACACAAAAAGAAAGTGAATAGTCCGTAGATGATTAAAAAGCTTTCCAATTAGTTTGTCTGCAAAAGCGTATTTGACGCCAATTTTCATGTCAGAAAAGACACTGGCCTTCTCAATGGAAGTATTTTGTTTCGGAAGTGCCAAGCAGGACAATAGGCCCGTTCCCAAGATCGCCGTTACAATGTCTATCATAAGCGTCGTTCTCAATGTGCTGATTGCAAAAACTGCACCTGCCGCCGCTGGAGCCGCAAAATTAACAATAGACTGCATTGTTGCATTGATGCCGTTGTACCGCATAAGCTGATCTTCCGGGACAAGCTGTGGGATAACGGCATTGACCGCTGGAGTTTGTATTCCTGCCCCCAAGGATCGTATGACCGACATAACAAGCAAACCGCCGAGCAAAGCAGGCTCCGATGAAATATGCGGAATTGCCGATACCATTACGAAAGTGACAAATGCAATCAGCAGATCTGCGCCTATAATCAATTTTTTTCTGTGGTATCGGTCTGCCCATACGCCGCCTATAAATGAAATGAGAAATTGCGGCAGATAGGAACAGACTGTAAATGCAGCCACCCACACGCCGCTGGATGTCTGCATGGTTGCATACCAAACGAGCGCCATTTGAACAAGTGTAGAGCCAAAGAGTGTGATACATTGACTGGTTAAGAAAAGGAGTATTCTTTTCTGCCAGCCGGTGCGTTGCGTGTCATCCATGTTGTATATCCTCCTGTTTTTTAGGAGGGAGCACAAAGCGCTGCGTGGGATAGCCAAACTCTGTCAGCAATTCTTTTTCGGCAAAACCAAGTTGCAATAGCATATCTCGATGCCCTGTATCGGCCTTGTCCTGTTCTCGAAAGGTTGTTGTACTGATTTCCTGCCCTGGAAGATATGTTTCCAATAAGGCATCCAAGAATACCTTTTGAAGTCCGCGATTTCGATATTGCGGATGTACGCCAAGAAATTCTATACTGCCTGGAGAATAGGTAAATGCCATCGCTCCAATGAGAATATCTCCCTCCCTTAGCACAAGCGCACGCTTTTCGTCAATACTTTCTTCCAGCTTAGCTAAGTAGTCATCTTCATCCATTACAGGATACCCATCAATAACAAGCCGCATTAGGTTCATCCAATCGACAATATCTTTCTTTTCTGCTAACCGAATATCCTGTATTGTAAATTCCATAGCCGTCGTTCTTCGATGCAAAATGAACCGCAACTGCAAAGGATAAAAGCTCCGTTCTTCACGATACTCCGCAGGCGGCGATTTATACATGGCCTTAAAAGCTAATGAAAACGATTGCTGGCTCTCGTATCCGCAGATAAAAGCAATTTCGATAATAGGTTTATCCGAAAAGACCAGAAGCTTTGCCGCCTCTGTAAGCTGGCGGCGTTGCACATAATCATGAATTGTCATTCCTACGGTTTCGGTAAATAGTCGGTGTAAGTGATATTTTGAATAGTGAACAGCCTCCGCAACCGTTTCTAATTCCAGCTTTCCGTCAAGATGACTTTCGATATAGTCAATGACTGCCTCTATGCTGATGACTGATTGATTGCCCATTTATGTTCCCTCCTTTCCATCAAGCATAATAACAAAATCAAAGAAGATTGTTTTAATAATTATTGCGAATTTTGAAAATCCTCTGTGAACTACTCAGTGATTGAATTGCCAAGCATCTAGTTCCTTTTATTATAGTTACCTGATTTATCAGATAGGTACCTATTGGGGCCTATTCCGTGATAGATCTCCGAAATAATATCCAGGTACTTAGGAAATAACATACCAGCAAGAGTATAAGAATGGATATAGTAATGGATACCACTACCGGCAAACCAAACCATACACCTAACTGTTTCATTACAAGACCTTTTATATCCTGTTCCTCGACACCTAATTTGCGAAGCGATAACGATACGGTCCGACATCCAAAAGCTGCTGTAAAGATAAGATGGTAAGACATATTACTTTTAAAACCACAGCACCATAAATCACTGCTGTCTGCAGAATGAAGTTCATACCCTTTCTGCACGCTCAGCATTTATATGGCATCACCACATAAAATCCTTTGCCTTTTCTTCTTACTAAACTGAACTTCTTCTTTGCTTTTTATTCCTTAACCAATTTATGAATTACAAAATAAACTACTACCATTGCTAGAGATACAACCAATCCAATATAAAACTCTGGATACGCCAACTTCAAACTCTTCTTTTGCTTCCCAAGGAAATTGTGCTGTATAATTAAGACCAATCACATCACAATCGATAAAAAGAGGAATATAGTGTGCTACTTCTCCTGCATCCCCCCTTTCCATGTATATAAATAACCGCCTTTTTCATAAAATGATCCTCCACAAATTCTTTAGGTTAGAATCGATGATGGGGTAAACGAAAAAGCAGTTTTGGCATTCCAGTGAACTGCCCCTTCGTTTACTCCATTTTCGATTTGACCTAATTGAACAAAGTGAGCGTCCGGGTAGTTGCTACCTATGGACTTTCAATCTTTTCTTCTTATCCATAATTATACAGGATTTCCTGTGCAGACGCTACAGAAATCAAGTGTTTTCAGATAAATAGGTACAACAATAAAACCTCAGGATTTTGAGGCTTAAAAACATATAAAAGATTTGGATTTTAACACCTTTGCGGTATTCTCAGTTGTGGTTTTCCAAGATGTCCACCGCAGGATTTACATACACAGATGCTTATCCCGTATAGCTGTTTCAGTATTTCCGGCATCTCTTTATCCCTGAGCTTTGAAAGATATTTTTTACATCCAATGAGATTCCGGCATAAAGTGAGTTTTTTGTGCTTGCTGCGGGAACAAAGAAGTCCGTAATGCCGGATCCTGACAAAACGTCTGGGTGGCACATGCATCAGAAAACGCCGTATAAATTCAATACCAGAAAGTGTCAGTTCTTTCCATTGTCCTTCCTTGCGGTAATCCCTGACAGAAAAAGTAACATTTTCATCGTCCATATGGATCATGCGGTGATTGCTGATAGCAATCCTATGGGTATATTTTCCGAGATAATCAATCACAGACTGTGCACCGTTAAAAGTTTTCTTACAGTAAGGAACCCATTCTGTATCATAACAGGAATCTATAAGCTCTTTGAATGCATAATGATTACGGTATTTTTCTGCTGTTCCATGAAACTCAAGCTGATCTGTATTCCAGAGATTTTTCAACTCATCCATATATTTCCCACGAAAGACTTTGGAGATAGCCCATATGGGGAGAAAAAACTCCGTACCATTGTCTTTCCACTCATTTTTCGGTGTCAGGCCGCCGCCAAGCAGTATCGTATGGATATGGGGATGAAAATTCATTTCTGAGCCCCATGTATGCAGGATGCAGATATAACCAACAGAAGCCCCGAGGTGCTTTGGGTCGGATGTCAGTTCCTGAATAGTAGCGGAAGCCGCATGATACAGCGTGTCATATAACAGTTTCTGGTTACTGTAAATGACCGGATTCAGAATGTCAGGGACTGTAAACACCAGATGGAAATAAGGTGCATCAAGTACATCTTCTCTGCGAGCATCCATCCACATTTCCTTTGGAATAGCCTGACACATGGGACAACAGCGGTTACGGCAGGAATTATAATGGATCTGGACAGCACCACAGTCTTCACATACACTGATATTTGCACCATAGGCTCCTGTTTTGCAGTTCAGGATGTTCCGGACAGCTTTTGCCTGTTCCGGGGATGGAGAATACTTTTCAAGGTATGCCGGATAAAAACGTCGGAAATATCCTGGACGGTGGGTTTATTCATGGCCAGTACCTTCTTTCCTGTCAAAAGGGCTTTGAATGCCCATGAGGGATTTGTTGCTGACATGAAGATAAACTTCCGTAGATTTCGGGTCACGGTGTCCAAGCAGTGCCTGAATGTTCTGCCGTTCTACGCCCTGTTCCATCAGATGGGTTGCAAAACTATGGCGGAGACAGTGCGGGGTTACCGCCTTTGAAAGTTCAGCATCGGCTACTGCTCGTCGCATTACCTGTTCCAGAGTACTGACAGTCAGGTAATTACCGGTAAATTTATTTGGAAACAGGATGCCACGGGGACGTCCTTTCTCAAACCAGTATTGTGTAAGGATATCCAGACAACGTCTGGACAGAATAGTATAGCGGTCCATCCGGTTTTTCGTATCCCGGATATGGATCTGCATATTAGAACGGGAGATATCGTCATAATGAAGATGGATCACTTCAGAAACTCTCATACCTGAGGAATACATGACTGCGAACATAGCCTTATATTTGATATCATCAACAGCATCTAACAGGCGGTCAATCTCAGAGGCAGTCAGTACAGTAGGAAGCTTATGTTCTAGAACCATACGTGGAACTGTGATGTCATCCCAAAGGATATGCAGGACATTCCGATAGAAAAAACGGATGGCAGAATTGTAAAGATTCAGAGTTGTGGCTTTCAGTCCTTCCTCTTTTTTCGCAAGCAAAAAAGCCCTGACATCCTGACAGGTAAGTTCTTTGGGATTCTTATTCTGATATTTCAGAAAGTAAGAAACATAGTTTTTATAGCAGCTGATGGAACGTTCTTTGAGGTTACGGATTTTCCCGGCTTCCTCAAGCTGTTCTAAATATTTTTCATACATAATAAAATCCTCCATATAAAATCAGTAGTTATCAGAAACACTGCTTTATACGGAGGGGCATTGGGGTCATAAAACCGCTTGCCAACCAAGTGGAATGGTGGTATTCTTTTCATAGGCAGTGGAGAGGTCGATCCTGTTTGATTGTTATTTTGTGGTGATTTAACAATACTACTTTTAGGACTTGCTTTCCACTGTTTTGTTATATAAAACAGAAAATCGCTATGCCACAGCCTTGGCAGGCCATCGCGCAGCGATTTTGTTCAATTCCAGTTTATATGGCAAGCGATAAATTTGGAAGTTGTAAAGGAGGCAAACTATGGGCGAAAATTATTTGGATATGGCTACTGTTATAGTGATATTTTTTGTTCTCGGCATCTTATTATCAAGACTGGGAGGTGTTGGAGGAATTGTTGTAAGAATTAAAAGAATGATTTGTAAGCTAATAGGACATAGAGATTGAGATGAAAAAGATGAACAAGTATATCGATCAATCTTAGGTTGTTAAGATAAAAAAAGGTTAAGTAAAATTTGAATTTGCTAAAGGAGGAATATGTATGCGTGTTTTGAAAGCAATCTTTAGTGTTTTAACGATTGTTTTCGGTTCTCTTGGACTTATAAACATAGTGTCTACTGATATAACATTGCCTCTTATGTTTGTTTTTATGGGATTAACCTTTTTGACGAGTGCAAAAGAATGTTATGATAAAGGTGCAAAGAAAGACGCTATGATATTTGCAGGTGTAGCAATTTTTGTCTATGTAGTCACTGCATATAATTTGATAAGTAGATTTATGTGAATTCAAATTTGTTGAGACGAAAAGAGCTATATCAATAGGTTTGGAGTTAAGCGGTGATTTGATGAATGATCAATTCATACAAGGAGTAATATTTGATTGGAATAGAATTGATAATGATAGTTATTTAAAAGAAATAGAAGCTTTTAATGGAGTTGAAAAACTTGATTTCAATAAATCAATTACCTTTTTTGTCGGAGAAAATGGCAGTGGTAAATCAACTTTGTTGGAGGCGATTGCTATAGCACATGGTTTTAATCCTGAGGGTGGAACAAAGAATTATGTTTTTTCTACTCATGATACGCATTCAGAATTATGTGATGCAATAAAAATTTCAAAAGGCTACCGGAAGGAAAAGTGGGGATATTTTCTTAGAGCCGAAAGTTTTTATAATGTTGCCACGCAGGAAGAAAATTATGCAGATCTGAAGCATCCCTCTGCAAAGTATCATGAAAAGTCACATGGAGAGAGCTTCCTTGCATTAGCTCAGGATAATTTACATCCAAACGGCCTGTATCTTTTTGACGAACCAGAAGCTGCATTATCACCTCAGAGACAGCTTACATTGTTAATGCAAATATACCGATTTGCGAAGGAAGGGGCACAGTTTTTTATAGTTACACATTCGCCCATTCTGTTAGGTATACCGGATGCAGATATTTATTGTTTTGATAATGGAAGCATACATTTATGCGAATATGAAGAGACAGAAAGTTATCAGATAACAGAGATGTTTATAAACAATAGGCAGATGTTGCTGAATAGATTGCTAACAGATTAGATAATAAAGAAAGCGATAACGCTCAGTTTGTTGAGGTGAAAAGAGTTAAGCAAATCGGGGGGATGAAAACATTGAATTTTACAGATGAAAAAGATTACATTATGCGAATGATAAAAGAAATGGTAAGAGTATTATTTTCTTTAGCATTTGGGAAAAAGTATGTTTCTGTTGAATTAGAAAAAGAAAACAAGTATGAAGTATCTGGAAAAAATTTGAAAGATTTTCTGGATATGATTGATGTAGGACAAATCAATGAAGCTGAGAATATACTTTTAGATGGCATTGATTATTCCAACAGAGATGAGGTAATAGCTGCCGCTCTTTTTTATCAGCACCTTAGCGAAAAAGACAGTGAGTTTTTAGAGAGCAATAATTATACAAAAGAAGAAGTGTTTTCTGGGTTTGAACAATTACTCAAGCAGTCAGGATATGCTGATTTACTTTATTTGGTTAAAGGTCATGAATAATGTAGAAATAGTAATTAAAGTCGGATTTAAAAGTAAGACACAAATAAAAGTCAGTTTGATGAACCGGGAAACTGTAAGTTACAAAGGAGACCAACTATGAAAGATAAAAGCATTTTAATCAGTGTGGGAAGTATTATTTATATTGTTATGTCTGGAATTGATAGATTTGTTTATCAGATACCTAATATTATTTATATTCCGGTAGCAATTCTCGGTATTGCTTTAATTTTAAT
>ENA-OQAB01000681-OQAB01000681.1-human-gut-metagenome-genome-assembly--contig:-NODE-681-length-17702-cov-2.789701_pt1 | contig 17702 bp, 21 predicted proteins | sample MGYA00242490_ERZ504517 | MGnify/ENA primary metagenome ERZ504517 (study PRJEB26092, sample SAMD00036298) | human gut metagenome | host: Homo sapiens | study: EMG produced TPA metagenomics assembly of...
GAATAAGCCGGTTGATGTGGTAATCCGGCCGGAGGATATTGATCTTCTCAAACCCGGACAGGGAAGCATGGACGGAGTTGTGACACATCTGATCTTTAAGGGTGTTCATTACGAGATGGAAGTCATGGCAAATAATTATGAATGGCTGGTTCACAGCACCGATATGTTTCCTGTGGGAACAGAGGTTAGCATTCATGTAGATCCTTTTGATATCCAGACTATGAAAAAACCGGAATCTGAGGATGAGGAGGCGGTAAACATTGAAGAATAAACGTCTTCTGGCAGGACCGTATCTTTTCTGGTCTGTGTCCTTTGTTGTGATCCCTCTTCTGGTGATTGTTTATTATGCGTTTACTACAGATGAGGGAGGCTTTACCTTTGCCAATCTGGCGCAGATCACAACGCCGGAAAATCTGAAGGCTCTGGGGATTTCCGTGCTTTTATCCCTGATAAGCACTCTGGTGTGCCTGGTGATGGCTTATCCTCTGGCAATGATATTAAGCCAGAAGCAGGTCAGCCAGACAAGCTTTATTGTATTGATTTTTATTCTGCCCATGTGGATGAATTTTCTTTTAAGGACAATGGCCTGGCAGACCCTTCTGGAAAAGAACGGTGTCATAAACAGTATTCTGAGCCTTTTTCATCTGCCGGCTCTGGAGATCATCAATACTCCTTATGCCATTGTTCTTGGAATGGTGTATAATTTCCTGCCTTTTATGGTGCTGCCCATTTACAATGTACTGATCAAAATTGATTCCAATGTGCTGAATGCAGCAAGAGATCTGGGGGCAAATCCGGTGCAGACTTTTGTAAAAGTAACCTTTCCTTAAGCATTCCGGGGGTGATCAGCGGAATCACCATGGTGTTTGTGCCGGCGCTGACAACTTTTGTGATCTCTGATCTTCTCGGAGGAGGAAAGCTCCTTCTTATCGGAAATGTGATCGAGCAGTCCTTTAAACAGAACAGCAACTGGCATGTGGGAAGCGGACTTTCCCTGGTGCTGATGGTATTTATTATTGCCAGCATGGCTCTGGTGGCAAAATATGACAAAGGAGAAGGTAGGTACGGCATTTTGATAAAAAAACTCATTGCAGAAGCTGTATCTGGCTCTGATTTTTATAATACTTTACGCTCCTATTGTCACCTTGATAGTCCTGTCCTTTAATCAGTCGAAAAACAAGGTCAAAATGGGGCGGATTCACCCTGAAATGGTATAAGGAACTGTTTCAGAATGAACAGATCATGAGCGCGTTTTATACCACGCTGATCATTGCCTTTCTTTCTGCGGCAGCGGCAACCGTTATAGGAACTGCGGCGGCCATTGCCATTCAGGGAATGAAAAACAGATGGCGCACCCTTTATATGGGAGTGACGAATATTCCCATGATGAATGCAGAAATTGTGATGGGCGTGTCCCTGATGCTGCTTTTTATTGCCTGTCGTATGACTTTGGGCTTCGGCACGATCCTGATCGCTCATATTACCTTTAATATTCCGTATGTGATCCTCAGTGTGGCGCCCAAGCTGAAACAGACAAACCGCCATGTATATGAGGCGGCTCTGGATCTGGGAGCATCACCTCTGAATGCTTTTTTTAAGGTGGTATTTCCGGATATTGTACCCGGAGTGCTTTCCGGATTTATGCTGGCATTTACCATGTCTCTGGATGATTTTGTGATCACGCACTTTACAAAAGGACCGGGAATCGATACCCTCTCCACAAAAATTTACACAGAGGTGCGAAAAGGGATCAAGCCGGAAATTTATGCGCTGTCCACCATTATGTTTGTGACAGTCCTTGTGCTTCTGATCCTGATCAATTATTCTCCAAAGGAAAAAGAAGAAACCAGAAAGAAGCGGGTGAAAAAGCCGTCAAAGGTAAAGAAAGTACTGTTCCGCCGTGTGATCCCGGCAGTGATCTGCGCAGTTTTTGTGTTCGGCGGCTTTTATTACGCACAGGAAAGCAATATGATGAATTCCGAAAAAGTGGTTGTTTACAACTGGGGAGAATATCTTGATCCTGAGGTTCTTACCTTGTTTGAGCAAGAGACGGGAATTGATGTCGTGTATGAGGAATTCGAGACAAACGAGATTCTTTATCCAAAGATCAGCTCCGGCGCCATTGCCTACGATGTGATCTGTCCAAGTGATTACATGATCCAGAGAATGATAGAAAACAATCTTCTTGCAGAAATCAATTTTGACAATATTCCAAATGTGAAGAATATTGGAAAGGATTATATGGAGCAGTCCAGACAGTTTGACCCGGAAAACAAATATTCTGTCCCATACTGCTGGGGAACCGTTGGTATTCTTTACAACAAAACCATGGTGGATGAACCTATAACAAGCTGGTCTGTTCTGTGGGATGAAAAATATAAGGACAATATCCTTATGCAGGATTCTGTGAGAGATGCCTTTGGGGTGACTCTGAAGTATCTGGGATATTCTCTGAATTCCACAGATCTGGATGAGCTGACTGAGGCAAGAGATCTTCTGATCAAACAGAAACCACTGGTGCAGGCTTATGTGATCGATCAGGTTCGCGATAAGATGATCGGAAACGAGGCTGCTATCGGAGTGATCTATTCCGGAGAGGCTATTTATACGCAGATGGAAAATCCTGATCTGGAATATGTGATCCCGGAAGAAGGAAGCAATATCTGGATCGATTCCTGGGTGATCCCCAAAAACGCCGAGAATAAGGAGAATGCAGAGAAATTTATTAACTTCCTTTGCAGACCGGAGATTGCCCTGATGAATTTTGAGTATATTACATACTCAACACCGAATAGCGAAGCCCGGAAACTGATCGAGGATGAAGCGATCCGAAACAGCGAGATCGCTTTCCCGGATCTTTCCAAATATGATAACCTGGAAACCTTCCAGTATCTTGGAACTGAGGCAGACCAGACCTATGGGGAGCTGTGGAACCAGGTAAAATCACGTTGATATAAGAAAACTTAAGAGATTTGCTCCGCTTTGCGCGCCAGATGCAGACTGCCACAGGCAGTCATATTCCAAATGTATCTGGCGGCATCTTTGCGGAGCATTTTTTATTTGCAGGATCAGTTTTTTGCTATCTTTGTTTCGTATATCGTTTCTCGATCAGATTCAGGATGCTGTAAAGCCCCATTGCAATGATACACAGCACAAGAATCGCCATCAGAACAGTAGTAAGCTTAAAGGTCTGGCTGGAATAAATAATCAGATAGCCAAGCCCCTGTCTGGCTCCGATAAATTCACCGATGATGACACCTACAAGACAAAGACCGATATTAACCTTCATGATGCTCAGGATCAAAGGCACGGAGGAGGGAAGGACAATTTTTGTCAGCTCATCCTTTTTGTTTCCTCCAAGGGTGGCAATCAGCTTTCGTTTATCAGGGTCTGCATCCTGAAAGCCTGTATAAAGATTGATCACTGATCCGAAAATCGCCACAGACATACCTGCAACGATGATAGTTCTTACATTTGCGCCAAGCCATACGATCAGAAGGGGCGCAAGGGCGGATTTCGGCAGGCTGTTCAGTACCACAAGATAGGGCTCCAGAATTTTTGCAAGCTTTGGAAACATCCACAGAAGCACTGCAGTTCCGATTCCAAGGATCACTACAAAAAAGAAGCTTAATAGCGTCTCAGTAAGAGTGATTCCGATATGAGTAAAAAGAGACTGGTTTCTGCACATGTCAAGGAAATTTAACCCTATGGCAGAAGGACTGCTGAAAATAAAAGAGTCGATCCAGCCGATACGGGCAGAGACTTCCCACAGAGCCAGAAAGCCTGCGAAGAGAACCAGTCTGGAAATATTGACAAAATATTTTTCCCGTTTCAGCCGGGACAGATATTTTGTCTGGGCAGAGGAAAGGTCAGGCATATTGGTTCAGCTCCTTCCAGATCAGATTAAAATAAGATTTGAAATCCGGCGCATTTCGCGAGGAAAGAGGCGTGCGGTTTTCTATATCAAGATGAATGGAAACAATTTTTGCCACAGATGCAGGGCGTTTTGTCAGAATAATCACCCGGTCTGCCATACTGATCGCTTCTGAAATGTCGTGAGTTACCAGTATGGCGGGCTTGTTTTCTTTTTTCAGGATTTTGCCGATATCATCACTGACATTCAGCCGTGTCTGATAATCCAGGGCAGAAAACGGCTCGTCAAGAAGCAGAAGCTCCGGCTTCAGCGCAAGGGTACGTATCAGGGCTGCCCTCTGGCGCATTCCACCGGATAACTGAGAGGGACGGGCAGAACGGAATTTGTCCAAACCGTAGGTGTGAAGCATTTTTTCAATATAGGACAGCTTCTCAGGGGTAAGCTCCCGGCGTACTTCCAGTCCCAGGAGTACATTTTTGTAAATGGTCCGCCATTCCAGAAGGTGATCCTTCTGAAGCATGTAGCCCATACGGGGATCACCGCGGGAAACCGATGTGCCGTTCATAAGAACAGAACCCTGCTCAGGAGCCAGAAGCCCGCAGATCACATTGAGCAGAGTGGATTTTCCGCAGCCGGAAGGCCCTACAACAGCGAGAAATTCTCCCGGCATCAGATCAAAGGATATATGAGAAAGGGCGGCAGTTTCCCCGGAAGGCGTATGGTAGGAAAGAGAAACATCTCTTACTTCCAGAAGTGGTTTCATGAAATTACCTCCATATCTATAACTGCAGCAGTTCAGATGAAATCTGAAAATGCTATATGTTATGATATGCGTACCGGGAATCTTGTGTACAGCAGATAAAATAAAAATGCACCATTACTCTGCGAAAGAGAGAATAGTGCATTTTTTTGGCTATTTTAATTTTCCGTAATACATATCACTGAAAATACCCTCCTGGCTTATGAGCTCCTGGTATTTGCCGGACTGTACCACCTGTCCATGATCCATAACAATAATATTGTCGCAGTTTTTCAGGGTGGTAAGCCTGTGGGCAATAGAAATGATAGTCATGTTGTTTTCCTTTTTCAGCTGTTCGATTTCATTTTGTATAAAACGCTCAGAGGTATTGTCCAGAGCTGAGGTGGCCTCATCCAAAATCAGAATTTCCGGCATTCCGTAAAAAAATACGGGCAATGGCGATTCGCTGTCTCTGGCCGCCGGATAAATTACTTGCCTCCCTCGCTGATCTTTGTGTGAATTCCTTCCGGCAGACTGTTGACAAAATCATAGAGATTGGCTTTTGTGAGGGCTTCTTTTACTTCTTTGTCAGAAGGCTGCTGTTCCAGGCCATAGCAGATATTTTCCAGTATAGTTCCGGCAATTAAAAATGGATTTTGAGGAACCAGAGCTATGATCCGGGACAAATCCTTTCTTGATAAAGAGAGAATGTCCATATTGTTGATAAAAAACAGAACCACTGCATTTTTCCAGCTTACAGACTGCTTTTATCAGAGAGGATTTTCCACAGCCGCTGGGGCCTGCAATTCCCCAGAAAGAGCCTTTTTCAATACTCAGATCCAGATTTTTATAATGTTTTTTCGTTATTATAGGAAAAATTCAGATTGCGGATATCTATCATATAAGGGCCGGAGTTTTTCTGAGAGGGTACACCTGAAATTGCATCATAGGAAAAATCATGAGGAATATCTGCCATTTTAAAAAAGTCTTCTGCCAGGATCAGACTTTCGGAAAGCTCGTCCAGAATTCTGTGAAGCTCCTCCAGAGGTCTGATAAGTTGAGAAAAACACAGGTAGGAGGTGAGAACAGCTCCCACACTGATTTTGCCCTGAGCAGCCAGCCAGGCGGAGATACCGATCATCAGAACTGTAAAAAATATTTCATTGATAAATTTGAGACAGTCATATTTTGCCATTTGTAAATGATGTCTCATTTCTTTGCTTCTTAAATATTCTGATTTATCTGTAAATCTTTTTTCCTCTAAGGCATTGCTGTCTGTGATCCGGATTACTTCTATGCCGTTTAAAAGTTCAACAATAGCTCCGTCCATTTGTGCTTTTGATTCCAGAAGTTCTACCCGGATTCCCTTTTGTGTATGAATTTGCCGGAAAACAATTGCAATTCCAATGGGGACAACAAGGAGCATCAGAACGGCAAGCTTCACCGGAAGGGTGGTGAAGATCACAACAATGGCTGCGATACTGTTAAAGATGGCTGGAGCGAAGTCCATAAAAATAAGCTTTTCCAGTTTGACAGTGCCCTCCAGACAGCGGTTTAATCTTCCATGGATATTTCCTGTCATATGTTCCTTAAAGTATGCCAGAGGTGCTTTCAGCAGGGAAGAGATCACAAGTCCCCGCGCCTTTTTCTCGGTTTTTGTTGCAATATCTTCCACAAGGATTCTTCTTATAATTTTTATGATCTCATTGGCAACATTGACGATCAGAATAAAAAACAGGATAGGTAAAATTGCGGAAAAATGAATTTGAGCCTGGGAAAGAATATCGTCTGTCAGCCAGCCGATCGCCTTGGGAGTGAGCTGCGTTAAGACGGAGGACAGGATCATGATCAGCATAATAAATAAAAATGTGATTTTTTGCTTCCAGTCCAACAGGCAGTGTACATTTTTTAAAATCTGTTTTGGATTCATATGGGAATCACCTCTGTTTCTGTATATTTTTGTATCAGGTATGAGCCAATTATACTTGCCGCGAAGCAAAAAGTCGAGAAAGTTTTGCATATCTGTGTAAATCCTAAAATTTCATTTCAGTTGTCTGGATGCAGCAGCTGTTTTTGTTGACGGTGCCTGTAAAAAGGGATAAAATATGACCCATGAGCAAAAGGAATTTTAACAGTAAAATAAAGGTCTTTTTACGTTACTATTCACACGGCTCTATCCCGCGAGGTGTTTTGGCATGTATATGCCAAAATTCCGAGACATACAAGCCAAAATTCCATTGCCGCAGGCAATCTGAAATGAATTTTGGCCCGTTGCTGTGAACGGAGTGAACAGTAACCTTTTTACAGTGGGCAGTGTCTCTGTCTGCTGAAAAAAATTGACTGAGAGTATAAGGAGTAAAGAACTTTACATGAACAACAGAAATTATCAGAGAGAGCTGGACGCTCTGATCACCGGTTTTGAAAAAGAAAACAAGGTGCCCCGGCTGTTTCTTCACAGTTGCTGTGCGCCCTGCTCCAGCTATGTACTGGAATATCTGTCCAAATATTTTGAGATCACAGTCTTTTTTTATAATCCAAATATTTCTCCAAAGGAGGAGTACGAAAAAAGGGTGGAGGAGATCCGCCGCATGATCGGAGAAATGAATTTTATTCATCCGGTAAAGCTGGTTGAGGGAACCTATGATCCTCAGATTTTTTTCCGTATGGCAAAAGGGCTGGAGCAGGTTCCCGAAGGAGGAGAGCGGTGTTTTCGCTGTTATCGTCTCCGCATGGAGGAGGCGGCGAAGCTGGCAAAGGAAGGCGGTTATGATTATTTTACAACCACTTTGTCCATCAGTCCTCTGAAAAATGCGCCTAAAATAAATGAAATCGGAGAAGAACTGGCAGAGATTTACGGAGCGGCCCATCTTCCTTCTGATTTCAAGAAAAAAACGGCTACAAGCGTTCCATTGAGCTGTCCGGAGAACATCATCTGTACCGTCAGGATTACTGTGGCTGTGTATTTTCAAAAAGAGACAGAAATGAATAAATATGCAAAAAATATTCTTTTTATTTGATTTTTGGAAAAAGTGTGATATACTGGTAGCAATCAGCCGGAAACACTGTGAATGCAGGGCGTTATTTGATGCGGAAAAGCAGTTGCTGAATGGTTAATTATTAATATTATACAGAAATGAGGAGTAATTATTATGGCACAGTTATGGGGAGGCCGTTTTACAAAGGAAACGGATCAGCTTGTTTATAACTTTAATGCTTCGATTTCTTTTGATCAGAAGTTTTATGAGCAGGATATCAGAGGAAGCAGGGCTCATGTAAAAATGCTGGCAAAGCAGGGAATCCTCACAGAAAAAGAGCGGGATCAGATCCTGGAAGGTCTGGAAGGAATTCTGGAAGATGTAAAATCCGGGAAGCTTGAGATCACTTCCGAGTATGAGGATATTCACAGCTTTGTGGAAGCAAATCTGATTGACAGGATCGGTGATCCGGGTAAAAAGCTTCACACTGGAAGAAGTCGCAACGATCAGGTGGCTCTGGATATGAAGCTGTATACAAGAGATGAAATTGACGCTATTGACGGTCTTTTAAAAGAGCTTCTTGTGGCTCTTCAGAAGATCATGGAAGAGAATATCCATACCTACATGCCGGGCTTTACCCATTTACAGAAAAGCGCAGCCGGTAACTCTGGCTCATCATGTGGGAGCATATTTTGAGATGTTCGGAGAGACAGAAGCCGCATGGCAGATATCCGAAAAAGAATGACACCTGTCCTCTCGGGGCAGGGGCGCTGCAGGAACCACCTATCCTCTTGACCGGGAATATACAGCAGAGCTTCTGGGCTTTGACGAGCCTACAAGAAACAGCATGGATTCTGTGTCAGACCGGGATTATGTGATCGAGCTTCTGTCTGCTCTATCTACAGTGATGATGCATCTCAGCCGTTTTTCTGAGGAGATTATCCTCTGGAATTCCAATGAGTACCGTTTTGTGGAAATTGACGATGCATACAGCACAGGCAGCAGTATTATGCCTCAGAAAAAGAATCCTGATATTGCGGAGCTTCTCCGTGGAAAAACAGGCCGTGTGTATGGAGCACTGATATCCATTCTCACAACCATGAAGGGAATTCCTCTGGCATATAACAAAGATATGCAGGAGGACAAGGAGCTGACCTTTGATGCCATTGATACGGTAAAAGGCTGTCTTGCCCTGTTTACAGGAATGGTTTCTACCATGGAATTTCGTAAGGATGTCATGGAAGCCAGCGCAAAGAACGGATTTACAAATGCCACAGATGCAGCAGATTATCTTGTAAATCACGGTGTTCCTTTCCGCGATGCTCACGGCATTGTGGGACGGCTGGTACTGACCTGTATTGACCGGGGAATTTCTCTGGATGAGCTGCCCCTTGAAGCTTATCAGGAGATCAGCCCTGTTTTTGAAAAAGACATTTACGAAGCCATCAGCATGAAAACCTGTGTGGAAAAACGCTGCACCTACGGCGCTCCCGGTTCAGAGGTGATGGAACAGGTGATCAGAGCTAATCAGGAATATCTTCAAAATCATTGAAACATAAGAAAAAACACTTGCATTTTTCAAAAAAGTGTTATAGTATTTACAAGAACGACAAATGTATGCAATACAAAGACATAAAGTGAGGAGAGCGATTATTATGAGCGAGAAACTGAGAGTCGGTATTTTAGGAGCTACCGGAATGGTAGGACAGAGATTTATTTCTCTTCTGGAAAATCATCCGTGGTTTGAGGTTGTTACACTTGCAGCAAGCCCGAGAAGCGCAGGCAAGACCTATGAAGAGGCTGTAGGCGGAAGATGGAAAATGGATACTCCGATGCCGGAAGCAGTAAAAAATATTGTTGTAATGAATGTAAATGAGGTAGAGAAGGTTGCGGCAACTGTTGACTTTGTTTTCTCTGCTGTAGATATGTCCAAGGACGAGATCAAGGCTATTGAGGAAGAGTACGCAAAAACAGAAACTCCGGTTGTTTCCAACAACAGCGCTCACCGCTGGACACCGGATGTTCCGATGGTTGTTCCGGAAATCAACCCTGAACACTTTGACGTAATCGAATTCCAGAAGAAACGTCTTGGTACAACAAGAGGCTTTATCGCAGTAAAACCAAATTGCTCCATTCAGAGCTATGCTCCGGTTCTTACTGCATGGAAAGAATTTGAACCATATGAAGTAGTGGCTACTACATATCAGGCAATTTCCGGCGCCGGAAAAACCTTTAAGGACTGGCCGGAAATGGAACACAACATTATTCCGTACATCGGCGGCGAGGAAGAGAAGAGCGAGAAAGAGCCGCTGAGACTGTGGGGCAAAATTGAGGACGGTGTGATCGTTCCTGCTCAGGAACCGGTGATCACCTGCCAGTGCATCCGTGTACCGGTACTGAACGGCCATACAGCAGCTGTTTTTGTAAAATTCCGCAAGAAACCTACGAAAGAGCAGCTGATCGAAGCTCTTAAAAACTTCAGCGGCGTTCCTCAGGAGCTTGAGCTTCCAAGCGCACCGAAGCACTTTATCCAGTACCTTGAGGAAGACAACCGTCCTCAGGTAACAGAGGATGTAAATTATGAGAATGGAATGGGCGTTTCTATTGGACGTCTCCGTGAGGATACCGTATACGATTACAAATTCGTAGGTCTGTCCCACAATACAGTAAGAGGCGCTGCAGGCGGAGCTGTTCTCTGCGCAGAGACTCTGAAAGCAAAAGGATTCATCACAAAGAAGTAAATATTGGCAAATTATATTAAAAAAGCAGGCTGCCGGCTCTGGCTCACAGAGATATGGCAGCCTGTTTGTGTATGTTTTGGGATTTTGGGACAGGATGATCAAGGCAGAAATGGTGAGGGATTTTTCGTATGATTGGCGAAAATCCATTTGTGCAAGATAAATTCTGCTATACGAAGTGGAATTTTTGCATTTTAGGTTCAATAACAATCTGGAAAATAAATAATGACAGATGAATTTTTGGATGATATAATCATATAAAATAAAAATTCAGAAAATATATAGCGGATTAAAATTCAGGAGGAGAGCTGGTGAAGAAACAAACAATGTATTGTTCTATTGGTCTGCTTATCCTGGTAACAGGTCTTCTGGCATTGCGTTTCTGGTATGACAGTAAATGCGTAAAATTCCAGGATAAAAATATGGAAATACAGACGCTTTATCTTCTGGATTCAGGAAGAGGAAGTGTGCTGAAGGAAGAAGCAGACCGGATCAAAAGCTTTTATGTAACAGACACCTCCGGGCGTTTTGAGACGCTGGAAGATCTGAAATTATTTCCAAATCTGGAAGAACTGCATCTGACATATGACACAGGCAGTATGACAGATGAGGAAAAGGAAGAATTTCAGAAGCACAGAGCCGGAATTACAAATATGCTGGAGGAAACGCTTCCGGAGCTGAAAAAGCTGAGAAAATTAAGTCTGACATATTTTGATTATTTTGAAGATCTGGACTTTCTTTCAGAATGCAGGCAGATAGAAGAACTGGATATTAATTATAACATTATCAAAAATATTCGTGGGTTGAGAAATATGAAAAATCTTCGTATTTTAGATTTGGCTTATAATCCCTTTACTGATATTTCTGTCTTGTCTGAACTGAGAAAACTGGAAGCAGTAAATCTGTACGAGGTTTCTGTGGAGAATCTGGAGGTTTTGGCAGAGCCTCCTTCCCTGAAATTAATTGTTTATGAACCAAAAGATAAAAAACAGGAGGAAGTCTTACAGAAATTAGAGGCCGGAGGTATTGCGGTATACAGAGAAAAAGACTATAGAACAGGATTTGATTATCTGGTCAGAGAAATGGAAGAAGCAGAGCAGTAAACATACAAAAATAAAGTCCGGGAGGGAATGCTATGAGTAAAAGCAGAGATGCTGTAATTGCTGTAACGGCAACCATATTTTTCGGTGTGTTTTCCAGAGTGACTGTGCGCATCCCCTACATGGTCTGGGGATATTTTGACGAATCATTTTTTATTTCATTTGTATGGTGGCTTCTTTATGCAGGAAGCCTCTATGTGGCAATAAGAGAGTATATGGAAAATGTTGACGGTTATTTTAAGGTGATCCTTCAGGCGGGGCTGTTCGGAGGGGCAGCAGCTTTGATAAAAACAGCTGCCGATGTTCTTACAGAGCAGATAATAATCAATATGAACAGCGGAAATGCTGTAATTTCAGTGTTTGTTATGGAACTGGAACTGCTGATTTTTGGCAGTGGCGTGATGGTGTTTTTATATTATTTTGTGGCAAAAAAGAAAATTTTTTCATGGAAAAAATCCTTACATGTGTATGGGGGGATCATAGCAGGCGATCTTGCGGTTTATATTGGAATGATCTACTATTACCTTCTGAAAACAGACTGGGCGCTGGAACGGTTTTCAGGCGCAGTTCAACAGGTTGGCGCAGAACAGGCAAAGCTGAATCTGACAACAAAGTTTGCCCAGGAATCCACTGGCGTGGGGATGCTGGTATTTGTAGTGTTTTTTATTACATTGTGGCTGGGACTTCGTAAAAGTGCAGAAGACAGGAGAGGGTGAAGGGCATTATAACTACTGGAATGTTGTTGAGGAATATCAGTGGTGTTTGCCGGTGATATTGAAAGTACAGGAGAAATGAAAGGTCATTTATTGTCGAAACAGAATATAAACCTTAAATAAACCCCTTGACTCTGACCCTGCGTAATAGTTTATTCTGTAATCACCACACAGGAGGAACAGAAAGATGATGACAGTAAATGAAGTAAGCCGTCTGACCGGTGTAAGTATCCGTACTTTGCAGTATTATGATAAAATGGGGCTGTTAAAGCCCACAGAACATGCGGCGGCAGGATATAGACTGTATGACAATCGCGCGCTGGAAAAACTGCAGCAGATTTTGTTATTTCGCGAACTGGAATTTTCGCTTAAGGACATTAAACAGATTATGGATGCTCCTGGTTTTGACAGACAGAAGGCCCTGGAGCAGCAGATTGAGGTTCTTATATTGAAAAAGCAGCGTCTTGAAAATCTGATCGCTCTTGCCTGTGGAATAAAGAAGAACGGAGAAAATATATGGATTTTTCGGCATTTGATACCAGTAAAATACAGGAGTATAAAAAAGAGGCAAAAGCAGCCTGGGGAAAAACAGCGGAATATCAGGAATATGAGCAGAAAACAAAGGACAGAAACGCAGGGGGATATCAGGCTGCAATGATGCAGATGATGGGCATATTTGCAGAATTCGGAGAGATCCGTACAGGAGAGCCTGATTCTGCCCGGGCACAGCAGCTTGTGAAAAAACTTCAGCGCTGTATCACAGATAATTATTATACCTGTTCGGATAAAGTGCTTGCTGAACTTGGCAGAATGTATGTGGAAGATAAAAGATTTACAGAAAATATTGATAAGGCAGGAGGCTGCGGAACAGCAGAATTTGTTTATAAGGCCATAGAATGTTACTGTGGGGAATAAATCCGGTCAGTTATATCCGACAATCCTCCGGTTATTGTCACAAATACGGAAAATCTGCTGACTTGTACCTGAATGTTATAAACAGTTAAAAATGGATGGCGGTTAGTCTTTGAAAGGCTGACCGCTGTTTGTTTTGGAGAATACACTTAAAAAAACAGAAATTATCTGTATACATGCCCGAAAAAAAGTTTTATACTGGAAAGATAAACAGGATCTGTGTACAGACAGATAAACAGAATACACAGATTTATAAGCAAAGGTGATGTAATACTGTGGCAGAAAAGCAGAAAACAGGCAGGGCAGAGCTTTATTCCCTTCTCCTTCTGGCAGGCGGAAAAAGCAGCCGCATGGGAGAGGATAAGGCAGAACTTCTTCTGGATGGAGATAGTTTTCTTTCCTGTCAGATAAAAAAAGCCGAGAAGTTGGGAATCCATAAGGTTTATGTTTCCGGTCACGCTGCAGGAGCGGATGCTTTCCGGAATGGAGCAGTAAAAAGCAGCATACATATTCAAATGGTTCCTGATATTTACCGGGAACGGGGGCCTTTAGGCGGGCTCCATGCCTGTATGAAGGCAATGGACACACCCTATTGTCTGGTGCTTCCGGTGGATGTGCCTCAGTTTCCGGAGGAAACGCTGGAGGAGCTGCTTCTTGCTCATGAGAACAGCTTAGGCGCAGCTGCTTCTGAAAATGCCGGAAGCTTTGGGAATGGCAGAGAGGATGGCAATTCCGGGAAACCTCTTCTGCTTGTTCACGGAGAACGGACAGAGCCTTTGATGGGGATTTATCCCGTCTGCATGGCTGATTGTATTGGAGAACAGATAGAGAAGGCTTCTGCTCCGGTGTTTCGGGTTCTTGATGCATGGGGATTCGATACCTTCCGGACATCCGCAGAGGAGTGGAAGATGAGAAATATCAATACTCCAGAAGATTATAGGGAGCTTTTAGCATACATGGAAAAGGGGAAGGTGAAATGATTGAGGGAATTTTGCTGGAAAATGCCCTGGAGGAAATTCTGAAACGGGCAGACAAGGATTACAGATACAAAAAAAGTAAAGGTGGAGGAAGCCAATGGATTTTGTCTTGCAGAGGATATTTATGCAGAGCTGGACAATCCTCCGTTTCCAAGATCACCGGTAGACGGGTATGCGGTGCGCTCTGAGGATATCCGGGGAGCGGTCAGGGGAAATCCTGCGGTTCTGAAGGTGGCAGGCTGCATTTTTGCAGGAGATAATGGAGGGGCTTTTTCCATAAAACCAGGAGAAGCATACCGGATCATGACAGGAGCTCCTTTTCCGGAAGGGGCAGATACTGCGGTAAAGCAGGAGGATACAGACTGCGGGGAAGAAACTGTAAAAGTTAATAAAAGTCAGAAGCCATGGGACAATTATTGCTTTCAGGGCGAAGATTATAAAAAGAATTCGCTTCTTCTGGCAAAAGGTTCCAGAATTACTTTTGCAGAGCAGGGGATCCTGTCCGGTATCGGGCGTACAGAGGTGGCTGTTTACCGGAAACCGGTGATCCGCGTGCTTACCACAGGAGATGAACTCTGCCAGCCGGGAAATCCTCTGAAACCGGGAAAAATCTATGATTCCAATGGGATGATGGTTTCTTCCCGGCTTCGTGAGCTTGGAGTGAAGCCGGAATCGGTGTCTCATTGTGCAGACAGTGAGGCAGGTCTGGCAGCAGAACTGAAAAAAGCGGCAGAGGATGCGGATATCATTGTTACCACCGGCGGTGTCTCTGTAGGAAAAAAAGATATTCTTCATGGAGCCCTGGAAATCCTTGGAGCAGAAAAAATATTCTGGAGGATCCGGCTTCAGCCCGGGACCCCTACTATTTTTTCCGTATACGGGAAAACTCTGATCCTTTCCCTGTCCGGAAATCCCTTTGGCGCCATGGCAAATCTGGAACTGATTTTGCGCCCTGCGTTGGAAACCATGACCGGAGATTCTGCCTTTGCTATGGAAATGAGAAGAGGGATCATGGAAGTGGACTTTGAAAAAAGATGTAAAGTCCGCAGGTTTGTGAGGGCTGTGTATAAGAATGGGAAGGTTTCTTTTCCACAGGGGATTTTTTCTTCAGGCGCAATCGGAACTTTGCGGGGCTGCAACTGCCTTCTGGATATCCCGGCGGGCAGGGAAAATGTAAAAGCCGGAGAGCAGGTGGCTGTATGGATGCTGTAAAAAGAACGGGAAAACCTTTTATTGCAGCAGTCAGCGGAGTAAAAAATTCCGGCAAGACTACTTTTATGGAAAAGCTGATTTCCGAACTTGCCGGACAGGGATACCGGGTGGCTGTGATCAAGCATGACGGTCATGAATTTCAGGCGGACCGGGAGGGAACGGACACTTACCGGATGCGTCAGGCAGGCGCTTACGGAACCTGTATTTTTTCCTCCGGACAGTGGCAGGTGGTGAAACAGCAGCAGGATGTCCGGGCGGAGGAGCTGGCAGAATTTTTTCCGGAGGCGGATATTATTCTTCTGGAGGGGATGAAGGATTCTGATTATCCCAAGTTTGAGCTGGTGAGAGGAGAAATTTCCCATAAAAGTGTCTGCAGGCCGGATACTTTACTGGGACTTGTGACAGACACAGAGCTTAAAATTCCGGGAGTTCCGGTGTTTGGTTTCCATGAAACAGAGAAATGCACAGAAATTCTGATAAAAATAGTTCAAACTAACAAAGATTAAGGTTAAAGAAAAAAGAATTTGGCTGTTTTGTACAAAAAATAGAGCTGGATTCTTGTAAATAAAAATTAACAATGTTAAAATATAAACGAAGATTCATCAGCTTTTGCATATGAAAATGCAGAAGCAGTTATCTCAGGGATAACAGACATCATATATTTTTATGTAGGAGGGAACAAGTATGGCTTTAAAACAAGTCCAGACAACCTGCGCGTATTGCGGAGCAGGCTGCCAGATTATGTTCACAGTCGATACAGATGCAAACAAGATTGTGGAAGCAGTCCCTGCAGACGGAAGAACCAATGCGGGAACCCTCTGTCTGAAAGGTCATTACGGCTGGGATTATCTTAATGATCCCCAGATTCTTACGAAACGTCTTCAGTAAACCGATGATCCGTAAAGGCGGAAAAAAATCACCCCTTGTAGAGGTTTCCTGGGAGGAAGCAATTTCCTATGTAGCGAAACGTCTTGGGGAAATCAAAGAAAAATTCGGTCCGGATTCCATTATGGGAACAGGCTCTGCCAGAGGAGCAGGAAACGAGGCCAATTATCTGATGCAGAAATTTATGCGCGCGTGCATCGGCACCAACAACGTCGATCACTGCGCCCGAATATGACATGCGCCTTCGGTAGCGGGTCTACTGTATTCTTTAGGTTCAGGCGCAATGTCAATGGGCATCCCGGAGATCGAGGATGCAGGCTGTTTACTTTGCTTCGGCTATAACGGAGCAGATTCCCACCCTATTGTGGCAAGACGCATTGTAAGGGGAAAACAAAAGGGAATGAAGATCATCTGTGCAGATCCCCGCGTGACGGAGACCGCACGTATTTCAGATATTCATCTGCAGCTTAAGGGCGGTTCCAACCTTGCTCTTGTAAATGCCATGGCAAATGTGATCTGGAATGAAGGTCTTGCAGATAAAAAGTTTATTGATGAACACACGAAGGGATTTGACGAATTCCTGAAAGTAATAGAAAAATACACTCCGGAATATGCAGAGCCTATTACGCACATTCCGGCAGAAACCATTCGCAGGGCGGCAAGAATGTACGCAACCACCAAACCGGCCATGATTCTTTATGGTATGGGAGTCTGTCAGTTTACACAGGCAGTTGATGTTGTGAAGGGACTTGCCAACCTTGCGCTGATGACTGGAAACTTCGGCGGCCCGTCCATGGGCATCGGTCCGGTCCGCGGACAGAACAACGTGCAGGGAGCCTGCGACATGGGAGCTCTTCCAAACTCCTATCCGGGCTATCAGAATGTAACCGTTCCGGAAATCCGCGAAAAATTTGAAAAAGCATGGGGCGTTCCTCTTTCTGATCAGGTTGGCTGCCCGATCACTCATGTGCCTCACAGAATCCTTCATGAGAAGGAAGAAAAGAAGAGAATCCACGCATACTACATATTCGGAGAAGATCCGGCTCAGTCCGATCCTGACCTTGCAGAGGTCCGCGAGGCTCTGGACAAATGTGATTTTGTGGTAATGCAGGATATCTATATGAATAAGACCGGGCTTTATGCGGATGTAATCCTTCCGGCTACTGCCTGGGGTGAAAAACGAAGGTATTTATACCTGTGCGGACCGTGGCTTCCAGAGAGTGCGCAAGCTGATCGAGCCGGAAGGAGATATGCGTCCGGACTGGCAGATCATTGCAGATATTTCCACAGCCATGGGATATCCAATGAATTACAAAAATACAGAAGAGATCTGGAACTGAAATGATCGACCTCTGTCCAAGCTTTACAGGCGCTACTTACGAAAAAATTGAAAAATACGGCGGCGTTCAAGTGGCCCTGCCGGGACAAATCCATGGAGATAAGGGAACAAACCGTATCTCCAGTAAGGACGGAATTTTTGCAACAAAGGCATCATAAGGCTCTGTTTACGGCACTGACTGGCATCCGCCGGTAGAGCTTGGAAAACGACCAGTATCCAATGACTTCTTCCACTGTCC
>ENA-OQAB01000682-OQAB01000682.1-human-gut-metagenome-genome-assembly--contig:-NODE-682-length-17689-cov-2.674354_pt1 | contig 17689 bp, 19 predicted proteins | sample MGYA00242490_ERZ504517 | MGnify/ENA primary metagenome ERZ504517 (study PRJEB26092, sample SAMD00036298) | human gut metagenome | host: Homo sapiens | study: EMG produced TPA metagenomics assembly of...
GTGCCTTATCCAGTGTTTTCAGCTCGGCGCTGCGGGCGTTGTAGGCTTGTGCCATCTCACGCTCCAGAACTTCCAGCCCTTCCCGGTTGTGGTACAGCTCCATGAACAGCCATTCCAGCTCGTCCTTGCGCTTGGCAAACCGGGACTCAAATTCCTGTTTTGCTGCCATGGTTCAGCCCTCCACTTCTGCAAGGGTGGGCATGGCGGGGATAGCGCCGTGGCGGCTGGTGGTGATGCTTGCGGCTTTGTTGGCAAAGGCGAGGATGCTTTCCAGCTTTTCCACCGTCAGGGTGTCCAGCTCCTCCTTGCAGAGCTTGGACAGAGCGGCCCCAAAGAAGGTGTCGCCTGCGCCGTTGGTGTCGCCCACCTTGCAGGGCACGCCCGCCACATGGCCAGTTTTCTCCCCAAAGCGGTAGAATACGCCGTTTGCACCCAGGGTGACGAAAATCAGCCGGATGCCGTTCTGTGCCAGCTGTGCCGTGCCGCTTTCGCAGTCGGTGGTGCCGGTGAGCAGGGGCAGCTCCTCATCGGAAACTTTCAGAATATCCACCAGCGGCAGGGGTGCCTTCATCTGGGCAATGGCTTCCTCTTTGTTCTTCCAGAGGTTGGCACGGTAATTGGGGTCGTAGGTGATGGTAGCACCCAGCTTTTTGGCGCGGGCGGCAGCATCCAGCGTAGCGGTGCGGGAGGGGTCAGCAGTCAGGCTGACAGAACCAAAGTGGACGATTTTCGCGGCTTTCAGAGCCTCGTCCGAAATGTCCTCTTTGCTCAGCATCACGTCAGCGTTGGCGCTGCGGTAGAAGCTGAAATCCCGCTCGCCGGTGGCATCCACTGACACGACTGCCATGGTGGTGGGATGGTCTGCATCCACCGCCATGCCGGAAACGTCCACCTTGTTCTCTGCCAGAACCTCTTTCAGGTAGCGGCCAAAGGCATCCGCACCCACCTTGCCGATAAAGGCGGTCTGTGCGCCCAGTCTGGAAGCAGCCACCGCCAGATTTGCCGGGGCACCGCCGGGGTTTGCGGCAAACTGAGGGATGCCGCGCGCATCCTTGCCGGTCTGGGTCAGGTCGATCAAAACTTCACCAATCGTTAAAATGTCCATGATACTTCTCCTTATTCTTGATGTGAAACCCAACGATCACCGCTGGAACAGATAATGAATGTAAGCGGCTGCACGCTCCGGGTGCGGTGCATTCTGCACTACCCCAAGATAGACCTTGCCAGAAAAACCTGCCTGCCTGACAAACGGCGTGTCCGAAATATCCAGCACGGTCCCACCGGCGTTCAGACCCGACAGTGCATGGAAAGACGCATCCAGTGTCCGCAGATCGAGAAAATAATCATCTGCCAACAGTCGATCCCGTGCATATTCGTCCATCAGAACAACATCTAACCGCTGGGCACTGACTGCACCCAGCAGCTTCATCTCTGAAGCATATACATACTGCTCCTCTGCGCGTTCGCTTTCGCTGAGCAGCAAGCCGGACAGCAGATCGACCTGTTGCTTTTTGGTCAGACCCTGCGCCTCGGCAAAGCCGGTGGTAAGCTGTTCCGTCAGATCAGACCCGGCAGTGATGTTTACCAGACCAAGGTAAAGCACATCCTCTTTTTTCGTCACATGACGGTAGGCTGCATACCCGAGGATATAGACGACGATGAGCACGATCGCAATGGGCAGTTTGTAATATGCCCAGATGTGCTCCCACTTTTTGCGCCCATGGAGGGAGCGGAGCGTATCCCGGTCAGTTTTCGTCATGGTCGTATTCCTCGTGTACTGCATCAGGGTCTCCACCGATCAGATAGAGGATCCGAAGCATCAGAAAGGAGCAGAGCATGGCGCACAAGCCCATGCCCAGCAGGAATGCAGGCGTGAACACAAACACTATGACGTACCCCATGATGCCATAGATCGCCGCCATCAGCAGGGTGCAGAACAGATACCGGACACCCACGAGAAACGCTGTTTTCAGGATGCCGAAAGGTGGTGTTTTCAAACCTTGCCAGCAGAGGAAAGGCATACAGCAGAACGATGCCGTACAGAACTGCCGCACCAATAAGCACTGCAGTGAGCAGCGTCCAGAAAATGTTTTCGCTCCACATTCGGCGCAGCACAAAGCCATCCGCAGCCAGGAAACTGCCGACTGCCAGCAGGATAAGCCAGAGTTTTGTGGCGGGCTTAAAATTTTCCCGGAACGCCTTAAAAAACATCCGGGTCAGACCATCGTCCCGATCTTCCGCCATTTTGAGTGTGACGTAGAACAAGGCGGTCGTAGAAGCCCCTATGGTAACGATGGGCAGGCTGCACACGAGCCATAAGATGTTCAGGTAAGCACTGTAAGTCAATTTCGTCAGCACAGCAAACAGCGGCTTGTCTGTATTGCACAGGTCACGCATGGGGGTTCTCCTTTCGCTCAATCTCCTGTGGATTCGCGCAGGATCAGGTTGGTTTCTGTATAGACGGTGCGATAGTTCAGCGATGGCTCTTCGATGCGGGTCATAAGCAGATTGGCAGCGGTGTAGCCCATGATCTGTCCATGGATATGGATCGAAGTCAGACGGGGGGCAAAGTAGGAAGCCTCCTGACTGTCATCGAAGCCGCAGACCCAGATATCATCGGGGACCGAATACCCCAGCTCATCCAATGCCTTGACCAGATCCATGGCAACAAAGTCATTGGCGCAGACAAAGGCATCCGGCATCGTTTTGAACCGACGTATGGTTTCGTACAGGGATGCCGGATAGTTCTGCTGTCCCGATGGCATCGCACAGGTGCTCAGGCCCTCTGTCAAACCAAAATACTCCACTGCATCCCTATAAGCCATATAACGCTCAAAGAAGGACTGACAGTGGTTTTTATCCCCCGCGAAGCTGATGCGTTTTTTGCCGCGCTGGACCATGTGGGTCACCGCATTCTGGATCTCAATGCGGTTTTCCATATAAAGGCGGTCAGCTTTAAGAGGAGGACGCATATTCATCACAGGGCTGTCTACAAACAGCAGCGGAACATCCAGATCGCACAGCATCTGTGCGTAGTCATAGTCGAATACTTCAAAGCAGATGATGCCGGCTGTGCGCTGGATGTTGAGAGAAGATGGAAGTTTTTTCTCTTTCAGCTCTATGGGAGAAATGCGATGAATGGTCATGCCGCTGTGCAGATGGTTGATTTCCGACTGGAAACGATCCAGCATCGTGGAGGAAAAGTGAGAGCTGCTCAGAAACTGGGTCGTCAGCATGGCGATCTCCCGTTTGTCACTCGGCAGAATGAAAGGCTCTGCTGCTTTTGCAGCGTCTTCCTGAAACAGCGGCAGATAGGCGAACTGCTTATAGCCCATTTCGGCGGCTTTGCGCAGGATCTTCTCCCGTGTGGCATCTGCCAGCACACCGGTGTTGTTGATGGCCTTTGAAACTGTGTTGCGGGAAAGCTGCAGTTCGTTTGCAATATCCTGAATGGTGACCTTGGTTGCCATAAGTCATCCTCTTTCTTTGTAATATAGGAGCGGATGTTCCTTCTTTTATCGATAAAGTCTGGTGACGGATCTTGTTCTTTATGACTCCAGTATAGTGCAAATGCACAAATTAGTCAAACGTAAAAATGCAAATCATCATTTTGCATATTTGCGCACGTTCGAATTTGTGCATCTGTACAAATCCACAGTATTTCTTGATACATACTATGAATTATCGTTGACATTCGCTTGCTTGCGTGGTATAAATGAATTACAGAGTTTTACATTTGCACAATCAAAGTAAAAAGTGCAAAATTCAAAGGTGCAAATGTAAAATGCAAAATCAAGCAGGCAAACAAATCAAAAAGGAGGAGAATGATTCAATGAAAGCAAAGACAGCCTCGTCGGAAACGGCTGTGCTGGCAGACAGAACGCAAGCTGCACAACACATGGGTCTACATCAAACGGCATTGGCAGCTTTACCTGTTGTTCCTGCTGCCTGCCGTGGCGCTGACGCTGGTGTTCAAGTACGCGCCCATGGGCGGTGTGCTGATCGCGTTCCAGAAGTACAATCCCTTCAGGGGCATCTGGGGCAGCGAGTGGGTAGGCTTCAAAAACTTTACCCGCTTCATGTCCTCGCCGGACTTCCAGCGCTATCTGATCAACACCCTGAAGCTGAGCGTCTACGGTCTGCTGTGGGGCTTCCCGATCCCTATCCTGCTGGCATTCCTGCTCAACCGTATCGAGAGCAAGAAGATCAAGCAGAAGGTGCAGCTGGTGCTGTATATGCCCAACTTCATCTCGGTCATCGTGCTGTGCGGCATCGTCCGGGTGCTGCTGAGTGTCACCGGTCCGGTGAACGGCCTGCTTCACACCAGCATCAATTTCATGACGCTGCCGGAAGCATTCCGCCCCATCTACATCATCAGCGGCATCTGGCAGGGTGCCGGCTGGGCATCCATCATGTACACCGCATCCCTTTCTAACGCCAGCAAGATCTGAAGGAAGCTGCGATGATCGACGGCGCAAACCTGATCCAGCAGATCATGACGGTGGAGTGGCCCGCCATTAAGGATATGGTCGTGATTCAGTTTATCCTGCAGGCAGGCAACATCATGAGCATCGGTTTTGAAAAAGCCTATGACCCTGCAAACCGACCTGAACCTGAACACTGCCGAGATCATTGCAACGTACGTTTATAAAAAGGGCCTGTTGGACGGCGATTACAGCTTTTCCACGGCAGTCGGTCTGTTCAACACCGTTGTCAACGTCATCCTGCTGATCGCAGTGAACAAGATCGTTGCCAAAATGAACGATGGCAAGGGCTTGTAAGGAGGGGTTTACCATGGCAAAACAGAAAAAATCAAAAATGGCCCTCTACACCAGACAAGATAAGATCATCCTGTACTGCGGCTACGCACTTCTGGGTTTATTCCTGCTGGCAATCATCGTTCCGATGATCTACATCGTCATCGCGTCCTTTATGGACCCGGTCACTCTGCAAAACAAGGGCATTTCCTTTGATTTCAGCAAGTGGAGCCTGGATGCTTACCAGCGTGTCGTTTCGGACAAGCAGATCTGGGTCGGCTTCAGGAACGCAGTACTTTACTCGATCATCTTCACCATCATCTCGGTCGCTGTGACGATGCTTGCCGCTTATCCCATGTCGCTGCCGGACTTCAAAGGCAAAAAGATCTTCAACACCTTGTTTGTGATCACGATGTTTTTCAGCGGCGGTCTGATCCCCACCTACCTGCTCATCAACAATCTGGGTCTGCTGGATTCCATGTGGGCGGTCATTCTGCCGGGAGCATTCAGCGTGTGGAACATGATCATTGCCCGTACCTATTATCAAGGCATCCCGCGTGAGCTGCGTGAAGCTGCGGATGTGGATGGAGCCAGCGAGATGCTTTACTTCTTCAAGATCCTGCTGCCCGTCTGTATGCCGGTGGTGGCAGTTCTGGCCCTGTGGCAGTTCGTGGCAATGTGGAACAGCTACTTTGACGCCATGATCTACCTGAACAGCGCATCGAAGCAGCCGCTGCAGCTGGTGCTGCGTTCCATCCTGATCCAGAGCCAGCCGGAATCCGGCATGATCGCAGATATCCAGAGCACTGCCGAACGTGCGAAGATGGCAGAGCTGCTCAAATATGCAACCATTATTATTTCCAGTCTGCCGCTGCTGGTGATGTATCCCTTCTTCCAGAAGTATTTTGATGCCGGCATCATGGCTGGTTCCATTAAAGGCTGAGGACATTCCAGAATTTTATGAGCCGGTACGCTCATCTGTTACACGAAGAAAGAACCACAAAAAAGGAGAAAATACCATGAAAAAGCTGATCTCTCGCCGCAACTTCCTCAAGGTCTGCGCTCTGGCGGGTTCTGCCGCTGCTCTGTCTGCCTGTGGCGGCGGCAAATCCACCGGCGGCAGCAATTCTGCTGCCGCAGCTGTGGACGTGACCGGTGCCGTTACATTTCCGCTGTCCGAAAAGGTCACCTTTACCGGTATGACCAGCTTCCCTGTGGGCAGCGAATCCGAGCCGAACAACCGCACCATCTTCAAGCGTCTGGAAGAGCAGACCAATGTGCACATCGACTGGACCGCCATCCAGTCCGACCAGTGGAGCGATAAGATCACCCTGAATATGTCCAACCCCAACACCCTGACGGATTTTGTTTTTACTGCTGATTTTACCGACAGCAATCTGCTGCGCTACGCAGATCAGGGTGTCATCCTCAATCTGGAAGACTACATTGACAACAATATGCCCAATCTCCAGAAGGTCTTTGAGCAGTACCCGGAGTACCGCACCATGTGCACCGACAGCGATGGCCACATCTGGGCACTGCCCTGGATCGAGCAGCTCGGCGCAGAAAAGACCGCCATCCAGACCATTGGCAACATGAGCTTCATCAATACCAAGTGGCTGAACTTCCTCGGTCTGTCGATGCCCACCACAGTGGACGAGTTTGAACAGGTGCTGATGGCATTCCGTGATAACGCCGCTTCTATCAAGGCAGAGTATGGCATTGACGGCGACATCATCCCCATGTCCTGCATCGTCAACAACGGCGATCAGGATCCCAGCATCCTCATCAATGGCTTTGGCGAAGGCTACGGCGACGCAGACAAAGACCGCCATATCGCTGTTACCAACGACCGGAAAGTCATCTGTGCCGCCACCCAGCAGGGCTACCGTGATGGTCTGGACTGGCTGCACAAGCTGTATGCCGAGAAGCTCATTGACCCGGAGTGCTTCACGCAGGAGTGGTCCACCTATGTTTCCAAGGGCAAGGCTGGGCGCTATGGTGTCTGCTTCAGCTGGGATGTTGCCAACATTGACAACCTGACCGACTGGGAGCCGCTGCCTGCCCTGACCGCCGATACCCGGAATATCACTCCGCAGAACGGCTCTTTCACCAGCGGCTTTGGCCGCGGCAAGTGCGTTGTTACCGCAAAGGCGACTAATCCTGCACTGGTTTGTGCATGGCTGGATCAGATGTACGCACCCCTCCAGTCTCCTCAGAACAACTGGGGTACTTACGGCGATACGGAAGGCTTTAACATTTTTGAAATGTCCACCAACGATAAGGGTGAGCCCATGCTGAAGCACGCTCCTCTGGGCGATGCTTCTCCCGTGGAAGTCCGTGAGGCGCAGTGTGTCGGCGGGCCTCTGGCGGTTCTGGATGATTACTATGGTGTATACGTTACCTGCCCGGACGATGCACAGTACCGTCTGGACTGGATCAAGGATATCTACACCCCGGATATGAACAACGATTACGTCTATCCCAATGTCTTTATGAGCAACGAGGACACCGAGCAGGTCTCTAACCTGCAGGCAGATCTGCAGACCTACATGAATACGCAGAAGGCGAACTGGATCATGAACGGCACTACGGATGCAGAGTGGAACGAATATCTGAGCAAGCTGGAAGCCTACGGCCTGTCCGACTATCTGGGCATTATGCAGAAGTATCTGGATGCTTACTACGCATAAGAATTCTTTCCTTTGGAGGATTCCATGAACGGTTTGACTTTACAAAAAGCCCGTGCCTACGAGGCCGAGCACGGCGCGGCCATTTCCCCGGCGGAACGCCCTGCCTACCACATGACCCCTTATGTGGGCTGGCTCAATGACCCCAACGGCTTCTCCTACTATAAGGGGCAGTATCATCAGTTCTATCAGTATAATCCCTACGATGTGCGGTGGGCGCCCATGCACTGGGGTCACGCCGTCAGCACCGACCTGCTGCACTGGGAGTATCTGCCCTGTGCGCTTGCCCCGGATTCCCCGGCAGACAATGGCCCCGGCTGTTTCTCCGGCTCTGCCACCGAGATGGATGACGGCAAGCAGCTGCTGATGTACACCAGTGTGGTGGCAGAAAAGCAGCCCAATGGGGAGATGCGGGACATCCAGACCCAGAGCATCGCCATCGGTGACGGTCTCAACTACGAAAAGCCTGCCTGCAACCCGGTGCTGACCCAGAAAGACCTGCCGGAAGGCTTCAGCAGGTTCGACTTCCGGGACCCCAAGATCTGGCGCGAGGCCGACGGCACCTACTCTGCTGTCACCGTCTGCCTCGCCGAGGACGGCAGCGGCGCAGCGGCACTGTTCCAGAGCAAGGACGGCTTCGACTGGCACTTTGTCACGGTGCTGGAACGCTGCAACAATCAGTACGGCAAAATGTGGGAGTGCCCGGACTTCTTTCCGCTGGACGGCAAGCAGGTCTTGATGCTCGGCCCCATGGAGATGCTGCCCAAGGGCGAGTTCCACAACGGTCACAACGTGATTGCCTTCATCGGCAGCTACGACCAAGCCACCCACACCTTCACCAAGGAAAATGTGCAGCTGATGGACGGCGGCATCGACTTCTATGCCACCCAGACCACCCTTGCCCCGGATGGCCGCCGGATCATGACAGCATGGCTGCAGACCTGGTCGGACACCGAGGATAAGCCCCAGGGCTGCAAGTGGTTCGGGCAGACCATCTGCCCCCGGGAGCTGCATATCAAGGATGGGCGCATTATTCAGACCCCCGTGCGGGAGCTGGATGCCGTCCACGGTAAGCGCACCTTCCACGAAAATGTGACGGTGCAAAGCGAAACTTCTCTGGAAGGCATCAAGGGCCGTGTGGCCGACCTGACCGTCACGGTGCAGCCCGGCGAATACCGCTCCTTCACCCTGAAGCTGGCCGCCGATGCAGACCATCACACCAGCCTGACCTACGATCCCTACACTTCCGAGCTGACGCTGGATCGCAGCTATGCCGGTTCCCGTGCCGACATCGTTCACCGCCGCAGCTGCAAGGTGCGCAGCCAGAACGGTGCGCTCAAGCTCCGCATCCTGCTGGATAAAAACAGCATCGAAGTTTTCGCCAACGATGGTGAGCAGACCATGACCGTATGGATCTACACCCCCCAGTCTGCCGATGGCATCACCTTTGCTGCCGATGGCAAAGCAACAATCACGGCAGAACAGTTTGAACTGAATCTGTAACCTGATATTCCCTTCATTTCTCCTTCATTGAATACAGCCCCGCTTTGGCTTCTTCTTCACCAAAGCGGGGCTGTGTTTTTGTATGGGTTCTATGCGTTCTGCCCCGCTCCGGGGGCTTTTTTGTGTCCGGGAGGCGGCGTTTTCTGAAAACGCAGCCAAACTGCAAAAAAAGTTACAATTTTCTCATCAAAAAAGGCGGTTTCCCATTGACAGCCTTGTTATAATAGGAGTGTAAGATTTTTGAGCCAGCACTCTGCGGCTCTGATTGCTGAACGGCCCTTGCGGGCTTTTGGAAAAAGAAAGAGGCATACAGTATTATGACGAATATTGATATTTTCTCCGGCTTCCTGGGTGCCGGCAAGACGACTCTGATCAAGAAGCTCATCAAGGAATCCTTTGCGGGCCAGAAGGTGGTCCTGATCGAGAACGAGTTTGGTGAGATCGGCATTGACGGCGGCTTCCTGAAGGAGTCCGGCATCCAGATCAACGAGCTGAACGCAGGCTGCATCTGCTGCTCTCTGGTGGGCGATTTCCGTGCCGCTCTGCAGCAGGTGGTGGAGCAGTACCACCCCGACCGCATCGTCATTGAGCCCTCCGGTGTGGGCAAGCTGAGCGATGTCACCCGCGCTGTGGAGGGTGTGGCTGAGCATCTGGATGTGAAGCTGAACAGCTTTGTCACCGTGGCCGATGTCAACAAGGTCAAGATGTATATGAAGAACTTCGGTGAGTTCTATGATGATCAGATCAGCCACGCAAGCTGCATCATCCTGAGCCGCACCCAGACCGCCAGCGAGGAGAAGATCGCCGCTGCGGTCGCCATGCTGCGCGAGAAGAACCCCACCGCTACCATCGTGACCACCGCATGGGATTCCCTGACCGGCGAGCAGATCCTGAAGGCCATGTCCTCCAAGGACGATTTCAAGGCAGAGCTGATCGCCATGGCTGCCAAGGCCAATGAGGAGCACGTCGAGGAGGACGAGGAAGAAGAGCACGAGCATCATCACCATCATTACGATGAGAACGGTGTGTGCAGCTGCGGCCATCACCACCATGATCACGATGACGATGACGACGATGATGAGGACGAGCACGAGCATCACCACGACCACGAAGAGGATGACCACGAGGACCACTGCTGCCACCACCATCACGACCACGACCATGACCATGATGAGCATGAGCATCATCACCACGATGAGGACGGCCACTGCTGCTGCGGCCATCACCACCATCACCACGATCACGATGCCGATGAGGTGTTCACCAGCTGGGGTGTCGAGACGGCTAAGAAGTTCAGCAAGGCAGACATCGAGCGTGCACTGACCGAGCTGGACGGCGGCAAGTACGGCATGATCCTGCGTTCCAAGGGCATCGTGGACGGCGGTGCCGACGGCTGGCTGGAGTTCGATTACGTCCCCGGCGAGTGGGAAGTGCGTCAGCGCGGTGCTGATGTGGGTGGCAAGCTGGTCGTCATCGGCTCCAAGCTGGACGAAAAGGCCATTGCCGCACTGTTTGGCTGCTGAGCTGCAAGTTGTGTAAGGAGAAAAACCGATTATGGCAAACGAGATCCCGGTTTACCTGTTTGTGGGCTTCCTCGAAAGCGGCAAGACCAAGTTCATTCAGGAGACCTTTGAAGACCCCAATTTCGACTCCGGCGACAAGACCCTGCTGCTAGTCTGCGAAGAGGGCGAAGAAGAATATAACGAGAAGAAGTTCGCCTTCCCCGGCGTGACCCTGAAGGTCCTTGAGGATAAGGCGGAGCTGAACCCCCAGAATCTGGCCAGGCTCGAGAAAGAATCCGGCGCAGGCCGTGTGGTCATTGAGTACAACGGCATGTGGCTGCTGCAGGATCTGGCCAACAACCTGCCCGAAAACTGGATCGTCTACCAGTGCATCGCCACGGCCGACGGCACCACGGCTCTGACCTACGCCCGCGACAACTCCATGCGCTCTCTGCTGCTGGACAAGATCGCCCGCAGTGAGCTGATCGTGTTCAACCGCGCCGAGGCCGTGAACAACGATGCCGCCCGTCAGGAGCTGCACAAGCTGGTGCGTCAGGCCTCCCGCAAGTGCGATATCGCCTATGAGTTCGCCGACGGCAGCGTGGCATACGATGACATCCCTGACCCGCTGCCCTTCGATCTGAACGCCCCGATCGTTGAGATCGGTGAGGACGATTTCGGCATCTGGTATATGGACTGCCAGGACGAGCCCCAGAAGTATACGGGCAAGACCGTCCGGTTCCTGGCGCAGGTCTGCCAGACCAACCGCGCGGGCAAAAACAGCTTTGTGCCCGGCCGTTTTGCAATGACCTGCTGTGTGCAGGATATCCAGTTCGTGGGCTTCCCCTGCAGCTATGATGGCTACAAGGCACTGGAGCAGCGCGCCTGGGTCACTGTGACCGCCAAGGTCAATTACAAGTTCCACAACATCTACCGCGGCAAGGGCCCGGTGCTGACCGCCATCTCGGTGGAGCCCGCCGAAAAGCCGCAGAACGATGTCGTAACATTCTCTTAATCCTAACTTATACAGGGAGGACTTCACCATGAAAACTCTGTTCCGTGTTCTGGGTGCCGTTGCCGCTGTGGCTGTTACCGGTGCCGCCATCGTCGTGCTGGACAAAGTTCTGAACGACAAGGACCCGCTCCACGTCGAAAACGTGGAGTTCCCCGAGGAAGCTGAAAAGGACCCCGCCGAGGCCGAAAAGACTGCCGAGGCCTACGCCGAGGGCGAGGCCAAGGAGACCGCTCCCGGTGACGCATGGCCCCCTGCCTTTGAAAAGGCTCCTGCCGAACCCGAGACTGCGCCCGCAGCCCCGGTGGTGGAAGCTGCCCGGGCAGAGGAGCCTGCCGAGGAAAAGCCTGCGGCAGAGGAAACGACCGTGAATCCTGTGGAGGCAGGCCCTGCCGTTGCCCCCAGGGATGAGAACAGCAAGTTCGATACCACCAAGATCGCGGAAGCCAGCGATTTCACCGGCATCGAAGAGGAATCCGGCTGCAAGAGCTGAGCAAAGCAATAAAAGGACGCTGTGCCGCAGGGCACAGCGTCCTTTTTCTGTCTGGGTCATTTCCGCAGGGCTTTGGCGGCTTCGGTGCCCGCCACGGCACCCTCGTACACGGCCTTGGCGACCTGCAGCAGCCCGCCGGTGCAGTCTCCGGCGGCATACAGGCCGGGCAGGGAGGTCTGCATGTGGTCATCCACCACGATCCGGCTGCCGTTCACCTCGGCCCCCAGCTTGCGGGCCAGGGCGGTGCTGCCTGCCACGCCCAGCGCCACGAACACGCCGGAGACTTCCAGTGTCCCGCCGTCTTTCAGCTGCACGCCGGTGACCCGCTCTTCACCGAGGATGGCTTCCACGACTTCCGTCTGCACGGCCACCTCCGGCGGGAACTGTGCCGTCAGCGGGGCCCCGTTCGTGAGCAGGGTGACGCTGTGGGCCACGGGCAGCAGGGCCTGTACCTCGTGCAGGGCATACTCTCCGCTGCCCAGCACGGCCACATCCCTGCCGCGGTAGAAAAAGGCATCGCAGGTGGCGCAGTAGCTCACGCCGTGGCCCTCCAGCCCGGCAAGGCCCGGAATGCGGGGCGCTGCCCGGGAAGCCCCCGTGGCCAGAATGACGGCATCGGCAGGGAAATCCCCGGCCAGCGTCTCCACGGTCAGCTTGTCGGTGTAGGTCAGGCCCACGGCTTCGGTGGTGACGAACTCCACCCCACGGCCTTGGCACCCTCGATGCCCCGGCGTTCCAGCTCGGCACCGGTGATGGGTTCGGCAAAGCCGTAGTAGTTCTGGATGAGCTCGGCCCGGTCCAGTGCGCCGGGGGCCCTTGGTCAGAACGGTGGTCTGCACCCCGGCGCGCGCGGCATACAATGCCGCCGAGACACCTGCGGGGCCGGAACCAATGATCACAATGTTTGACATGGCAGTTTCTCCTTATGGTAGGTTTGCTTTTGTCCAACCTCTCAGTCTCGCATCCGCTCGACAGCTCCCCTAGTAGGGGAGCCATTGGCATTGCGTAAAGCCTTGCCTCTTTGCCAAGGCCTCTCCTACTAGGAGAGGTGGCATTGCGTAGCAATGACGGAGAGGTTGAGGACTGTTTGATCTTATGATAACTATTATACCTCAACTCCCCGCACTTTTCATCTCCGATGAACTGTGCTATACTGAAAACATCGCAAAAATTCGACACCATGGAGGGGAAAAACCTATGTCCAAGCAGCGCCTGCTTTTTATCACCACCGGCGGCACCATTGCCAGCGTGCGCACCGCACAGGGGCTCAAGCCTGTTCTGACCAGCGAGGAGCTGCTGGCCCATCTGCCGGAATTGCAGCAGCTCTGCTGCCCGGAAACGCTCAACCTGTGCAGCATCGACAGCACCGACCTTGGCCCGGAGCACTGGCTGATGATGGCCAAGGCCGTGCAGGAAAACTATGCGCTTTACGATGGCTTTATCATTTGCCACGGCACCGATACGCTGGCCTACTCGGCGGCGGCGCTGTCCTACCTCATTCAGAATGCGGACAAGCCCATCATCCTCACGGGTGCCCAGCAGCCCATTTCCAACGAGATCACCGATGCCAAGAAGAACCTGCGGGACAGCGTGATCTGTGCCCTTGACCCGGGCAGCCGGGGTGTGATGGTGGTGTTTGGCGGGCACGTCATTGCGGGCACCCGCGCCAAGAAGAACAAGACCATCAGCTACGATGCCTTTGCGTCGGTCAACTTCCCGGCGCTGGCGCTGGTGCAGGGCGACCGGCTGGTGCGGTATGTGGCTTCGCCCTGGCCCACCGGCCCTGTGGAGTTTGGCCGGGCGCTGAACCCCAAAGTGTTCCTGCTCAAAGCTGACCCCCCGGCCTTGGGCCGGAGCTTATCCCGGCCATCTTTCAACAATATGACTGTGTCATTGTGGAAAGCTTTGGCGTGGGCGGCATTCCCCAGCGGCTCATGGATGCCTTTGCCGAGGAGCTGGGCGATTACGACCAGACCCACAAGATCCTGATCCTGACCACGCAGGTCACTTATGAGGGCAGCGATGTGGGCATTTACGAGGTGGGCAAGCGGGTCAAGAACCGCTTCCGCTTCCTGGAGGCCCACGATATGACCATTGAGGCCGTTGTCACCAAGGTCATGTGGCTGCTGGCCCAGAACTGCGAGAACTTTGACCAACTCCAGCAGCGGTTCTACCGGCAGATCAATTTTGATACATTCTATCATTGAAACAAACGGGAGATGCCCCACCGGCACCTCCCGTTTCTGTTATGCGAACACCAGCTGCACCAGCAACACATAACACACCGTACCGCCGGTGATGGAGACCCAGTAGAACTGGTCCGGCAGGGTGATGAAGAAGATGAACCAGCCCCTGTCAATTTGAAAACTTTTTGTCCGTCACTCGTGGACTTTTGGCGAATCAGGACAAAGTTTTGCCAAAAGACTTGCACTTTGATGCTTTACTGTGGTAAAATCGAAGCGTACTTTCATTTGGAAAGACAAGGGGGAAAAAGTATATGACCAACATCTGCATCATCGCCACCATCATCTTCTATCTGGTGGCAATGCTGTTGGTTGGGTTTGCATACAGCAAGTTCAACAACGACAGCACCGATTTCTACCTTGGCGGCCGCAAAATGGGCCCGCTGGTCACGGCCATGAGTGCCGAAGCCAGCGATATGTCCAGCTGGTTGCTGATGGGAATGCCGGGTCTTGCCTACCTCACCGGCATCGCCTCGCCCGGCTGGACCGCCATCGGTCTGGCGCTGGGCACCTGGCTGAACTGGCTCATCGTGGCCCGGCGGCTGCGGCGGTATTCGGCCAATCTGGAAGCCATCACCGTGCCGCAGTTCCTGTCCCTGCGCTTCCACGACCAGCGCAATCTGCTCAATGCACTGGGCGCGGTGAGCATCATCGTGTTCTTTGTGCCCTACACGGCTTCGGGCTTTGCCGCCTGCGGTAAGCTGTTCCACAGCCTGTTCGGCGTGGATTACATGGCGGCCATGGTGGTCTCGGCCTGCGTCATCGTGGGCTATACCATCACGGGCGGCTTCCGCGCTGTTACCACCACCGATCTCATCCAGTCCATCGTGATGAGCCTGGCCCTTGTGGCTGTGCTGGTGTACGGCATTGGCGCGGCAGGCGGCTGGGATGCCGTTGTAGCCAACGCCCAGAGCCTGCCCGGCTACCTGACCATGATGGCCAGCCACAACGCCGCCGAGGGCACGGCCACTTCGTACAGCCTGCTGGACATCGTCTCCACCATGGCGTGGGGCCTGGGCTACTTCGGAATGCCCCACATCCTGCTCCGCTTCATGGCCATTGAGAATGAAAAGAAGCTGGTGCTCAGCCGCCGCATTGCCAGCGTGTGGGTCATCATTGCCATGACCGCCTCCATCATCATCGGCATGGTGGGCCTTGGCATGACCAAGGCAGGCGCGCTGGAGTACCTGAGCGGCTCCTCCAGCGAGACGGTCATCGTCCGCATTGCAAACCTCATTGCACAGCACGGCATTCTGGCAGCCGTTCTGGCGGGCCTGATCCTGGCGGGCATCCTTGCTGCCACCATGTCCACCGCCGACAGCCAGATGCTTGCCGCCGCGTCCAGCGTCTCCCAGAATATCCTGCAGGAGTTCGGCCACATGAAGCTGACCGAGCGCCAGAGCCTGTTTGCTGCCCGCCTGACCATCATCTGCGTCAGCGTGGTGGGCGTGGTGCTGGCCCGTGACCCCAATTCCAGCGTGTTCGGCATCGTCAGCTTTGCATGGGCCGGTTTCGGCGGCGCATTCGGTGCGGTCATGCTCTGTGCGCTCTTCTGGAAGCGCTGCAACTGGCAGGGCGCGCTGGCCGGAATGCTCGCCGGCGGCCTGATGGTCTTTGTCTGGAAGTACCTCGTCAGCCCTCTGGGCGGCGTGTTCGGCATCTATGAGCTGCTGCCTGCCTTCCTGACCTCCCTGCTTGTCTGCGTGGTGGTCAGCCTTGTTACTCCGGCTCCTTCGGTGGAGATCGAAGCCGAGTTTGAGGCGGCGAAAAAATAACCTTTGCGATCAAGCATACGCCGCATGTCCGCCTTGTGTATTTTCGTTTTTATTGTCAATAACAGAAAAATATCACATACTCCTTTCCTGTGTGATATTATCTGCCGCGGAGCTAAATTGTACATTTGCCCCGCCTGGCGGTAAAACTTGAGTATACGGCGGACGATATGACATGGACGGCGTCAAAGGCACTGTGACCGCCCCAGCGGTGATCGTCAAAACCAGCGCCGGCATTGGCTCGCTCGCGCTTATCGCGCTCCTGCCTCTCGCGCTTCGCAGGAAAAAATAATATAAACGTATAACGATCGGCGCGGCGGAGATTTGATTCCCGCCGCGCCGACTTGCCGTTTGGATAATTTTTCGTTAAAGTTTTCGGGCCGCTGTGAACACCGCTGCTAAGCGGACACTACCCGGCAGCGGATCCGGCTGAATCCGTGAGGAATAGCCATCCGCCTGACTGTCGAGAGCGGCGTTAGCGGCGGGATACGGAAAGCGCATGGCGGAGCGCGCTTATCAGCGGTTCGCCAGCTCGAATACGAGCGACATCGAGACGGCGACTTTTATCACGCCGGGGGAAAGCTGCGTCGCGGGCGCCGCGGCAACGTTCATCGCGTCGCCCGCAAACCCCTTCATCATGCGCGGCTGCGGCGCCGCGCCGGCGGAGCCGATACTCGCGCTGATCAGCGCGCCGAGCCTGCGCCCGCCAGCGGAGGCGACGGCCGCGGCGCGCCCTTTTGCGTCCTCAACGGCGGCCGCGAGCAGGCCGCGCTCGATCTCTTCCCTGTTCTGAAGGCCGAATGATACGTCGTTTATCATAGCGGAACATTTTTCGGCGCTGCCGTCAATAACAGCGCCAAGGCCCGCCATATTCCGCACCGTCACCGTGAACACGGCGGAGGCGGCATAGCCCTTCTGCACGCGTTTCTCGCGTACCATCTCGTAATTCGGCGCAAGCTCGTAGCCGGACGTTTTGACGTCGTTTCGCGGCGATGCGCAGCGACGCGATGTATTTATTGAGTTTGTCTATCCTTGACGCAAGCGCCGCGCGCGTATCCGCGGCAGTTTTGCCGTATTCCGTCAGCGAGAGCGAAACGACCGCCATGTCCGGCTCGGACTCCTGCGACGCGTACCCGGTAACGGAGATCGAGTCGCGCGTCTGTTCCGCACAGAGCGCCGCCCCCGCTCCGAAAAGTACCATCAGCCCCGCCGCGGCAAGGGCCGCCATAAGTTTGCCTGAATGTTTCATTGTGATTTCTCCCTTCATACATATATATATTGCGACGCCGCGCGGCCCTTAGGCCGTTCTCGCGTTCAGAGCGTCGCTGAATGCCTTAGCCGCCTTTTGTACCTCTTCCAGCATCGATTCGAATTTGTTTTCAAAATCAGCCGCCGGGCCCGCTATGCCGAACTGCGCTATCAACTCGCCGTTAGCCGTCAGGATGGGGACGCTGACTCCCGACGTCTGATTCTGGAGCTCCTTCGTACTGAAGGCGTAGCCGTCGCGGCGTATCTTCGCGACCTCTTCCCGCAGGCGCTGTTCGTCGATGATCGTATTCGGCGCGACCTGGACCTTGTTGTCATTGATGACCTTCTCCCTGATATCGTCGGGCGCGAAGGCCAGCAAAATTTTTCCGGTCGCTCCGGCATATATGGGAAAGCGCATTCCCGGGTAGGCCGCGTATTGCAATAGCGTCGACGGCGTTTTTGTAAATAT
>ENA-OQAB01000683-OQAB01000683.1-human-gut-metagenome-genome-assembly--contig:-NODE-683-length-17623-cov-4.214792_pt1 | contig 17623 bp, 18 predicted proteins | sample MGYA00242490_ERZ504517 | MGnify/ENA primary metagenome ERZ504517 (study PRJEB26092, sample SAMD00036298) | human gut metagenome | host: Homo sapiens | study: EMG produced TPA metagenomics assembly of...
CTCGCAGATCTTTGACTACGCCCGGGGAAAACCTCAACCTCGACGCCATGGTCTACTTCTCAGATCACGGCAGCGATCCCGACGTCGCCCGCCAACCGGACAGCGCCAGCTTCAAAGTGCTGCGCATCCCCATGTTCGTCTACCTGTCTGAAGGCTACCAACAGCGAAACCCCAACGTCGTGTCCGCAGTCAAAGCCAATAAGGACAAATTCTTTACCAATGACTTGGAATACGAATTCATCTGCGGCATCCTCAACATGGAATCGCCCAATTACGATCCGACCATGTCCATTGCATCTTCTAAATGGAAGATGGAACGAAAGGATCTTCGGACCCGCTTCGGGCAGACGAGCCTTTTAGAAGATACTGAATATTGACCAAAAGGACTATCATCAGATAGTCCTTTTTTTCATGCCTGGAATCAGTCCCGGGCTATGAGGCCCCGGCCGATTGGGGTATAATAAAGTTGACTCTAATTATCCATCCCAGCAAAGGAGGTAATCACGATGGAACACGTCTGTGCAGCAGCCGGATTCTTTCCCCATCCGCCTATCATGCTGCCCGAAATAGGCGGCCCGGAATTGTCAAAAATGGCCGCCACCGTCGAGGCTGTCGAAGCGGCTTCGGCACTGATTGTCAGTCAAAAACCGGAAACACTGGTCATCTTATCGCCCCACAATTACGTATTTCCCGACGGAGCCGCTATCATCGCCGCGCCGCGCCTCTACGGCAACCTGGCCGCCTTCGGCTATCCGGAACTTTCGATGGATGTTCGGACCGATATGGACCTTGCCGAAGAAATTGTCAACAAGGCCAGTCAACAGACCGATATCTATCGCCTCGACGCCGCCTGGAGCGATCGCTTCGGCCATCCTCTCAGCGTCGACCAGGGCACCTTCGTCCCCTTATATTACCTTCGTAAAGCCGGCTTCACCGGACCTATCGTCATCATGGCCCCCCGATTTGACGATTACGACAGTATGACCCGCTTAGGCGACATCGTCATAAAGGCCGCCAAAACCCTTGGCCGGCGCATTGCCGTCATCGCCTCCGGCGACCTGTCCCACCGCCTGCTTCAAGGCTCGCCCAATGGCTACACGCCAAATGGGGCCGTCTTCGACAAGCTGGTCATGGAAGCCCTGCTCAAACAAAATCTCTCAGGCCTCACCGACCTCAGCCGCAGTTTTATCGACGAAATCGCCACCTGCGGCCTGCCTTCCGTCTACTTTTTGTTCGGTGCCCTGCGTCACTTCCGTCCGGTCATGCCGGTCTATGCCTATGAAGCCCCCTTTGGCGTCGGCTACGGCGTCGCCCTCTACCTTCCCGAAGGCCAGGAAGACCAGGTCGTAAAACGGGCTCCCTCGGACATACGAGTCCGCTTGGCCCGTGAAAGCATCACCTATTACCTTCAGCATCATGCCTTAATGGCCGTCCCCAAAGACCTGCCGGAAGAACTTCAGGATCAGGCCGGTACCTTCGTATCTCTCCATAAAGGAACCCGTCTGCGCGGCTGCATCGGCACCTTCCTTCCCATGCATCTGAATACGGCCAGTGAAATCATCCATAATGCCGTCTCAGCGGCCACACGGGATCCGCGTTTCTCACCGGTCAGCTTAGAAGAGCTCGCAGATATCGATATTTCCGTCGACGTCTTAGGAAGGCCGGAGGCCGTCGCCTCAGCCAGCGAGCTCAATCCCAAAAAGTACGGCGTCATCGTCATGAGCCATGCCCGTACAGGCCTCCTCCTGCCTGATCTCGAAGGCGTAGACACGGTCGAACAGCAGATCAGCATCGCCAAGGAAAAGGCCGGCATCCCGCCGCAGATACAGCCCGATCTATACCGCTTCACCGTCGACCGTTACAAGTAGGTATCCCCATGGAAGCTGCCTTTTATCACATAGACCGAAGCGGCAAGGCCGTCTGCGGCCTTTGCCCCCATCGCTGCCGCATCGAGAAAGGTCGCTGCGGCCGCTGCCAAACGAGGGGCTTCGACGGTACGACCCTTCAGGCCTTAAACTACGGAAAAATCACGAGTCTTGCCTTAGATCCCATCGAAAAGAAGCCCCTCTATCACTTCCCACCGCGGATCCCTTATCTTATCCCTCGGTTCTTGGGGCTGTAACTTCACCTGTCCTTCTGCCAGAACTGGCAGATTTCGCAGCAGCCGGCACCGTCCCGAGACCTGACCGCCGGGCAGAGGCCGTCGCCTTAGCCGAAAAATACGTGCCTCAGGGCAATATCGGCCTGGCCTATACCTATAATGAACCGACCCTCAGCTATGAATTTATAATCCAAACAGCAACGCTGCTTAAGAAACGAGGCCGGTTCAACGTCATGGTCAGCAATGGCTATATCGAAAGAAAGCCCCTAGAAGGGCTTCTCCCCTATATCGACGCCTGGAACATCGACCTCAAAGGCTTTTCCGAAGAGTTCTACCGCTCCCAGTGCGGCGCCTCCCTGCAGCCCCTCTTCAATACGATTACCGCTGCCGCTGCCGTCAGCCACGTCGAAGTGACGACCTTAATCATTCCCGGAAAAAACGACGATGAAGACCAAATGGATCATGAAGCCCGCTGGCTGGCAGGACTTCGTCCGGATATTCCCCTCCATCTGACTCGCTACTTTCCCCGTTATCGGGATACGACGCCGATGACGCCGGTCGATACCCTTCACCGGTTAGCAGCCGTTGCCAAAAAACATCTGCACCACGTCTATATCGGAAACATATGACCGATTTGCCGACGTTATGCCCGATTGTTTTAACTTTAATCTTGCATGCCGTGTTTATCATGATATAATAAGTTACAACTTGATATTAATTTTAAAAAAAGAAGTGGTGATAGGCAATGGCATTAAAAGAATTTACTTTCAGTATTGGTGAAACGACACAGACCGTCAAACTGCCGGAAGAACATATTTCCGACGTCATGGAAGGAAAGCACGTCCCCGCCGTCGACGTCAAAGAAGCGACGATTGACTGCATGCGCCACCCCATCGGCAGCGCTCCGCTGGCCGAAAAGGTACAGCCCGGTGATAAAGTCTGCCTGGTCGTCGCCGATATTACACGCACGTGGAATCATTCCAACCAGTTTCTCATCTACGTCATCGATGAATTAAACTTGGCCGGGATTCCCGACGACGATATCTACATCGTCTTTTCCCAAGGATCCCATCGGGCCCAGACGCCGGAAGAAGACGTCGCCGTCTGCGGTCAGGAAGTCATCGACCGCATCAAGACCTATCAGCATGACTGTATGGACCCGACCCTCGTCGACTGCGGCACGACCAAGCTGGGTACGCCGCTGAAGCTGAATAAACACGTCGTCGACGCCGACAAGGTCATCATCATCGACGGGATTACGACCCACCTCTTCGCCGGTTTCGGCGGCGGCCGCAAGCTCATTTTGCCCGGCGTATCCGGCTTTGAAACGATTCAGCGCAATCACTGCCACGCCTTAGCCGATGAATTCGGCCACGGCGTCAATCCCAAGACCCGGGCCCTCATGATTGAAGACAATCCGTTGAATGATGACATGATTGAAGCCTGCAGTAAAATCAATCCCTGCTTCCTCGTCCACTCCATCATCAATGCCGACGGCGAGATCTGCCGCATGGTCGGCGGTGACTGGTACGAAGCCTGGCATGCCGGAACGCAGGCCGTCCTCGACATCCAGCGCGTCCCCATGAAGCAAAAAACGGACGTCGTCTTCGCCTGCGCCGGGGGCTATCCCAGTGACGTCAGCCTCTACCAGGGCAGCAAATGCTATGATCCGGCTGAAATGGCCGTCAAAGAAGGGGGCATCATCATCGCCATCATGGAAGCCCGCGACATCAAAGAACCGGCCATCTACCTCGACAGCTTCAAATACGATACGATGGAAGAGATGGAAACGGCCCTCAGGGCTCACTTCACCATCCCCTTCTTCGTCGCCTTCAATCTGTTCTGCCTGGCCCATAAAAAACACGGTCATCCTGGTCACCCTGCCGCGAAACTTCGAAGACATCCGCCGGACCGGCCAAATCCCAGCAGCCACTGTCGAAGAAGCGTGGAACCTAGCCCAACAGAAATTAAAGGAACAGGGCAAGGAAGACTATACGATCAACGTCATGCCCCACTGCACCAAAATCGTCCCGATCTTACAGGGATAATGGGGCAAATCTATTCGTTCTATTTATGTCCATTCTTAGATATATTCTAAAATAACATAACTTACTTACGTTTATCTCATGACAATCGTGAAATTCTATGCTATAATATAGCCAAGAAATGCAAAAGGAATAGAAAGCAAGTCGATTCCTTGCAAGTGCATTAGAAAGGGGTGAGTCCAGTGGAAGTAGAGAAGGTCGAACATGCCGCTGGCGGCAAGGGGTTCATCTTGAAGAGACAGCTTCTGAGCGCCACCGAACTGCGAGGAGACGTTGGTATGTTCGCAGAAATCACCTTGAAACCTGGATGTTCCTTAGGTTTTCATGCTCACACTGACAACGCAGAAGCATATTATATCCTTTCCGGTGAGGGAGAATATGACGACAACGGAGTAATCCGGACCGTTAAACGAGGAGACGTTACATACACATCAGACGGTAAGGGTCACGGCTTGGAAAACAAAAGCGATACAGACTTAGTTTTCATTGCGTTGATCATGAACAACTAAATAATGTCTATAGGATTAACACGAGTTCGTCGATGAACATGATGTATTAACTTATCTTGATCTAAAGTGCTTCGAACTTTTCGAATGGGTGTGATGTGTTTCAAATAGGTTAGTCTAAGTATCTGGTTGTAACGAACGATGACTGTTTTAACGTTTTGAGTTTTAGCGAAAGCAGAATCAAACACTAAATGAATATGAATCCTATAACGTGAGGATCGGTATACATATGTCGCTTGTGTGCCGATCCTTTTACGTGTCTTTTTTTACAATGTGAACGCCTCTTTCATTGACAGAATGCCTGCCCTCTTCTATAATATACTGAAACGGTAGTTTATTACTGCCGTCCATATTTCTCAAAGGGGGAAGATACTCATGTCAAATGAATCACGAGACGGAGTACAAGAACAAGCCCGGGAAGCGATTCGCAGCAACCGCAATCGCCATCAGGGCCGTCAATTCATCTTATGGATCGGGGCCTTAATCCTCGGCGCCATCTTAGGCTGGCTTGGTATTCCGGTATTGAACCAATTATTCGATTTCATCGCAACGGTTTTCACGCGCTTATTCCAGTTCATCGCTATACCGACCATCGCCTTAGCCGTCATTACAACCTTATCGGCACTGGGTGCTAAAAAAGAAACGGGGCGCATCTTTGCCCACGCCGTCACCTACACCCTGCTGACGACGATTTGTGCCGCCGCCATCGGTCTGGCACTCTACATCTGGATTGCCCCTGGCAATCTGCCTATGGAACTGATCAGTTCCGGTGTTTCCAGCGTTCCGCAGAAACTCGAGTCGGTCACCTACTACGACCATTTCCTGTCGGTTATTCCGAATAATATACTCCAGCCCTTCTTATCGGGCAACGTCCTTTCGGTCATGCTCATCGCAGCCGCTGTCGGCCTTGCATTAGCCTTCATGCCCAAGACCGAAAATCGTGCCGTCCTGCTCAAAGGCCTCTTAGGCCTGCAGGAAGTTCTCTTCGCCCTCATTCGGGCCCTGCTTTGGATCTTACCGCTCGGTATCCTGGCCTTCTCGGCTCAGCTGGCAGCTCAGATTGAAGCCGGTATCATCGTCAGTGCCTTGGGGAAATATACTTTGGTCATCCTCGGCGGCAACCTCATTCAGTTCTTCATCGTCCTGCCGATTTTCTTGGCCATCCGCGGTTTGAATCCGCTCTACGTTTTCCGCAAAATGGCTCCGGCTATCGCCGTCGCCTTGTTCACCAAGAGCTCTGCCGGCACCCTGCCGGTTACCCTGGCCTCGGCTGAACAGCGCCTCAACGTTCATCCTCAGGTATCGCGCTTCGTACTTCCGATTTGCACGACCATCAACATGAACGGCTGCGCAGCCTTCATCTTGGTCACGTCTCTCTTCCTCATGCAAAACGGCGGTACGGAATTGACCATGGGCACGATGATTGCCTGGCTCTTCATCGCCGTCCTGGCCGCTATCGGCAATGCCGGTGTTCCCATGGGCTGCTACTTCCTGACACTGTCCCTCATGTCCAGTATCGGTGCTCCTATCGGCATCATGGGCATCATCCTGCCGATCTATACCATCATCGATATGGTAGAAACGGCGGAAAATGTTTGGTCTGACGCAGCCGTCTGCGCTATGACCGACCATGACCTGGCACATACTCTCGACGCCGAAGCAAAAGAAAGCGTCGTCGCCGGTCACTAAAAGCTTTTAAAAATCTTATAATGTACCTAAAAAGGGAGGCTGACCTGATAGCCATCGCTATCGGCCAGCCTCCCTTTTAATGTATCTTCATGAAAGGAGACTTTCGAAGAAGCCAGTCTTACCGGAACAAACCGCCGGAAATGACGAGTTTTTGAATTTCGTTAGTGCCTTCGTAAATCTGAGTGATCTTGGCATCGCGCATCATGCGTTCGACATGGTATTCTTTCATGTAACCGTTGCCGCCCAGCATCTGAACGCATTCCGTCGTCACTTTCATAGCAACGTCGGTGCAGGTCAGTTTCGCAACAGCCGCATCTGTCGTGTACGGTTTACCCGCTTCTTTGAGGCAGGCTGCCTTATAAAGGACTAAGCGTGCCTTTTCAATATCGGCGTAGAGTTCAGCCATCTTGAAGGCCAGATACTGCTGTTTATACAGCGGTTTGCCGAACTGTTCCCGTTTCTTCAGGTAGTCGATGGCAATATCGAAAGCCCCTTCTGCTAAGCCCAGGGCCTGAGCGCCGACGCCGATACGGCCGCCGTCGAGAGTTTTCATGGCCAGTTTAAAGCCTTCGCCCGGTTTGGCAATCATCCGGTCTGCCGAAACGCGAACGTTTGATAAGACCATTTCCGAAACCTGAGCCGAGCGGATGCCCATTTTATTTTCCAGTTTTCCGACATGGAAGCCTTCCATCCCTTTTTCCAAGACGAAGGCGCACATGCCCTTGATGCCGATAGCCGGATCGGTCAAAGCGTAGACGACGGTATAGTCGGCAATGGGGCCGTTGGTATTAAAGATCTTAGTACCGTTTAAGATATAGTCATCGCCGTCTTTAGTAGCAATCGTCTGCTGACCGGCAGCGTCAGAACCGGCCGTCGCTTCCGTCAGGCCAAAGGAGCCGATGGCCTGGCCCGATGCGATGGGAGATAAAAAGCGTTTTTTCTGTTCATCCGTCGCCGACGAATACATGACACTGCCGCCGTAAAGGGACGTATTGACCGAAAAGCCGATGCCAAAGGAAGAATCTACTTTGGAAACTTCTTCAACAGCCAGGATATACGGAAGATAGCCGACATCGCTGCCGCCGAATTCTGTCGGATAGCAGAGACCGAACATGCCCATCCTGCCAATTCTTTAAAAGCTTCCAACGGAAACTTCCGAAGCTTCATCGCGTTCTACAACGCCGGGCAATAACCGTTTAGCCGTAAAATCGCGTACTTGGTCGACAATTTGCTGCTGTTGTTTCGTGAGTTCAAAATCCATGATCGTCACTCCTTCTGTTGAAATGGAAATATCCATATAGCTTGTACAAACCTTAAGTTATATAAATATTTCGTTACAAGAAATATCTTGCCTACATATTATCATGGGAAATCGACAAAGTCAACGAAGTGCCAAATTTATCATAGACAGACTATTTTTAATGCCGATTTGTAATAAATAAGCATTCTTCATAAAAAAAGATCTGAACCACAGCGACGAACTGTCATTCAGATCTTTATGTAAATTCCTATATGGCCTAATTATGAGCGGCTGCGCATGACCGCTTCCTTCATTTCCTTCACATAGTCATAGATTGGTTTTTCTGCATCGTCCCCGTATTTAGCAATCAGTTTGACGATGGCACTGCCAACGATGACCCCGTCGGCGTCACGGCCAATGGCTTCAGCCTGTTCGGTCGTATTGATGCCGAAGCCGACGGCACAGGGAACGTCAGTCACGGCTTTGGCCGTATCGATGATGTCTTTGAGGTTGGTCTTGATTTCCGTCCGTGTTCCGGTTACGCCTAAGGAGGATACGATGTATAAAAAGCCTTCCCCGGCCTTGGCAATGGTCTGGATCCGGTCTTTTGAGGTCGGAGCAATCATGGAAATGATATCGATACCATGAGCCTTGGCAGCAGCTGCACATTCGCCCCGTTCTTCAAAGGGCATATCCGGGATAATGATGCCATCGAGGCCTGCTTCTTCACAACGAGTGAAGAAGGCCTCGGCCCCATAATGGAAGACGGGATTGAGGTAGGTCAAGAATACCAAGGGGATCTGCGAATCCTTACGGACGCGCTTAACGAGATCAAAGACGTCGTCGATGCGCGTCCCTTGTTTCAAAGCCCGTAAATCCGCTTCCTGGATGACGATGCCTTCAGCAATGGGATCGGAAAAGGGAATTCCGATTTCAATCAAGTCGGCACCGGCTTTTTCCATGGTCATAATGTATTCATAGGTCTTTTCCAGCGACGGGTCACCTGCCGTCAAAAATCCGATAAAGGCTTTTCCGTTTTTAAAAGCCTGGCCAATCTTACTCATGTAAATCCCTCCCCTTATATCTTGCAATGGCAGCGACGTCTTTATCGCCGCGGCCGGACAAGCAGACGATGATGCTGTCTTCAGGACTCATCGTCGGTGCCAGCTGCATGGCTTCATAGACAGCGTGGGCGCTTTCAATGGCGCAGATGATGCCTTCTGTGCGGGCCAAATATTCAAAGGCTTCGACGGCTTCATCATCTTTGACCGGAATGTACTGAGCCCGACCCGTTTCATTTAAGTAGGCGTGTTCCGGCCCGATACCGGGATAGTCGAGACCGGCCGAAATGGAATAGACTTCGTCGATCTGCCCGTCTTCATTCTGACAAAAGATGGACTTCATGCCGTGGAAGATTCCCACTTCCCCCTTGGCAATCGTCGCCGCATGGAGTTTGGTATCGATGCCCTTGCCGGCAGCTTCGCAGCCGATGAGACGGACATCCTTATCGTCGATGAAGTTGTAGAACATACCCATGGCATTGCTGCCGCCGCCGACGCAGGCCAGGACCGCTGCCGGTAATTTCCCTTCCTTGTCGAGGATCTGCTGACGCGCTTCCTTACTGATAACGGCCTGGAAATCGCGAACCATCATCGGGAAAGGATGAGGCCCCATGGTCGAGCCGATGACGTAATGAGTGTCATCGACACGGCTGACCCATTCTCGCATGGCTTCGTTGACGGCGTCTTTAAGGACCCGGGACCCGGAGGTAACGGCATGGACCTTAGCCCCCAACAGTTCCATACGATAGACGTTCAAAGCCTGACGAATCGTATCTTCTTCACCCATGAACACTTCACATTCAAGGCCTAAGAAAGCGGCGGCCGTCGCCGTCGCGACACCGTGCTGACCGGCACCGGTTTCAGCGATGACCCGGGTCTTGCCCATCTTTTTCGCCAACAGGCACTGACCTAAGGCATTGTTGATTTTATGGGCCCCTGTGTGGTTCAAATCTTCACGCTTCAAATAGACTTTCGCACCGCCTAAATCTTTCGTCATCCGTTCGGCATAGTAAAGGAGTGACGGCCGATTGGCATAGTTATCAAGGAGTTCTTTTAATTCAGCCTGAAAGGCCGGGTCATGTTTATAATGGTCGTAGGCTTTTTCCAATCGCTGAATTTCATTCATCAGCGTTTCCGGTATATACTGGCCGCCAAAGGAGCCGAATCTTCCTGTACTCATCTGTTTACCTCCTGTAAACACCTAATGTTGTCATAAATAAAGTCATCTTTTCTCTGTCCTTCACCCCATCCGTTTCGATGCCGCTGCTGACGTCGAGGGCATAGGGCTGAAGGGATGCTGCTTGAGCTGCATTCTGCGGCGTAAGGCCGCCGGCTAAAAAGTACGGTCGGCCAATGCCTTTCAGCAAGGACCAATCAAAGGCCTTACCCGTACCGCCCTTTCCCTGATCGAGGAGGATATAGTCGGCACGGCTCTCCAAGGCTCGCCTTACGTCGTCTTGATTGGCAATAGAAAAAGCCTTGATGACAGGAACACCTAAATCCGTCTGTATCTGCTGTACGAAGGCTTCATCTTCCTGACCGTGGAGCTGGACAAGCTGGATGACGCCTTTTTTTACTAACGACGCCATATGCTGCGGCTCATCGTCGACGAAGACGCCGACAGCCGGGATGGACGGATCCAGTTCCCTGCGAAGTTCTGCTGCCAACTCATCAGAAACGCGCCGCTTCGTGCCGGCGAAGACGAAGCCGACATAGTCGGGATGGAGTTCATTGGCCCAAGCGATGTCGCAAGGCCGCTTGAGGCCGCAGAACTTTACCTTAACCACGAGTTCCGGCGGCCAATTCCGCCAGAGCCGCCTTCTTATCAGGACGGCGCATCAGCGTCTCGCCGATGAGGACGGCGTCGGCGCCATGGTCATAGAGGCTTTTCGTATGCTCTCCCGTCTTGATGCCGCTTTCGGCAACAAAGAGAATATCGTCCGGTACCAGCGTTCTCAGACGGAAGCTCGTGTCGAGGGAGACCGTAAAGTCTTTTAAATTCCGATTGTTGACGCCGATGATGCGGGCACCGGCCTTGATGGCCCGAAGGACCTCCGTTTCATCGTGAGCTTCGACCAAGGCCGAAAGGCCCAGAGAATCGGCAAGTTCAAAGAAGCATTTCAATCGTTCATCATCGAGGATGGCACAGATCAAAAGGACGGCCGAAGCTCCGAGGGCCCGGGCTTCATAAATCTGATACTCATCGATGATGAAGTCCTTGCGAAGGACAGGCGTCTGAACCGCCCCGGCAATATCCTGTAAATACTGGGGACTTCCTAAGAAGTAATCCCGTTCAGTCAATACGGAAATAGCCGCCGCACCGGCCTGTTCATATTCCCTCGCAATGGCTTCATAGGGAAAATCAGGAGCAATCAGTCCTTTTGAAGGCGAGGCTTTCTTGACTTCACAAATGAAGGAAAGGCCCTTCTGTTTCAGGTTATGTTCAAAGGGGAACCCCTCTTTTTTCGGAGCTGCCAGGGCCCGTTCTTTCATCTCCGATAAGGAAACTCGTGCCTTATCCTCTACCAGCCTTTTTGCGACAGCTGCCGTTAAATCATCGAGTATCATAAGCTCACCTTCTTACGAGTTGCTGACAGCAATGCAGCGCTTCAGCGTTTCCATAGCCTTGCCGCTGTCGATGAGATCGGCAGCCATTTTGATACCGGCATCGATGGAATCGGCTTTACCGGCAATGAACAAGGCCGTTCCGGCATTCAAGAGGACGGCATTTCGTTTCGGCCCCTGAACCGTTCCCTTCAGGATGCCTCGCGTGATGTCGGCATTTTCTTCCGGCGTGCCGCCGACGAGGTCATCCTTCGTTCCCGGCACCATGCCGAAGTCTTCCGGCCGCAGGATAGACGTCCGATAATATCCGTCGCGGAGTTCACAAATCGTCGTCGGCCCGTTCGGCGAAATTTCATCGAGTTTTTCCTGGCCGTAGGCGACGATACCGCGTTTGACGCCAAGGGTCGACAATACTTTCGCCAGGGGTTCGACCAGGTATTCATCGTAAACGCCGAGGAGGATCATCGTCGGTTTAGCCGGGCTGGTCAAGGGCCCGAGGATGTTGAATACGGTCCGGAATCCCAGTTCCTTGCGGATGGGTCCGATATACTTCATAGCGGCATGGTATTTCTGAGCAAAGAGGAAGCAGAAGTTCGTTTCTTCCAGCATCTTAAGTGCCAGTTTCGGATCCTGTTCGATATTGAGGCCCAGTGTTTCCAGGCAGTCTGCCGTACCGCACAGGGACGAGGCGGCTCGATTGCCGTGTTTGGCTACTTTAACACCAGCCGAGGCAATAACCATGGCCGACGTCGTCGAAATATTGAAAGAATGGGCACCGTCGCCGCCGGTACCGACGACTTCCAGGACATCCATGCCCGGATGAGGAACGGGCGTTGCCATAGAGCGCATGGCTTCGGCACAGCCTGAAATTTCATCAATCGTTTCGGCCTTGGTGCTCTTCGTCGACAGAGCCGCCAAGAAAGCGGCATTCTGGGTCGGTGTCGTCTTGCCGTTCATGATTTCCAGCATAACTGCCTTTGCTTCGTCATAGGTCAGATCACCTTTATTTACAATCTTGATAATCGCATCTTTAATCATCGTCGTTACCTCCTCGTAATTACTCTATCTATTATAATTTTAAGAAATTTTCGACCATCATCGGTCCCGTCGGCGTCAATATCGATTCCGGGTGGAACTGCAAGCCGTATGTAGGATAGTCTTTATGGGCGACGGCCATGATTTCGCCGTCATCGGTCCGAGCCAGGACGCGAAGATCATCGGGAAGGGTATCGGGATCGAGGGCCAGCGAATGATACCGGCCGACGTCGACCGTTTCGGGAAGTCCCTTAAAGAGTGGCGTTTCCCGGTCGAGGGCGGCGACGGATTGTTTGCCGTGCATCAATTCCCCGGCGTAGGTAATGGTGCCGCCGTAGACTTCACAAATGGCCTGATGGCCTAAGCAGACGCCGAGGATAGGGATCTTTCCCTCAAAATAGCGGATGGCCTGTTCACAAATCCCGGCATCCGACGGCCGACCCGGCCCTGGCGAAATGATCAGATGATCGGGATGCAGGCCTGAGATTTTCCACCGTCATGTCATCGTTGCGAATGACTTTAATATCCGGATTCAACTGTCCGATGAGCTGGTAGAGATTATAAGAAAAACTGTCGTAATTATCGATGAGTACAATCATTTGTCAATCCCTCCATTAGCCCGCTGCAGGGCGATGACGACGGCCTTGGCTTTATTCAGGCATTCCTGGTGTTCCTGTTCCGGTACGCTGTCGGCGACGATGCCGGCACCGGAGCAGGCGTAGACGTGATTCCCCTTCTTATAGGCCAGGCGAATACCGATACAGCAATCCATATTGCCGGTAAAATCGATGTAGCCAACGGCACCGCCGTAAACGCCGCGCTTATGACCTTCCAGTTCATCTATGATTTCACAGGCCCGGATTTTCGGAGCCCCGGACAACGTGCCGGCCGGCAAGGCAGCGGCAATGGCATCGACGGCAGTCTTATCGTCCCTTATCGTGCTGTGTACGGTAGAACCGATATGCATGATATGGGAAAAGCGCAGGACGTCGAGATAACGTTCGACATGGACGCTGCCAAATTCACTGATGCGCCCCAAATCATTTCGGCCTAAGTCGACGAGCATATTGTGCTCTGCCAATTCCTTGGGGTTGTGTAGGAGTTCGTCTTCCAGTTGATTATCTTCTTCCACCGTCTTGCCCCGCGGCCGCGATCCGGCTAAGGGGAAGGTGAAGAGGTCCCGCCCTTCGAGGCGGATCAGCGTTTCCGGAGAAGAACCGGCAAGCTCGATATCGTCGCCGGAGAAGAAGAACATATACGGCGACGGGTTGATCGTCCGCAGCACGCGGTACGTATCGAGGAGGCTGCCTTCGGCTTCAGCTTGAAGGCGATTGGCTAAGACGACTTGGAAGATGTCCCCTTCGCGGATATACTGTTTTCCCTTTTCAACCATTTGGCAGTATTCCTGCTCATTAAAGAGGGGTTTAAGTCGCTCTTTAACTGAAGGGGCTGGGCCGGTGCCTTCTCGCCATGGCGAATGAGGTCTTCCATACGCTGTAGTTCCAACATAGCCCGATTATAATTTTCTTCTGCCCCGTCGAGGCGAACGTTGACGATGAGGTAAATCTGCTGCTTTAAATTATCGAAGACGATGACCTTGTCGAAGAGCATGAGGTCGAAATCATTAAAACCATCGTCATCAGCGGCCTTGAGTGTCAGTGACGGCTCAGCATATTTAATAAAATCGTAGGAAAAGTAGCCTACCAACCCGCCGGTAAAGGGAGGTAACCCTTCCAGGCGCGGCGCCTTATTGTCGGCTAAAATTTGAGAAATGAGCTGTTCCGGATGGTCCGTATGAAGCTGTACTTCAGCCCCGGTCTTAATCGTAACCGTTCCGTCTTTGCAGAACAGGCCCATCTGAGGATCGTAGCCTATGAAGGTGTATCGGCCCCAGCGCTGAGAATCTTCCATACTTTCCAAGATATAGCAATGAGAGCTGATATGCTTGACCGTTCGCAAGACTTCAATCGGGGTACAACTGTCGGCATACATGCTGACTCCGACGGGAACGACCTTATATTGGCCTTGGTAGGCTTTTACCTGTTCTAAGCTGAGCGTTTCCATACAAACCTCCTAAAAAAATAATCCGTCCATGACAATACGATTTGTCAAGGACGGATTTAAGTTCCGCGGTGCCACCTTGTTTAGGGGTTGAGCCCTACTCTCGACGGAATACCAACATATTCCCGGTAACTGACGTATACCAACACGTCGCAGGATACTCAGCCTTGCGGCCTTTGACTGCGCCCTCAGCGGTCCATTTAACGAGCTGCGTCGGCCGGCTCTCAGCCCCCCGGCTCTCTGTACGTGCACGTCATCGTTTTTACTTCCGCCTCAATGGTTTCATGGACGATGTTCAATTGATGTTTGTATGATACACCGCATGATTTAAACTGTCAAGGTAGTTTTATATAATTTTAAGATAATCGTTTACTTGTGTTTAAGCCCACACTTTAGGGAGAAATTTCCGTCTTACATCATGGCAATGATCGGCGAGATGATCAAGAGGATACCGGCGAATACGATGAGTACCAGCGAAATTCCCTTATATTTGTGAAGGGCATTGACTTTGTAAACCAAGTACGCAGGGATAAGGCAGGCGATGATACCGAAGATCGGTCCGAGAAGGGTCAGGAGCTTCAAGACCGGTGCATTGAGGACGATGGCGCCCCAAGCAACGGCAACGGCGAAGATGAGGATGCCGAAGCTGACCATTTTCTTATTGATCTTGTCTTCCGGCATGAAGCGGTACAGGAGATTCATGGCGATACCCTGGCAGGCTTCGCGGAATCCGAGGAACACACTGAAGAAGGCCGTCATAACGGCGAAGACGTTGAGGACCAGGCTGAAGATCTTAACAGCGCTGCCGTCGAAGCCCTTGGCAACGATAGCCAGTGCAGAAATGTTCTGGGAATAAGCGAGAACGGCTTGATCGTGACCGAGAGCCAGGTTAAAGGACATGGCATACGAGAAGATCGTAATGAACAAGACGGAGAAAGCGATTTTCATAGCCCGCATGGCTTTGTAGCGAGCGACGTGGATCGATTTGTTATGAGAGCGGTAAGAAATGACCATGGGGCTGATGCTGGGGATAAACAGAATCGAGGTCAAGGTTACAGGCAGCATGGCAATCGTGTTTTTCACGAGGTAGCCTAAATCGGGGAAAACGCCGATATTGGCAATGTTCCAGTGCTGGATCATGATGCCGCCTAAACAGATGACGACTAACAATTTCGTTAAAACCATCAGTGTCGAAATCCGGAACAAGAGCTGTTCACCACGGGAGGCGAGAAGGACCATGGCACAGATGATAGCCAGCCCATAAAAAGGATTGTCGGACAGGAGCGTATCGGTGACGCCGAAGGAATAGAGGAAGGATGCACTGTCATTGGTCAGTGCCGTCGAATACATGAAAACACAGATGAGAATACTGAGGAAGTAAAGGATGCCCAGCAGGAAACCCCAGTTTTTGCCGAGGTAGCCGCTGATAACGCTGGGATAGTCTTCACACCGCGGCGAATCGGCCAGGGTATTGATGAACAAACGCTGTAAAAGATAGATGGCCGGATAGGCAATGATTGCGGAAAATAAGTAAACCCATACGCCGACTAGGCCGACCTGAACCGGTAAGAACACGATACCGGCACCGATAGCCATGCCGATACTCATAATAATCCAGCCCCAGTCCGTACTGTCGAACTTGACGGCTGCTTTCCACTGTGCATCTGTCATTCCCGCTTGGCGGGCCAGTGCTGCTGATGAATTCATATCAAAGACCTCCTATGGTGAATAGATTGGATGGATGATGTCCCCTCGACACTTACATTTTATCCCTTGATGCGGCTCTCCTTTCTCAACTTCAGTGTATATACTTTTTACCTATGTCGTTTTTTAACATTTTTCTAAAAACCGTAAATTTTAATGTACACGTCGGGGTTTTACCTTTTACTTAAACGTTCTATTCTATGGTTAAAGTATATCATGAAAGGTATAGGCTGTAAAATATTCATTGTGCAATTTGCATTCATAGTATTTATCTATGGAATAAGTCATTATTCCTTACTTTTTTGTCAGGAAAATGAGAAATATCCATGAGTTTAAAATGAATCATTATCACCTTACGCCAAATTTCACAAACATTTGTCTTTTTCAAAAAGCCAAATTTGGTTAACTTTTCTTTATAATTTAAATTTTTAAGTGGGATTTTTCTTTCTTCATTTTTGCTGTTTCGAGATTAAAATTTTCATTTTAAAACTTTCTTTACTGTGTCAAAAAATCATAACTTTCCCAACTTTGCTTATTTTGATACAATAAAGCTAAGAAGGGCGTCTCTATAGGTACGGTTTATATTTGAGGTGGTTTTACTATGACTTTACAACAATTGCGTTATATCCTTGAGTTATCAAAGCACAATTCTATTTCTGCCGCCGCCCAGGCTCTGAACATCGCCCAGCCCAGTCTCAGTGCCGCCATCAAAGACTTGGAAACAGAATTTTCCCTGACGCTGGTCAAGCGAAATCGTCACGGCATCACGTTCACATCGGCCGGGTTAGAGTTTCTGCACTATGCCGACCACATCTTAGCTCATGCTGACGAAATGCATGACCATTTTCACCCTGAAACCGGCCAGGAAGACTCGCACACCCTGACCGTTTCATCTCAGCACTACCCCTTTGCCGACGAGGCTTTCATCCATGCTCTGCAGCGCATATCGCCGACATCAGCCTACACCTTTACCCTGCGTGAAGGTCGGACATCACAAGTCATCCACGACGTCGTCACCCGTGAAAGCCAACTGGGCATCCTCTTTTTATCCCACATGAACGAAAACTTTTTGCAGGACCTGTTCCAAAAGAATAAGCTGGAATTCACGTCTCTCTGTACGTTTACGCCCTGTATCTACGTCCGCTTGGACCACCCCCTGGCAGAGAGTCAAAGCGTCCCTCCCGGCAAGCTTAAGGACTATCCCTGCGTCCGCTTCGAACAAGGTCACGACCGCTCGCAGTTTTCTGAAGAACTGCTCTTATCGGACCCATCCAATCGGCAGAGCATCTATGTCACCGACCGATCGACACTGTTCAGCATCATCCGCGCAACCGACGCCTATACCATCGGAACGGGGCATGTCGCATCGGCCATCATCGGACGCCACATCACGGCCATTCCCATTGCCAATCCCTTGGATACGATGACTGTCGGCTGGATAAAGATAAAAGAGGAGGCGCTGCCGCCGGAAGCGCTCCTGTACGTCAACATTTTATCAGGGCTGCTTACGGGCCGAGAATAAGGGTTACGGGCTAAAACAAAGAATCGGGGTTCACGGAAATCTTCGTGAACCCCGATTCTTTGTCTCTGCGCATCCTCGAAAAGACGGCCATACC
>ENA-OQAB01000685-OQAB01000685.1-human-gut-metagenome-genome-assembly--contig:-NODE-685-length-17546-cov-2.537746_pt1 | contig 17546 bp, 18 predicted proteins | sample MGYA00242490_ERZ504517 | MGnify/ENA primary metagenome ERZ504517 (study PRJEB26092, sample SAMD00036298) | human gut metagenome | host: Homo sapiens | study: EMG produced TPA metagenomics assembly of...
AAGAGACATTGACGATGCAATGGCAGATGCCAGAAGAACTTTTGATTGGGAAAAGCAGTGGGAATGCTCCATTGATCCTGAAACTGCGAAAGCCATCCGTGACAGCCGTGCTCCTGAACACGAGGACAGCTGCTCGATGTGTGGCAAATTCTGTGCAGTCAGAAGTATGAACAAGGCGTTGAGTGGAGAGTACATTGATATTCTGTAAGGTGAGAAAATGAAACGATGTGTGATTGTCGGTGGTGCTGACATAAACAACTATTCATATATCAGAAACTGTCTTCGTGAGGATGATTACATTATCTTCTGTGACAGCGGACTGAAACATATGGATGCCCTTCAGGTAATACCCGGACTTATCGTGGGAGATTTTGACTCCCACGATAATCCACATTTTGATATTGAGACCATTGTACTTCCCTGCGAGAAGGATGATACGGATACCGTTTTTGCAGTCAAGGAAGCTCTGAAACGTGGTTTTGATGATTTTCTGCTGATCGGTGTTGTAGGAGCAAGGCTCGACCACACACTTGGCAATGTGTCGATTTTGCTCTACCTGGATTCGCTTGGTAAGAAAGGAATCATTATTGACGATTATTCTGAAATGGAGATCATTTCAAATAAGCCTGCTTATATTGAGGATTCCTATGCGTTCTTTTCACTTTTGAATGTTACTGGCACTGCCAAGGGCATCACGATAGAGAATGCCAAGTATCCACTTGAAAATGCAGAGATTACCTGTGAATACCAGTATGGAATCAGCAATGAATCGCCGCAATTTCCTGCAAGGCAGCCATCGCCTCGGGTGCGGTTATCGCCGCAGGCGGCGCACTGGCAGGATGCTCGCCGAACGGCGGCTCGACCGGCGGATCCGGCGAGGCCGAACAGGTGGTTGGCACCGCCCCCGTCTCGTTCAGCGAAGAAACCGACGTTCTCATTCTGGGCACGGGCATCGCCGGCATGTCGGCAGCCATGGATCCGGTCGAAGCCGGCCATAAAGTGATGCTCGTGGACAAGCTCGACCGCGTGGGCGGAGAGAGCTTCATCGCTTGCGGCGTCATGAACGTCGTTGGATCAAAAATGCAAAAAGACGCCGGCATCGAGGGCGACCCCGAGCAAATGTGGGAGAAGTTCCTGCCCGTGCTCGAGAAAAAGGGCGAGACCGACGACATGGACTACAAGCACAACGTCTACGTCTACCAAACCGAATGGGCGAACCGCGTGGCCGCCGACTACGGTTCGGTGTTCCAACCCATCACCGACTACATGAACACGGGCGCGCCCACGTCCATGCTGTTGCCCGGCAACGGCATCGGCGACATGCAGGCGGTGCTGACGCCGCTGCAGAAGGGCTTGGAGCAGAAAGGCGCCACGTACAAGCTGAACCTGCGCGCCACGAACTTCATCGTGGACGGAGAGGGAGCGCCCATCGGCGTGCGCTTCAACGACGAGAAGAACAACAAGACCGTCGATATCCGCGCAAAGAAGATCATCGTGGCCACGGGCGGTTTCTCCTGCAACCAGGAGATGGTTTCCACGTACTTGCCCAGCCAGGCTCGCTTGGGGCCGCTGACCGTGAACTCCATGGGCGAAGGCCACCAGCTGTGCAAGGCCATCGGCGGCGTGTACACCCACATGGACATGGAAGCGAACCGCATGAGCGACCTCGCTCAGGTGACGGTGTGGGGCTACTTCTCGCCGCAAGTCCAGGTAACCCCGCAGGGCCGCCGCTTCATCAAGGAGGATCAGAGCCACGACTCGCCCGACAAGGCCGTCGAGTTGGGCTTGGGCTTCTGGTGGACCATCTTCGACGATCAGGCCATCAACAGCAGCCAGAAATGGAACGTCGAGATGAACATGAAGAGCAACGCCGACCGCCTCGTGGGCCCGTGCAACTCGCTCGATGAGCTGGCGGCAGCGATGGATGTTCCGGCCGACACACTGAAGGCCACGTTCGAGACCTACGACGCCATGGTGGCCGCAGGCGAGGACACCGAGTTCGGCAAGAAGCTGTTCCTGCAGTCGCTTTCCGCACCGTATTACGCAATGAAGCACTTCCCGTACCGCTACAAGACGCACGGCGGCATGAAGATCACGACCGACAGCCAGTTGACGGACAAGGACGGCAATCCCATCCCCAACGTCTACTGCGCCGGTTCGACCGTGGCCGATAGCGGCAGCGACCTCTCTCCGAACGCGGGCAGCGGCCTCATCTCCGGCAAAGCCGTAGTCGAAGCGCTGAAGGCGTAAAGCATCCTGTCCCCTCCCTCAACGCCGGAAGGCTCCCGCTCCGGGAGCCTTCCGGCGCATTCTCTACCGATCTAGATATTCCAACACGGCATTCGCCGCCTCGCGGCCGCTGTTCACTTGATGGCCGAACGCGACGCCCGGCATGTTGACGGTGTACACGTTGCGGTACAGCATATTGCCGTCGTTGCCGATGGCATAGAGACCCTCGATAGGGTTGCGGCGCCCGTCCAGCACGCGATGCCGCCCGTCGGTGGTGATGCCGCCAACCGAGAAGAAGTAGTTGTACGACAGTTTTGCCAGGTAGAACGGAGGCGTCTCGATGGGCACCATGAGGCCGGCCGCCTTGCCGAAGTCGCTGTCAGCCCCCTCTCCGCACAGTTCATTGTAGCGATCGACCGCAGCCTTGAGCGCATCGGCGTCGAGGTTGAATCTTCCGGCGAGATCGGCCAAGGAATCGCTCTGGTAGATGCTGCCTCCGCCGTTAGCCTTGATCGCGTCGTAGAAGGCTTTCTTCGCATCGTCGTTTTTACCGAAAAACCGATCGAAGATGGCCTGGTCGAAAACCACGTAATTCCCCTTGTTGCCCTTACCCGGAAGGCACTGCAACGCGAGGTTGTCGTTCGCGAGGTCCTCGCGCGTGTAGCGCCGGCACGCCTCGTTCACCCACAGCACGGGGCCGCCCGAGGCGATGCCGAAATAGCCGTAGAGCGGGTTTTCAGCCGCATCGTGGAAGTCGATGGGAGGAAAAGCCTCGATAGCGTACAGGATGGACTGAGCCGAATCGGCCATGAAGCTGCATGCGCCGTTGTCCATGGCTATGCGATAGCCGTCTCCTGCAGCGTTCGGCGAGCCCACGATGCGCATGCCATCGGTGTTCCAACCCTGCTCGGCGACGATCTCCTCGTTGCCGCCGAAGCCGCCGGTTGCGAGCACCACCGCCTTCGCGCTGTACCGCACCACGCCCTCACCTCCGTCTGCGTAGGCGCCGATCACCCTGCCGTTCTTCATGACGAGGCCGTTCACTGCGGTTTTGAGATGCAGCTGCACGCTCAGCTCTTCGAGCCGCGCCTTCATCGGCTCAACGTATCCCACGCCGCCTTTCCGTCTTTGAACCAGTGGAACGTGGGAAATAGGCCGACGCGATAGTCGTCCACCTTGCCGGAGTACATGACGCCCTGCTCTATGCACCAGGTGATGTTGTCGGCCGACTTGCTCACAAAATCGAGCCATACATCGCCGTTTTGGCGATGCTGTCCGCGCGAGAGCTCGGCTTCCATTATCTCGGCTGGCTGCATGTCGATGCCTTGCTCCAGCTGCAACGTGGAATTGACGGCGAACATGCCCTCGACGAAGTTCGCATTGCCGCCCACCTGGTTGCTCTTGTCCACAAGGATGAGATTCGTTCCGTTAAGAGCCGCCTGCACGGCGCACGCCAAGCCGCTGCCGCCCGCACCCACGATAAGCAGATCGGCGTCGTAGGTCTTGTCCACCTTGCTTGGCGCCTTGCTGACGGGCACCGCGCCCCTGTTCGCGCCAGAACCGGTTCCGCCGGCGCCGCCGGGGCCGGCGTCTTGCGGCGGCGCGCAGGCGTTCAGGCCGCCCACCATCGCCGCAGCTCCGGTAACGCACGCGCCCGTCAGGAACGCGCGACGGGATATGCCCGCACCACGTTCATCCTCGCTTTCCCCGAACATAGAAGTCCTTCCATCCGCGTCTACGGCCTCTCAAGCAGCACGGATGCGCGCCGCATGCGGCTTTAGTAGGTATGGGGACATTCTGTCATGAGTCTATAGAGACGCGGTATCCGCCGCTTTGCACCTTGGCAACTCGTCGGCAACGCAAAGCGATACCCTGGGACATTAGTCAAAACGAGACAGAGGGACAGGGCTAACGTCTCTTTAGTCAGAAGCTTGCTTCGCAGCATCTTCGTCGTCGAGTGCGGCGGCGACCGCTTTGCCCGCCAGCATGCCGAACGCGCCGTTCGACGCGAGGCCTCCGATGCTTGACGCAGCTGCCGCACCGCAACAGTAGACGTTGGGAATGACGGCGCCGACGACGCTGAGCACCTGACCGGACTGATTTGTTTTCACGCCGCCGTTGGATCTGTACCGCTGCGGCAGCTGTTTAAGCGCGTAGTAGGGGCCTTCCAACTCCTCCAAGAACAACGTGCGCCCGAAATCGCCGTCCTTGCCGTCTTTCACGAAGCCGTTGTAGCGGTCGAACGTGGCGTTCAGCACGTCCGGCGAAACGCCCATGCCCTCGGCAAGCTCGTCCAGGTCGTCGAACGGCCCGATAAGACGCTTTGCGTTCTTGCTGGCCACTTCCGCAACGCTGCGCGATTGGCTGCTCTCGGTCAGCTGCTTTCCGAACACCGTCCACCAGTAGCCGCGCTCCTCCGAGAAGCAGGCGCCCGCCGCAGCGTTCGCATCGTCCTCGCGCGCGAAACGCTTCCCCAGCGCATCCACGATGACCGTGGGGCCGAACAAGCCCCAGGCGGTCGCCTGCGGCAAGCTGCCGGTAAGCGGCGCAGCCTTGTCCATGTTCACCAGCTGGCCGCCCAAAAGCGCGCACAGCTGCTGACCCTCGCCCATGGAGGCGACGGTGTAGCACCCCACGCGCTCATAATCGGGCGTATGCTCATGCACGAGCGGCTGGCTGCTGGCGAACCCGCCTGTCGCGACAACGATGCGCCGAGCCCGCACGTCGAGCACCGATGCGCCCGACCCTGCATAGAAACGCATCCCGCACGCCGCGCCGTCCTCATCCAAAATGAACGCGACCGCCCGATGGCCCGTAGAAAACGTAGCGCCTTTCGCCGTGAGGGCGTCTCGCAGCGGCATCATAATGCTCTGCATGTCACCGAGGCCGTTCTTGGGCAGCATGATAGCCGCATTCACCTTGCCGTCCACGAAGGTTTTCGGATCGGCGAACTGCGCCCCGTAATCGGATGCCAGGCGATTCGCCCACTCGGTGGCCGCGAAGAACAGGGTCTTTGCGAAATCAAGATCATCGTCGCCTGCAGCGCTCAACTCCTTTTTGCGCGCCCCCATGCCTCGTCAACCGTCGCATTCACGCCCTCATCCTGCTGCGCAGTCGTGCCGGCCGATGCGCATAACGCCGTTCGACTCGTAGCTTTCGCCACCCAACAGATCAAGTTTCTCGACCACCATAACGGAGCGCTTCGCCTCGAGCGGATCCATGGCGGCAGACAACCCCGCTACCCCGCTGCCCACGATCAACACATCCACGTCAGCATCGAAGGCGATGGGCGGCTGCCCCATTACGCTTGATTGACCAGCGGTTTCGTTGGCTTTGTTCGTCGCCGCCAGAGGATTGTCCGGCAGCTTTCCCGCCTCACATGCGCCGAGGGTTCCGCCCACGGCCAATACCGCAGCGGACAAGCCTGCAAGTTTGAAGAACGAACGACGCTCCACGACGGACGACCTCCTTTGCGACGGAAACGGAAACGAACGGCCTCAGAGTATAGTGACGCGAAAACGTTTTGTCGTGAGGCGCCGACATGCCGTCACGCAATCTGCGCAATGGAGACTGCGAAACGAGCCCAGCGTGCCAAGGGAGGTGCCAAGGGGACGCTACTCGTAGAACGTGGCGTCGGGGCACGGGGGCTCCAAAGCTCGCTTGAATGCGGTCGCGCGCACCGTTCGCAGCACGCGCTCAACGTCGGCCGCATCGAACCCTTCGGACACCAGCGCTGCGGCATCCAAGCCGCGATCCACATGCGCTTTCAACAATCGATCGAGCGTCGGGTAATCGATGCCCATGCTCTTCTCGTCTTCCTGGTCGGGTGAGAGCTCGGCGCTGGGCGGCTTTACGAACACATGCTCGGGAATAGGCGGAACCTCGCCGGCGATCTCCGCTTGTCGATTACGCCAGCGGGCGACGGCGAACACGTCGGTTTTGTACAGGCCGCCGATAGGAGCGAACGCGCCGGCCGTGTCGCCGTACAGCGTGGAATACCCCATCATGGCCTCGCTCTTGTTGCCCGTGTTCACCAGCATCCAGCCGTATGCGTTCGACAACGCCATGAGGCACACCATGCGGCAGCGCGCTTGCGTGTTCTCGGCCGCCAGACCCGAGAGCTTGCCGCCGCACGCCTCGGCAAGCGCGGCCTCGAACGCCCGATACGGCTCCGCGATGGAGACGGTGCGCGTCCGGATTCCGAGGTTGCGAGCCAGATCGAGCGCATCGTCCACCGAGTGGTCGGTGGAGTACGGGCCCGGCATGAGCACGCCGTGCACGCGATCCGCGCCCAGCGCGTCCGCGCACATCACGGCGACCAAACTCGAGTCCATGCCGCCCGACAACCCGATGACGACGTCGGAGAACCCAGCGTCGTCCATGAAGCCTTTGAGCGCGTTCACGCAGAGACGATACCGTTCGCTATTCTCCACGACTCCCTCTTCCTCCATCATCATCTCGCAGATCCACCAATGTCAGCGAGAAGCGCCAAGGTGCCCGAGATCGCCCCGTTTCGCCAGCTGCGCCGCGCGAAGCGCAAGTCCCTTTAGGGAAGCGTGCTTTCGCACGTGAGGGAAAGCGGAAAAGGGGCGAGATCGGGCGCATTGGCGCTTCGCAGCGTCGACTTCGTTCCGACGGCTGACAAGCCGTCGGAACTAAACGGCGCGAATGCGGTTCGCCAGCCACTCGGCCCAGGCGTCCACGCCGTCGCCTTTCGTGGCGGCGATGGGGAAGATGGGAGCCTGCGGGTTGAGCTGCGTGACCGCCGCCTCGAAGGCCTCGCGGTCGAAGTTGAACACGGGCATGGTGTCCACCTTGTTGAGCACCACGGCCTCGGCGACCTGGAACACGCCGGGGTACTTGAGCGGCTTGTCGTCGCCCTCAGGTACCGACAAGATCATCACCTTGGCGTTCTCGCCCAAATCGAAGTCGGTGGGGCACACGAGGTTGCCCACGTTTTCCACGATGATGAGGTCGAGGCGCTCGAGGTCCAGCACGTCCACCGCGCGCTTGATCATGGCGCTTTCCAGGTGGCACGCTCCACCCGTGTTGATTTGCACGGCGGCGATGCCCTGCGCCTTGATCTTCTCGGCATCCACGCTGCTGGCGATGTCGCCCTCGATAACGGCGATGTTGAACTCGTCGCGCAGCGCGTCGATGGTGGCCAGGATGGTGGACGTCTTACCCGAACCGGGGCTGGCAAGCAGGTCGAGCACGAACACGTGGTTCTCGGCGAAACGCTCGCGCAGTTCGGAGGCGATCGCATCGTTCTTCTGGAGGATAGGCTGCTTCAGATCGATTTGCATGGTTAGTCCTCGTTCTCCTCGTCATCGTCGGGAATGTCCACTTCGATGCTGTCGATTTGCAGTTCGCGACCGGCGATGAGCTCGGTGGCGAAGCTGCCGCATTCCGGGCACAGCATATGGAAACGATCGTGCTCGTATTCGGCACCGCATTCCAAGCAGCGGCTTTTCGGCTTCACCATGGTGATTTGAAGCTCGGCGTCTTCGCAAAGCGTGCCTTCCGACAGAGCCTCGAACGCGAACATGAGCGCGTCTTCGATGGCCTCGGTCATCTCTCCAACCGACAGGCTCACCTTCAGCACGCGCGTCGCACCGGCCTGTTGCGCCGATGTCGTCACTGCATCCATCACGCCCGTCATGATTCCCAATTCGTGCATGGCGCTCCTTCGTGCCCGTTCCGCCTCTATCGTTCATGCTTATAGTAGCCCAAGAGTTATTCGCGCGAAGGTGATCGATGCGTCAACGGCGCGAATGACTCCTAGAAAAAGCAAAAGGCCCGTCGATCTCGACGGGCCTTCACCATCAGAATAAGGCTACTTCGATTTCTTGGCCTTCTTGATGCCGAGCTCGGCAGCGCGTTCCTCCGCCTCTTCCGCGTCAAGCTCCTCGTTCTGCTTCTTGATGCGGTTTCGCAGGACGACGCGGGCGATGAGCAAGCTGCCTTCGTACAGCACCAGCAACGCCGCGAACATGAGCAGCATGGTGATCGGCGAAGCGTCCGGCGTGGCCATGGCCGAGACGACCATGAGCACGACATACACCGTGCGCCAGCTGCCGCGCAGCTTCTTGTACGGGACGATGTCGAAGATGACGAGGTAGAACACGATGAGCGGCAGCTCGAACGCAAAGCCGAAGCCCAGCTCGAACTTGATGATCATGTCGATATAGGTCGACGCTCGCGGCACCACTTCGCCCAGACCTGCAGCCTGATCCGTCAGCCACTGAAACGCGGGATCGAGAATAATGAGATAGCAGAAGATCGTGCCGAATATAAACAAGCTCACGGCCGCGGCAAACGTGGGAACGAACCACTTGCGCTCGCTCGGCTTGAGCGCCGGCAGAAAGAACGCAAGAATCTGCCATAGGATAACGGGAGAACAAGCAACGACCGAGGTCCAGATCGATATCTTGAAACGAGTCGCAAACGCCTCGAACGGATCGAGCACGATCGTGCCCGCCAACAAACCATCGGTACCCTCCGGCAGATACGGAGAAATCGGCTGAAGCAAGAACTGGCTGATAATAGGCGTTGCCATGTAGAACACGACCACGGCGATGGCAAGGCAAGCGATGATGCGCACCAGGCGCATGCGGAGCTCGCCCAGGTGATCGAATAGGGGCATTCGTGCCGGTCCGACGGGCATGGCTTACTCCCCCTTCTCGTTCTTGTTGGCCTTGGCGGCCGCTTCGGCGGCTGCCTTCCTGTTCGCCGCGCGCGTTGCAGCGGCCTTCTTCGCCGCGGCAGAGCGTGCGGCAGCCTTCTCGGCATCGGTCTTGGCCGTAGGCTTCGCAGCGCTCTTGGAAGCGGCGGCGGCTTTCGCAGCCGTCGGCTTGGTAGCCGGCTTCTTAGCGGCGGGTTTCGTGCCGTACAGCTCGTCGGGCGACGGCTTCGGCTTCGCGGCGGTCGACTCAGGCTTGGCGGCCGGCTTCGCAGTCTCCGCAGCCTTCGGCTCTTCCGGCTTGGCGAACGATCCGTCGGGCTTGGCCACCGGCTTGGCAGCAGCGGCGGTCGCCGTAGCGGCTGCGGTCGTCGTCGCAGTCGTTTCGGCAGCACCGGCCTTCTCGGCTTCGGCGGCCTTCTTGGCTGCGCGCTCCTTGTCGTAGCGAGCCTTGCGCTCGGAGAAGCTCTCGGTCTTCTCCTCCTTGTCGTCTTTGCCGATCTCGCCGACCTTCGACAGCGCCTCCAGCGGGTTCTTGAACGGCTCATCGGACGTAGGGTCGTAGACCTCCGTCTTGAGCACCTTGTTCATTTCTTCCTGTGCGCTTCTGAACTTGTTGATAGCCTTGCCCAGCGTCTTAGCCATAGCAGGCAGCTTGTCGGGTCCGAAGATCAAAAACCCGAACAGCAGAATGAGGAATAGCTCGAATCCACCTATACCAAACAAAGCAAACCCCTTTGTGCGGTTACTCTACTCTCGACTCCGCGCCCGCTGCGCGGCGACAGATTCATAGTATCACAAACACTCCCCGTCGACCCGAACGAGATAGCTCTACAGAAAAAGCATGACGGATTCTCACACGGGAAACGCGAAGGGCGTCCGCAAGCGGGAGACGCTGCGAACGCCCTTCGTCATCGGGCGGAAGCTAGGAGCCGTTCCCAGGAAGGCGAGGGCTACGGTGGGGATGCCCAACGCCAGCACGAGGATGACGCACACGACGATGGTGAATATCTTCTTCGTGCGCGCGGCTGCCTCGCGACGCTCCTTTTCCTTGCGCTCTCGCTCCTGAGCAGCGCGGATGCGCTCGCTTTTCTGCTGTGCCGTTAACTTCTGGTTCGTTCCCATAGATTACAACCTCAACTTACCGCGGATTTCGATGATGCGGGCGATGTTCCTGGCAACCTCGACGCCCACGTTCCATTTGTTCTTCTCGTACAGCGCGGTGCCGTTCACCATGGTCATGAGGATGTCGGCGCCGCTGCAGGTGTTGACCACGGCCGAAACCGGATCGGTGGTGGGCGTCTGATGCGAGCCGGACAGGTCGACCGCGATGATGTCGGCCAGCTTGCCTATTTCCAGGGAGCCGATCTTGTCGTCCAGCTTGAGCGCGCGAGCGCCGCCGATGGTGGCCATCTCCAGCATGGTGGCCGAATCCAGGAACTCGCCCACGTTCACCGCGCGCTGCACCAGCATGCCGATGCGCATCTCGGTGAGCATGTCGGTGGAGTCGGTTGCGGCCGGCGAGTCGGTTCCGAGCCCCAAGCGCAGACCTGCGCGCATGAACTCGTTGATGGGAGCCACGCCCATGCCCAGCTGCGCGTTGCAGCGCGGGCACACGGCCACGGCTACATCGTATTCTTTCAGCTTCTGCACGTCTTTGTCGTCCACATGCACGCAGTGGATGGCCAGCACGTTGTCGGACTCGAACGCGCCCCAGTTCAGCGCGTAGCGCACGGGCGTCGTGCCGGTGGGCAGCCACGGCGGGATCTCCACGAAGCCGCGCTTCTGGTCCATCGTGTGCACCGAGAACGGCGACGAGCCGTATTTGATGAAGTTGTACTCTTCGCGGTTGCCGGCCACGTGCATGGCGACGGGCACGTTCTCGCGCCGAGCGAATTCGGACACCTTCGAGAACATGGACGGATGGCAGGCATACATAGCCGCGGGAGCCACGCCGATGGTGATGCGGTCGCCGTCAACCTCTTCGCGCCAGTGCATGATGTCGTTCTCGGCGATGCGCATGGCGTAATCGACGCGGCGCTTGTCCATGGCGCCCACCTCGCGGTAGATGACGCTGCGCATGCCCAACTTCTGCGTGGCGGTGCATGCGGCGCCGGTGGCAGTGATATCGGCGACGCAGGTAATGCCGCTGGACAGCGCTTCAAGACCCCCGAGGATAGCGGAGTCGTACCAGTCGCTCACGTCCATCTTTGCGCTTTTCTCCAACATGGACGTGACCCACGTGGTATAGGGCACATCGTGCACGATACCGCGCATCACGGAGTTCTCGAGGTGCGTGTGCAGGTCGACGAGGCCCGGCATGATAGCCGCCTGGCCGAAATCGACCACTTCTTCGTCGGGATAGCGCAGCTTGAGCATCTCGGCCGTGCCGATGTCGCGGATGACGTTGTCGCGGACAAGCACCGCGCCCTTCTGAAACGGCTCGGACGTGATGGGAAGAATGTATTGTGCGCACAAAAGCATATCTGTCCCGCCAATCTCTTAGAATAATCGCATGATGCGTATGATAGCATTCCCGACCCGCTCTTCGGGGAAAGCACACAGGGGAATCGGCAGGCGCATGGGCAGGGTCGCTTGCTCGCGCATTGGCCGCCGCCCCCGCTACGCCCGCCCGGCCAGCAGCGGGGTAACCTCGCCTTGCGCGAGCAACGTGATGCCGCGGGTGGCACGGGAAACGGTGGTGTACAGGCGACGGCGCGACAGCGGGTCGTCGGGAAACGCGCGCTCGCTGGCGTCGGGGACGATGACGTGGTCGAACTCCAGTCCCTTCGCCAGCTTGAGTGGCACCAGCACTACGCCGCTGGCGGGCAGCGTGGCGGCCGCGTCGATGAGCGCGGGAGCCGCGTCCCCCAGCTTCTTCCGCAGCAGCTTGGCCTGATGCTTCTGCGGCACCACCACGGCAGTGAGGCCGTCGTCGCCGACCGCTTGAGCAAGAACGCGCCGCAACTCACGGTCGTAATCCTGCTCGCTTGCGCACGCGATGATCTCCGGCGCGGTGTCGGCGCGCTGGATGGACGAGATGCTCAGGCGCTCGTCATCGTCCAGCAGGCTGGCGAACAGCTGCGTGATCTCGGGGGTGGAGCGGTAGCTGGTCATGAGGCGGCACTCCTCCAGCGGGCCGCGCACCTCCCGGAACAGCGCGCGCACCTGGTCGAACGTGGCGGTGCCCGGGGCGATGGCCTGGTTCTGATCGCCCAGCAACAGGAAGTGCGCGCGCTTGAAGTAGCGCGCCAGCACGGCCAGCTGGGCCACCGTGTAGTCCTGCACCTCGTCGATCATCACGTACTTCGCATCTGCGTTGCCGAGGCCCGTCAGCGCCATCTTGAGGTACAGCCACTCGACCGGAACGAGGTTCTCCACGCCCAGAAGGCGCATGCCGATGCGGTCGATGCGCAGCCAGTCGTCGTTCTCGACGGCTCGGCGCGCGTCGGCGAACCGCAAATCGACGTACTGCTGCGCCACTTCGCGCACCTGGCTCTCGTCGTGCGGGTCGAACGTTTCGCGGAACAGCTCCACCTGCTGGTCGAGGGTAAGCATCGAGATCTCGTCGAGCACTTTGTCCGAGGCCGCCAGCTGCTTCAAGCGGCTGTCCAGACGCCGCAGCAGCTCCTCGCGCATGAGCGTGACCAGGTGGGGCCAGCAGGGATGTTTCTGAACTTGGCCGCTACTTGGAGGATTTGTCCAACCGTGACCAGGCGCTCGCCGTTGCAGTGGATCTCCTTGAAATCATGCTGGTCGAACGAGAACGTCGCGCACGCTTCGTCGATGCGCTCGAACGCGTCCAGCGACGCAGGCGCCTGTCCGCCGGACCGTTCGGGCGGCATGAGGCCTCGCAGGAACTCATCCCACGTGAGGCATTCGGGATTGCGCTCCCCCCAGGTCGGGAAGCACGCCTTCAATGTAGCGCTCGAACACCGGGTTCGGCGTGATGAGGAACACCTCGCTGGGATCGAGGCTCTCGCGCTGCTGGTAGAACAGATACGCGATGCGCTGCATGAGCACCGACGTCTTCCCGCTGCCGGCGATGCCGTTCACCAGCAAGGTGGGCGCGTCCGCGTGGCGGATGACCTGGTTCTGCTCTTTCTGGATGGTGGCGGTGATGGCCTGCATCTGCGCCGTGCGGCGCTTCGACAGCGACGCCAGCAGCATGGCGTCTTGGATGGCGACGGTCGTGTCGAAGTAGGCGTTCAGCCGATCGGCTTCGATGTCGAACTGGCGGCGCAGCTTGAGATCGACGCGGATGGTGCGGCCGTTGGCCTCGTAGGACGTGGGGCCGTTCTCCTGGTTGTAGTACACCTCGGCCACCGGCGAGCGCCAGTCCACCACAAGGCGGCGGTAGTTCTCGTCGGCGATGCCGGCGGTGCCGATGTAGAGCTCCTTCGGCTCCTGCCCAGGCTTCATCTGCAGAACCACCTTGGCGAAATAAGGTTGCTTGAGCAGCACCTGGATGCTGGTCAGCTTTTCCGCATCGACGGTTTGCGCCAGGTTGTACGCGTCGATGACGCGGTTCACCGTGGCGAAGTCGGCATAGGTTTCCATGGCGTCGGCGTAGCTGGCCAGGTTCACCGACAGCTCGTCGACCATGGCCAGCTTGTCGGCGGCCGCGTCTTTGCTGTTAGCCTCCATCTTCGCCAGCAGATCGCGACCCATGGTCTGCAGCTTGGCATAGGTTTCGGTCAGATGCTGCTGCTCTTCTTCGAATACGGGGTCGAATTCCTGATCGAGTTCGGGAGTTTCATGCTCGTGTTCCAAAGGTGCTCCTCAATCTCCTTCGTGGGCTCGGGAGATTATACGCTCGCCCTGCGGAAAAAAGGAGCCTGTTCTCGCCAGGTTCCTTTCCTGTATAATAAAGACGCGCCCGAGAGGCGCACCCTTCCAATCTTTCCTGATCAACGGAGCATCACCTGTGAGCATCGATACCGCTACCGGCAAGGAAGCGCCCGCGGACATCTCGTCCGAACGCGTGAAAGACATCTTCTCCACCATCGCGAAAAATACGAGCGGTTCAACGCCGTCTCCAGCTTCGGCGCGTACAAGACATGGCTGGCGGGCATGATGCGCCAGGCGCCCATCGACGAGAACGCCGACGTGCTGGACATCGCAGGCGGCACCGGCGACGTGACGTTCACCGTGGCGCGCGCGAAGCATCCGCGCCATATCCAGTGCACCGATCTCGTGGATGAGATGCTGGACGTGGCCCGCATGCACTATGAGGACGGTAAGGCCGAGGGCGTACCGGTTGACTTCGAGGTGGTGGACGCACAGCATATCCCCTATGCCGACGAGTCGTACGACGCCATCACCATGGCGTACGGCATCCGCAACATGCCCGAGCGCGACCAGGCGCTTTCCGAAATGTTCCGCGTGCTCAAGCCCGGAGGAGCGCTGGTGTGCCTGGAGTTCTCAACGCCGCCGAACGCCGTATGGCGCGCGCTGTACGGCTTCTACCTCAAGCACCTCATCCCCTTCTGGGGCGGCCTGATCACGGGCGACCGCGAGGGCTTCGTGTACCTGTCGCGCTCCATCAAGGCCTTCCCTAACCAGCAAGGCCTGGCAGCCATGATGGAGAAGCCGGGTTCGAGGATGTGACCTGGAAAACTATACCGGCGGCATCGCCGCCGTCCACGTGGCGAAAAAGCCGAAGGCGTAGACGCGGAATCGCCGCAGGCTCCCATATCAGGATTCCACCTCGGAAACAAGACTTACAAACAAATGTTCTGCTTGATAAAATGAACTCGTACACGAGCCAGTACAAGCGCTGCGCATAAGCGCAGTCCGAAGAGGCGAAGGTGTTCCCCTTCCGCCTGACGCAACGCTTGCAAGATCCTCGCAGCCAGGGAACGAGGGGGCCGACTTAGGAACTCGCGCCCGCAAGGTAGGAGGATATATGGCACGTATCATGCATGAACGCGTACCGCTTGCCGTAATCGAAGGAGGTGAGAACATGGCGGAATTTCAACCTGATCCGTTTTTGACGTCCCTTGGGATGTCGGTCGACCAGCAACGTGCATATGATGCGTACTGCGACGCGATTGTAGACGCCTCGGAAGCCGAGATGAAGCGCACGGGGGTTACGTACACCCTCGACGAGGTCTTCGAACATGCACACGAGGAAGTCGAGCGCCTTAAGCGTGAATATCCCCGAGAAGATTGGGGGCGGCCATGTTCCCAGTAAGAACCACCGCTCGCTTCGATGTGAACATTCGGCGGATAACGCAGAACTTGTACTTTTCAGGGATCGAAGATCCCGACCAAGGCTTGAAAACAAGTCTTGTCGCCGCGCTCGTCAATGTGCGCACGTTCCCGGAAGCCTATCCTCGCACGGGCAAGGCAAGGCGACGCTTCGTCTTCGAATTCCGTTCGATTCCCCACGTGGTATTGTACGCATTCGACGGCGAGCTGGTCGTGCTGCACGATATCCACTTCGCCCGTTCGGCGCAAACGGCACACTGGCTGAGCGAGTGATCGGACGCAGTGTTCCTTCACGGCTCTGCTCGCGGAGGAACACTGCGTGACTTTAACCGACGATCTCTGCGACGGACTTGATGTCGGCTATGCGGAACAGGCGCTGCGTGGCGCCCTTCGCGCCGAACGGGGCGGGACACTCGATGAGCACCCATTCGTCGTCGGAGTCGAGGATGATACCGCGTCCTTGCGTTGACGGAGACTCGTCAGCAAAAATGCGCCCTGGCGCCCAGAGAGTGAACGCACACGCGCAACCGTGCAACTCGCGAAGCTGGGAAGCGACGAACACGGCGTTCCCCTTCTGCTCGCGTTCGAAGCGATCGAATACGCTCTCTTTCGCGGAATCGCCCTTCTTGTGCAGCCTGTTCAAAACGAAGCCGAGCTGCACGATGATGATGACCAACAACAGCTCCGTCACGAGATCGCCTCCTCGCACGTTGCCGCATGCGGACTATCATCCTCGTTCGGCCAAGCCAGTATGCTGTCGATGATATCGATGTCGATAAGGCGCACTGCGGTTTCCTTCTTCGACCAGGGCGCACCGCCGCCCAGCTCGTGTTCGACGCGCAGCCAACCATCGCTGACATCGAGCACGCGCGCTTTCTCGGGCATCGAAACCGCTTTGAAGATGTCGATTTCATCATGCGTATACCGATAGCAGATGCGGCATTGCTTGCCTTCCAGATGGCGGAGCACATGCAGGTCACGCGGCTTTCCAGCGGCCTGATCGGGATCGGCCACTACCACTTCCACCTCGTCGGCCACCAGATCGTCCAGGCTCACGCCGTACAGACGGGCGAGATCGGCCGCCTTGTCGAGCGACGGAGCACCCTGATCGCATTCCCAATTGGAAACGGTCTGCCGCGTCACGCCCAGCGCGGACGCCACCTCCTGCTGGCTCATCCCCCGCTTCTTCCGCAGCTTCATAAGCTTCTCGCCCACCATGCGCTATCCCTTTCCCAGCGATTCCATCGGGTACCATTCTCGCTGATCAGGGGCTTGCATTGAAGCAAATATTCCCGACATTTCGTCAAATTCGCTTGGCGGGACAAGCTCCTCGTCCCGTTTAATGGGCGGCATCACCATGCACATGACGAAAACCCGAGAATCCGACTCCCCGTTTAACGCATAATGCCGGATCGCGTTCTACGACCTCGCCTCCGGTGAAGGCATCGGCTGGAAAGATCCGCGCCGTCGCGTTCCCGACGCAGACGGGGGGGCGTTCCCGCACGCCGACCCTTCCCTTGGCGAAAACACGTTCTGATGACGGTTTTGGTAGGGAAACCACCGGATCGGGTTCCCTTTCACCCGATCCGCGGAACGTTTTCCCAGTTCGAGAAACCTAAGCGGATGTCCGCAGGGGATTTTCTCTACCAAAACCGTCATCAGAACGTGTTTTGGTAGGAAGCTGGCGCGGCTCCGGGGGCGAGGAGCCTCTTCCGAGGATTATGCGCCACCCGGGGAGTCGGAATCGAGAAATCGAAAAGCGCCAAATCGCGCCAAATCGCGCCAAATCGCGCCAAATCGCGCCAAATGTTGTTATACTGAGTTTCCTCTGAATCACTCGGAAAGGGCGCCCATGGACGAAGCAGAATTGCGCAGCGACCTCGCAACCGGAGAGACCCCCTCCATCGAGTTCAAACGCTGCGGAAACTCGGTTGGAAGAGACACGTTCGAGACCATCTGCTCTTTCGCGAACAGCTTCGGGGGCAGCATCTACCTGGGAGTAGAAGACGATGGAAACGCAATCGGAATCCCCGAAGAGAATATCGTGCCCGTGAAAAGGAACGTGACCAACGTGGTTCACAATCCGAACGTTTTCGACCCGCCGGCCACCCTTGAGTTCGAAGACATCGTTTTCGAGGGCTCGTCGCTTGTTCGGATATGGATTCCTCCCAGTCCGTCGATCCACCGATACAAAGGGAGGATATTCGAGCGCATCGAGGACGCCGACGTTGTCGTGAGCACCGAAAGCCAGCTTACGGCTTTGTGCGTACGCAAGCAGAACATCTACACCGAGCAGCGGGTGTTCCCGTATGTGGAAGCAAGTGATTTGCGCATGGATTTGCTTCCCGCCATCCGAACGATGGCCACGGGAAAACGAACCCGACACCCTTGGAACGGCATGACCGACGAAGACCTCTTGCAT
>ENA-OQAB01000688-OQAB01000688.1-human-gut-metagenome-genome-assembly--contig:-NODE-688-length-17498-cov-4.128548_pt1 | contig 17498 bp, 15 predicted proteins | sample MGYA00242490_ERZ504517 | MGnify/ENA primary metagenome ERZ504517 (study PRJEB26092, sample SAMD00036298) | human gut metagenome | host: Homo sapiens | study: EMG produced TPA metagenomics assembly of...
TCAAAGGTAGGTCGTTTGTAATCCTCCACCCATACGGAAACGGAAGTCTTATTTTTTACTCCAACCGTAAAGTTGCCATTCAAGCAAACCGTCGGCAGCACCAATTCCGTTGTAAAGGAACCGAATTCGTTGGTATTGACATTCTTCTGTACCAGCTCTTTTCTATTTACGTCCAGCAAACATATCTGATAGCTCTTTCCGGCCAAGACATGCGCCTTATCCGCTTCCTGTTCATAAGCGATACCCTTGACATAAACGGTCTGACCGGGACGATACAAAGAGCGGTCTGTCAGCAGGGTGATATGTTCTTCCGGACGCGACTCACCGCGCTCGTAATATCTGTTCAAATAAATATGCTGGGGCATCATGGCCGTATCCGTCCCTTTACGTGCCACATAGCTGCGGATGGCTTTATTCCATTCCACAACAGCCTTACCACCGACATCGGTAGTAACCGTCTGCACCGGTTTACGGTCTTTTTCATTGTACGTGGAATAGAAGCTGACCGTTGCATCGGAAATGGGTTGTCCACTACGGCTATCCACCGTAACCACTTCCATTTTGTTATCCGGCAGAGACAGCGTCAATACCTTGAAACGGGTTGAGACAAGAAAGGAATCCGCCGTACGGGCAGTCGCTACATCCGGTACAATCTGTAATATATAAACGCCCGGTTCATCCGGCACATAAAACTTCAAATCCGTACGTTGCAGGTTGCCCGATGCCTCTCCCCGCCTCTCGTCTTTCCCGGCCGGAGCATCCAGCTCAAAATGAGTTGCGGACAATTTACGGGCATGCTTCTGATAGAACGCCCTGTTTATTCCGGTATCCATCCAAGGTACTTCGGACAGATTCGTACGGTACAGGTTCAGCGTAAATCCTTTCAGATTACGATAAGCTACGTTCAGTTCCAATGAATCACCGGGATAAATACTACCCTGGGTATTAATATCCAGATAGGGCTGCAGAATATTTTCCCGTATGTTTCGCAGTTCATTGATACGCTTATAAGCAGGGTAGCGTTTCACTCCTTCATCACAGGTCTGCAAAGCCTCATCAATATAAGTTCCTCCCAAACCACGAAGTCGGTCGGCTTTACAGATATAGGCTTCCGCACAGATTTCACGCGTGCCGTATTCCCGGATCAGATTATCCAGAACTTCAAGATACTCTTTGTTGAATCGCTCTTGCCTCTCGCGATAAGTAGCGTAGGGCTCACGGCTTATACCACCGCCTGTTACTTTCCATTTCCAATAATCAAGCGTTGCCAGCACCACCGCATCTTCCGCCCCGGCACGATGCCGGTAAGCATTTATCATACCTGTATAAATACCCTCAATCCGGGAGAGCTGCAATGAGTCCACCCGAAAGCCGTCCAACAACCGGTAGGTATCGATGGCACGGGCTGCCAGCAGATGATACATATCATGACCGTAAAAACGGCTTCCGTCTTCCAGCACGACAAAAGGCACGTATTCTTTGGAAGAAGCCCCAAGCAAGCGGATGGAATCCCGCAATGAAGCCAGATTATGTTCGTCTACCTTAGCGACAAAAAGGTTATTGCTCCACTCACGAATGTCTGTCGGGGCTTCGTCTGCGTCCAAAGCCGTGCGTTCCGACAACAGCTGCCGGTTACCCCGCATATAATCCGCATATTCGCGGGCAAGCAATGAATGCAGAATAGCTTTGCTTACCGGATTTCGCTCCGATTTCGCCCAACTTTCCAGATTCTTCAAATTGGTATACAGGCTATCCGGAGTCAGTCTTTCCTGATAGGCCTCCCGACAGATATATGCCTTGAGCATCTGCGGAGCGTTCTTCTCCAGCTCGGCTTTCCGGTAGATTTTCCCCGTCAGCTTCACTACCGTTTGCGGCAAACTCTTCTTTTGAGCTTGCTCTACCTGTTTCCACAGTTTTTCATAAGACTGAGCATGCAAAGCGGAAAAGCACAACCCGATCATCAGCAGAAACAATGTACAAAATCTTTGGATTTTCTTCATAGCTATTCTATTGTTATTAGTTTTTGTTTTTTATGCGAATCAGGAATCAAATAATAAAAACTTATCCGTACGGCTATCCGCATTCATATTCCGGTGCGGCAGTTTGTACGTTTTATCTTCATTCCCTTATCGAGCCTGTCAGCCTCTTACCTATGACGAGTTATTATTAAAAGGCTTCTAATTGCATATTAAAAGGCTTTTAATATGCAATTAGAAGCCTTTTAATGATACTTCAACCGTAAGGTCATGCCGGCGCTCATCTATACAAACGATTCATATCTCCGCCACATGAATGTACACTGTAAAAATAACAAATTAATAGCCACATTGTGCCGGCTTTTTAGAAAAAATAAAAAAACAAAGCATATACTGACATAAATACCTGCGGTAATAAAAAAAGCGGGGGATACGTTCTCAGAACATATCCCCCGGTCTCTTATCAATTACTACACTCATCTCGGGTAGTTATAATACTTCATCGCTTCAATCCAATTCTCGCCAACTTTGGCAAGAATACCTTTGAAAGAGTTTACAATCTTTTTTCCCATAATCTTAAAAATTAAACTAATACCCTGAAAACATTTTCTCTCTATTTCTTGATGGTGTATCCCATCATCAACATCTCATTGCGACCTACCTCTGCAAGAATACGTCTGAATGAATTCATAATCTTCTTTTTCATAACCTTAAAAAATTAAACTAACATCTTGAAAACTGAAAACTAATTTCTCTCTTAAAAGGGGATGAATGCTTAAAGCATTACATAACCCCAGATGTTCTTATCGGCTTCGCCGAAACGTCTAAATAATTTTCTTAACTTTTTCATTTTGTTATCCTCCTAAAATCAATCTTGTTATTCTTAAAAATAACCTGTTATCCTATCATTTCTATGTTTTATAACACAAAAATAAGACCTTTGTTCAAGATGGCAAGTGAAAACACATAGAAAAACATGTTTTATAACACATTTCTTGACCTAAATCAATTCCCTGCAACATTACGGCGGCAAGCAGGGACAGAATGTCAGTAAAGCAAAGCAATTCTGACAGACCGAGGTAAAAATGGCGGCAATAAAAAAAGCAGAGCGCATCCGGCACCCTGCTTTCACATTATTATATATAAAAGAATTACTTTTCCGGAGTCTGCTCCAAAGTAGCAACCAGGAAGTCATAGAACTTCGTCACAGACGGAATATATGCACGTTCATCGGGCGAATGCGGTGAACGTAGCGTAGGTCCGAAAGAAATCATGTCGAGTCCCGGGCAATTGGCACCGATAATACCACACTCCAAACCGGCATGAATGACCTTCACAGCCGGTTCCACACCGAATTGCCGCTTATAGGACAACGTCATGGCATGCAGAATCGGGGAATCCACATTAGGCTGCCAGCCGGAGTAACCGCCGCTCAACTCTACCTTCATACCTGCCATAGAGAAACATGCTGTCAGGCTATCCGCTAAGAAATCTTTCATTGTATCGCAAGAACTGCGAGCCAATATGCGAACATCAGCCTTACCGCCTCCAATCGTTACAATGGCCAGATTGGAAGAAGTCTCCACCGTGTCGGGAACAGTGGGAATCATACGCATAACCCCGTTCTGACAGGCCATCAATACACTGATCATATTATCCTGGATTTCTTCGGGAACAATGGCGGCAGGCAACTCTACGTTCTCCAGTTTTAACGTAATACCTTCTTCGATCGGAGTATATTCTTCATTAATCTGTGCCTCATATTCCTTGATATAGTCTTCTAATCCTTCGATGTCTTCGGGATTAAAGACCAATACGGCGTGCGCCTCACGTGGAATCGCATTACGCATATTACCGCCTTCAAAGCTTGACAACTGGCAATCGAACTCAATCAGCAAGTCGTGTACGATACGGGCAAGCAACTTATTGGCATTACCGCGTCCCTGATTGATTTCCAATCCGGAATGTCCGCCACGCAAACCTTTCAAGGTTATCTTACGGGCTACGGAATCAGCCGCAGGGGCTTCTTCCTTATATTCCAATGTAGCTGTAATATCGATGCCGCCTGCGCAACCGATATAAAGTTCCCCTTCGTCCTCGGAGTCAAGATTCAGCAGAATCTCACCATTCAGCGTACCCGGTTTCAAACCGAACGCGCCGTACATACCCGTTTCCTCGTCCTTGGTAATCAACGCTTCCAACGGACCATGCTTCAGGTCGTTCGCCTCAAGCACAGCCATAATAGCGGCTACGCCCAAACCGTCGTCTGCCCCCAGCGTGGTACCTTTAGCCTTTACCCAGTCACCGTCAATGTAAGTTTCAATGGGGTCTTTGGTAAAATCATGAACTGTATCGTTGTTCTTCTGCGGAACCATATCCATGTGTGCCTGCAGAATGACACCTTTGCGGTTTTCCATACCCGGAGTGGCAGGTTTGCGGATAATAACATTGCCGACCTCGTCAACAAACGATTCCAAGCCCAAACCCTTACCGAAATTTATCAGGAACTCAGTTATTTTCTCCATATGTCCGGAAGGACGGGGTATCTGAGTCAGCGAATAGAAATGCTTCCACACATTTTGTGGAGCCAACTGTAAGATTGTACTCATAATTATAAATGTTGCTTTTCGCAAATATGAAGAGTAAATTTTTCAATATCGCTCTAATCGGAATTGCAAAATCGGTAAAGTCACGTCAATTGCATGAGCCGCCGGGATAAACGGCGTCTATCAGTTGGGAATAACGAACGCCTGTCATCTTTTTGTTCAATAAGGCTATAAAGTTCTCCATAAACTCTTTTCAGCCACTTCAAGTCCGAACGTAACAAGCGCGTGGGAAAGAACGTAGGCATAAGATTCATCCGTAAGCAGTTTCTTACGAAAATCACCGTTGGTATTGTCGATAAACGATTTCAAATCCACTTCACCTAACATGTACATGGTACGTATCCGTCCCCGCTCGTAATCTCCAAGCGTGTGCTTAAGCCCTTTCTTACCCAACTCACAATTTTCAAAATATTTGGATAGGCCTTCGTTAAGCCATCCCGGAAGTCTTTTTATGGTCTGACGGCTTAAATGATGCGTCAATTCATGAATAATTATCTTTGAGCTCCGCTCCCGCCATTTTTCACGTCCTAAGATAATCGCCTCTTTCTTACCGGGGATATACAGTCCGCCGGCATGCAGAGATGGCAAGGCTACTTTTATGCTGTCCAAATAATACCAAGCATCCTGCTTTTTCTCAAAGACGGTCAACTTCAAGTTAGTAGTATCTTTCAAGCCAAACCGTGCATAGAGTTCTATTTCGGATGTCAAAAAACGTTCTATCCAAATCCTATCTTTTTCCGAAAGGGGATCTCCCCCATATCTTATCTGTAAATTTTGCGCGACAGCCCCGCAATATGAGGCGAACACCAAATAAAGGAATAGTGAAAGTCTCATTTCATTTTTTACTTTTTAAATACTTCTTTTGTTCACGCTTGCTCATATCCAGCATAATGAGTTCATCATCGACAAGCGCATTATACATCTTCCTCTCCACAGGCTTTACATCGCCTTCCGTAGTACGGAATACCGGCGTAAAGTGTGAATAGACATATCCGGCGGCTTCCAATCCGCTGAATTTATTTTTATCAAGGAAGAAAAAGGAGATAGAAACTCCCGTAGGACCGGCTATCCCGACCGGTTGTCCCGTACGCACCTCCTCACCGGGAGAAACAAAATTCTCATTCATAGCCAGATAGGCTGCAAAAGTATAGTCGGCATGGCATATCAGCAACTGGCGAGGTAACATCGTACGACACACGATTCCGCTACGGGTGGCATAGACAGTATCACCCGGCAACATGCGAAATTGCAAGGTTCTGACAGATTCGCGCCTGTCCGTTTTCCAAGCGGTTTGCATGCCATTCTTTACAGGAAACGCATAAGGCGTATTTATATTGAAGTCCTTTGGAAAACTTCCACGAAAAAACGTGTAAGTAGTGGCTCTGTTAAATAGGTTATTGTACTGTGCATCTTTCATTCTCTTAAAAACGGTGTTCTTGCCGGGTCTCAAATTATAGGAGTCATCATTAACCCTATAAAGATAATAGTTACAATAATCTTCGTTGTAATAATTCAGTTCCTGATTCCCGTCATTATCATACTCCCATTCCGACCGAACTATATTGACAGGGCGTTCCAATATTCGTTGAAAAGACTGTGCATCAGCACAAACCGATAATGCCGACAATGCAGCGGCTACTATCAAAGAATTGATTGTGTTTTTCATAAACAGTTTACTTTCTATGCGCAAAAGTAATTATTTATTCCTAACAGCAAATAATAAGAACATAAAAATCTTTCTTATCCGTCATTTCTGTTACTTCTTGAGCCGTATGCATGCAAAAGATGCTTGGTAAGCCATCTGCGTACCGGTTCATCATACAATTTCAAGCATAAGTAAGCCAGCACGACAGAACCCGCCACAAGCGCTACCGCACCCGGCAGAGACTGCGTAAATGTAAGGTGTTCATTCTTAACCCAAGCATAATACAGATAGATAAAAGGATAGTGCACCATGTACAACGGATATGATATATCTCCCAGAAACTTACAAACCCGGGTCGTGACTTTATCCGTAGTCTTTCCCGAAGCTCCAAGACAGACTAACAAAGGAAACGCGACGGCAAAGCATATAGTATCATACAAACCATTCATCCATAGATGCTCACTGCCGCCAATTCTGGGAATCGCCGATAAAATGACAATAGAGAAACTCCCTATCCAGAAAGCCCCTCGTACCTTGACAGGCTTAAAGATGCGTGACAACAACAAACCAGCCGGAAACGAGAACAACAATCGCAAAGAGCCGCCGATTATATTTTCTTCTGTCAAAGCAAAGCCCACACATATATCGCCAAGCGGTCCGCAAAGAGCAAATACAGCCAGTCCGCACCCGCCGACAATACTAATACGGAAAGGACTTTTGTAGAAAGCTTATGCAGAAAGAACGCATATAGAATATTACCCATATATTCAAAAAACAGAGACCAGCTGGGTCCGTTCAGAGGGTACATCTCGCCTACTCCCCGAATTTCCATACCGGGAGTCGCCGGAATTAGAAAAGTATTCATTAGCGTAGCGAGTATCAACGCCATTGCAGATACCTGTGAAACATCCCAAACAGAACAGCCTTGAAAATAAAACATCACAGCTCCGATGACCGCTCCGAGAACTACCATAGGATGCAAACGAATAAACCGACGTTTAAGGAAATCAGTAATACACATTGTTTTCCACCGGTCATCATAAGCATAACCAACGACGAATCCGGATAAAATAAAGAAAAAATCGACAGCCAAATACCCGTGGTTAATCTTCTGGTCCAGATGACTGGTGGCATAAGCCTCAAACAAGTGGAAACATACAACTGTCAGCGCCGCCACCCCACGCAGTCCGTCGAGGATATTATAATGCGGTTTCGTATCTGCAAATGCAGATGATAAAGTATCAGACATCTGTGCTATTTATGTGTTTATACTTTTGCAAAAGTATAAAATTAATTGATTCATTTTGCACGGTTCACCAACGAAACGTGCAGTCCGCCATAAATACCGAGCAGTACAACCAGCAAGGTTTGAATACCATGTACTATCAGTGCAAAAGCGCCGGCATCCGTAGCGTTCACGCCGTAAAGCATCATCATGGTGATAACGGCAAAATGCCAAGGGCCCGCCCCATTGGGCGTAGGAACGATTACAGCAAACGTTCCGCCTACAAACATCACCATTGCGGCCTGAAAACTAAGATGTTCCGTAAAAGAAAAGCAATAGAAAGTCAGATAGAAATGATAGAAGTAACATCCCCATATAAGTAACGTATAGAGAATAAACAAGGGGATATTCCTCACATTACGAAGCGACATCACCCCCTCGCACACATTCAGCACGACTCCCTTCACTTTCTCAAAGAAAGAAAGCATCCGCATCAGATAATACATAAGCACCAGCACGCCGATAACACAGAACAGGGACACATAAAACCAGGGCGATGTCAGCAGATGCATCAGTGAAGGGATTTTTGTACCCGTTTCCTGAAAGAAGCGGAGAAACACGGGCATCTGAACCAGAAAAGTAAGTCCCGTAATCAAAAGGATGCACAAGGTATCCACCAAACGCTCGGTTACCACAGTCCCCAAAGATTTGGAAAACGATACATCATCATACTTAGCCAGAATACCGCAACGCGACACTTCACCCACACGGGGCAATATCAAATTGGTAGCATAGGAAATGAATATGGCATCCACGCAATCGCTCCTCTTGGGATAAGCCCCCAACGGTTCCAGCGTCTGTCGCCAGCGCCACCCTCTAAACACATGGCTCATCACGCCGAAGAACAGTGAGAACAGCATCCATCCCCAATTCGTACCATGCAAAAGCAATTCTTTGGCACGTTCAAAATCAAAATCACGATACACCCAATACAGGATAAAACCGCCCAAAAGAACGGGCAACACGATTTTCAATGTCTTTTTTATTATCTTATTCATCGTTTTACCTTAAAATTCATCCGGCACGCGTCGTAATTTGTGATTTGTAACTCGTAATTCGCCGAAAAGGATTACCTTTGAACCGCAAAAGTAACGATTTAGTTGATACATGAGAGTAGTTAAACCTAAAAAGTTTCTCGGGCAGCACTTCCTGAAAGACCTGAAAGTGGCGCAGGACATCGCCGACACCGTAGACGCCTGTCCCAAACTCCCGATACTTGAAGTGGGACCGGGTATGGGGGTACTGACGCAATTTCTTTTACCCAAAGAGCGCACAGTGAAAGTTGTGGAAGTGGATTACGAATCGGTAGCCTATCTGCGGGAAGCTTACCCGCAATTGGAGGATAATATCATAGAGGACGATTTCCTGAAAATGAATCTGCAACGCCTGTTCGACGGACAGCCATTCGTACTGACGGGTAATTATCCCTATAACATATCCAGCCAGATTTTCTTTAAAATGCTGGACAACAAGGACCTGATACCATGCTGCACGGGCATGATACAGAAAGAGGTCGCCGAGCGCATCGCCGCCGGTCCGGGCAGCAAGACGTACGGTATTCTGAGCGTACTGATACAAGCCTGGTATCGCGTGGAGTACCTCTTCACCGTAAGCGAGCACGTATTCAACCCTCCCCCTAAAGTGAAAAGCGCCGTTATCCGTATGATTCGCAATGACACGCGACAATTGGGATGCGACGAAAAGTTGTTCAAGCAGGTAGTAAAAACCACATTCAACCAACGCCGGAAAACCTTGCGCAATTCCATAAAACCGATACTCGGCAAAGAATGTCCGCTGACCGAAGACATCCTCTTCAATAAGCGTCCCGAACAACTGTCCGTACAAGAGTTTATAGAGTTGACCAACCGGGTGGGAACAGCCTTGAAAGAAATGAAAGAAGAAACAGACAAATGAGCATTTAACGGCTTTCAGCCTTAGGCGATATACAATGAGTTATGGAAATAAACGAAGAATACATAGATAGAGTCAAAAGCTTTATAGAGCAGAAAGACGCGGAAAACGTCAAGGCGCTTCTTATCGACCTGCATCCGGCAGACATTGCCGAACTGTGTAATGACCTCGCGCCCGAAGAGGCGCGCTTCGTTTATCGTCTTCTCGACAACGAAACAGCCGCCGACGTATTGGTAGAAATGGACGAAGATGTCCGAAAGGAATTCCTGGAACTTCTGCCTTCGGAAACCATTGCCAAACGGTTTGTGGACTATATGGATACAGACGATGCCGTAGACCTGATGCGCGACCTCGACGAGGAGAAAAAGGAAGAAGTCCTCTCGCATATTGAAGATATAGAGCAGGCCGGAGACATCGTAGACCTGTTGAAATACGATGAAGACACCGCCGGCGGTTTGATGGGTACGGAAATGGTAACCGTCAACGAGAACTGGAGTATGCCGGAATGTCTGAAAGAAATGCGTCTGCAAGCCGAACAGCTGGACGAAATCTACTACGTATACGTCATTGATGATGACGAACGCCTGCAAGGCGTATTCCCGTTGAAGAAGATGATTACCTCTCCCTCCGTTTCCAAAGTGAAACATGTGATGAGGAAAGACCCCATTTCCGTCCATGTAGACACTCCCACGGACGAAGTGGTACAGATTATCGAGAAATACGACTTGGTGGCAGTGCCCGTCGTCGACAGTATAGGCCGCCTGGTAGGGCAAATCACCGTGGACGACGTCATGGATGAGGTTCGCGAACAATCGGAGCGCGACTACCAATTGGCATCCGGTTTGTCACAGGACGTGGAAACGGACGACAATGTCATGCGCCAGACTTCCGCACGCCTGCCGTGGCTGCTTATCGGTATGTTGGGCGGTATCGGTAACTCCATGATATTAGGCAATTTCGACGCGACTTTCGCCGCACACCCCGAAATGGCGCTGTACATTCCGTTAATCGGTGGCACGGGCGGAAACGTGGGAACCCAGTCTTCCGCAATCATCGTGCAGGGCCTTGCCAACAGTTCTCTGGACGCAAAAGATACATTCAAGCAAATTGCCAAGGAATCCGTGGTAGCGGTAATCAACGCGACTATCATATCCTTATTGGTATACATATATAATTTTGTACGGTTCGGCGGTACGGCCACAGTTACCTACTCCGTATCTATCAGCCTGTTTGCCGTTGTCATGTTCGCTTCCATATTCGGAACGTTAGTACCCATGACACTCGAAAAGCTGAAAGTAGACCCGGCCATCGCCACAGGTCCGTTTATATCCATCACCAACGATATTATCGGCATGATGATGTATATGGGCATCACCGTACTATTGGCCTGAAACGGCTAAATTGAAAAAAATTAAGGGAAAAAGTATGAAGTAATCATTTTATTTCATTAATTTGTAGCCTAATGTAACCCGAACGGGGTATCCCGTTTCTAAAAAGTAAATACAAATGACGGACACTCATGACACTAATCTCCCCGACAAACCGGTGGAATTAGAAGAAGACAAGAAAACAGCAGAGGTTTCTGAGCCGGCAACAACAGAAACTCCCGCTGAGGCAACCCTGACCGACAAGCCGGCCGAATCAGTTCAAAAGCTCACTAAAGAAGAAATCCTGAACAAACTCAAAGAGATTGCAACAGACGTGGAGAATGCTGCCAAATCGGAGATAGACGGTTTGAAACAGGCTTTCTACAAACTACATAACTCAGAGCAGGAAGCCGCAAAGAAGCGATTCGTTGAGAATGGGGGAGCTATTGAAGAGTTTGTTCCACAAGCCGACGCTTTGGAAGAGGAATTCAAAAATACCATGTCCGTCATCAAGGAAAAAAGAAGCGCGCTCAATGCAGAACAGGAGAAACTGAAAGAACTCAACCTGCAAATCAAGCTTTCTATCATCGAGGAACTGAAAGAGTTGGTGGAATCTCCGGAAGACGCCAACAAGAACTATACGGAATTCAAGAAATTGCAGCAGCAATGGAACGAAGTTAAAATCGTGCCGCAGGCCAAGATTAACGAACTGTGGAAGAACTACCAGCTGTATGTCGAGAAGTTCTACGACCTTTTGAAACTGAATAACGAATTCCGTGAATATGACTTCAAGAAGAATCTTGAAATAAAGAATCATCTTTGCGAAGCCGCCGAGAAACTGGCAGACGAACCGGATGTGGTTTCCGCTTTCCATCAATTGCAGAAATTGCATCAGGAATTCCGCGACACAGGACCGGTAGCCAAAGAACTGCGCGACGAAATATGGGCACGTTTCAAAGCAGCCTCTACTACCGTGAACCGTCGTCACCAGCAACATTTCGAAGCTTTGAAAGAGACTGAGCAGCACAATCTCGACCAAAAGACCGTAATTTGCGAAATCATCGAGGCCATTGATTACAGCGAGCTTACCAACTTCGCTTCCTGGGAAAACAAAACTCAGGAAATCATCGCTTTGCAAAACAAATGGAAAACCATCGGTTTTGCTCCGCAAAAGATGAACGTGAAGATATTTGAGCGTTTCCGCAAAGCCTGTGATGAATTCTTCCAGAAGAAAGGCGAGTTCTTCAAATCCCTGAAAGAAGGCATGAACGAGAACCTTGAAAAGAAGCGCGCCTTATGTGAAAAAGCGGAAGCCCTGAAAGACAGTACCGACTGGAAAGCGACAGCGGACGAACTGACCAAACTCCAGAAAGAGTGGAAAACAGTAGGGCCTGTTGCCAAGAAATATTCGGACGCCATTTGGAAGCGGTTCATCTCCGCCTGCGACTACTTCTTTGAACAAAAGAACAAAGCGACTTCTTCACAACGTTCCGTTGAACAGGAAAATCTGGAAAAGAAGAAAGCCATTATCGAAAAGCTGACCGCCATCGATGAAACGACGGATGTGGAAGAAGCCACCCAACAGGTTCGCGAACTCATGAAAGAGTGGAACGGCATAGGACATGTGCCATTTAAAGAAAAAGACAAGATTTACAAACAATATCACAGCCAGATAGACAAGCTGTTTGAACGCTTCAACATCAGCGCTTCCAACAAGAAGCTGAGTAACTTCAAATCGTCTATCAGCAATATTCAGGAAGGCAGCCCGCAAGCCCTCTACCGTGAACGGGACAAACTGGTACGTGCCTGCGAAAACATGAAAAACGAATTGCAGACTTACGAAAACAATTTGGGTTTCCTGACGGCTTCTTCCAAGAAAGGCAACAGCCTTCTGACCGAACTTAACCGTAAGGTTGAGAAACTGAAAGGCGATATAGAGCTGGTTAAACAGAAAATTAAGGTGATTGACAATTCAATCAACGAAGCGGAATAATTTTTTGAACCTAATTATACGAGGTTATGCCAAAAGAATGAAGGCTTTTGGCATAACCTCTTTTTTATCCAAATCTAATCTCACTGCTGAAATATGAAAAAAATTCTAACCTTAGGTATCGTGCTGCTGACGGCAAACAGTCTGCTACCGGCACAAGAAATCACATTCTCGGAAACCAAATTCGATTGGGGAACCGTTCATGAACAAGACGGAACCGTCAGCCATGATTTCCGGTTCGTAAACACCGGCGACAAACCTCTCACTATCAAAAATATCATTACCGGTTGCGGATGCACCTCGTCCAAATGGTCTGAAAAAGCCTATCAACCCGGTGAGAAAGGAACCATACGGCTGGTATATCATCCGCAAGGCAGAACGGAAAACAGCATCAACCTCGTTGCCGAAATATATACCAACCGAGCTGCCAAAGGAGTGGTTACCTTGGAAATGGCAGGAGAGATAAAACGTCAGGCATCCTCCTATCCCGCCTACTATAATCCTGCCAATGGAAAGCGAAGCCAAAGCCAAGCCGACATCCCGCAGGACGAATATGAGCAAATCCTCGACCGGATACGCGAAGAACTATATGCCAAATCCACCCCGCAGCAAACAGACCAAGCAACAGAGAGATTATTACGCTCCATGCTCCCGGAAGGCAAATGGAACGACCTCGATTATACCTGCTTTTTCCGTACCAACTGGGAACCGGCAGACCACTTGAAGCGGTTGGTTACAATAGCCGCTTCATATACCGACAAACAATCCCGCTATTACGGTAACGAGGTATTATACAATGCAATCAGGGCTGCCCTGCAATACTGGATAGCACAAGATCCTACCTGTTTCAACTGGTGGTATAACCAAATTTCCGTACCGCAAACGCAAGCTTCGCTCCTCGCCCTGATGGATGCAGGACAACAGAAGCTCCCGCCCGAAATCAGTGCGCCTATCTTAAAAGCAATGGGCGAACGTAGCGACCCGCGTAAGTGGACCGGCGCCAATAAAATGGACATTGCCATTCATCATTTAATAAGAGGTTGCCTATTAAAAAATGACAGCATTGTACGCGTCAACGCCGATGAAATATTCTATCCCGTACAAATTGTCGCGAACGAAGGCATACAGGAAGACTTGTCCTATCACCAGCACGGGCCACAACTCTACATCGGCGGATACGGAACGGTGTTTGTTGATAACATAGTGTGCATGGGCAATATCCTCAACGGCACAAAATATGCCATGAATCCGGAGAAACTCAACCTGTTTTCCAATTTTATCCGCAACACCTACTTCAACGTATTCCGCAGCAGATATCTGGACTTCAGTGTAACAGGCAGAGGTGTCAGCCGCAAAGGAACATTGGATTACGGAGATTGCGCAGTCCTGTTTAAAAACTTACAGACACTCGATGCCGCACATGCCGACGAATATGCGAGCATTGCCCGCCGTTTCCTCACCCGGGAAGCATCTTATCAGCGTTCGGACAGAAATACAATGTATTATTGTTCAGACTACATGTTACACAACCGACAGAATTACGACTTTTCCGTACGCACCTCCTCAACACGCACCAACAAGACCGAAAGCGGTAACGGCGAAAATATATACGGAACCTATATGAGTGACGGTGCTACCAACATTCGTGTCAATGGCAATGAATATGTTGACATCTTCCCCGTTTGGGAGTGGGACAGAATACCGGGAACCACTCTGCCCGCAGGAGAAAAACGCAATCCTGTTGACTGGGGAACCAAGGGAACCTGTACATTCACAGGCGGAGTATCCGACGGGAAATACGGTGTAATGACCTTCAGGCTGAATGATTATGGCGTAAAAGCCCAAAAGTCATGGTTTATGTTCGACAACGAAGTGGTCTGCTTAGGTAGCGGCATCGGCTCGGATGTCCCGGCAGACATCGTTACTACCCTCAATCAATGCCATTTAGACGGAGACACATGGATAAATACAGGAAAGACACTCCAGCAAGCAGCCCAAGGAGAATTTTCTTTTGAGCAAGCTCCGCAATGGATCTGGCATGACAGCATCGCCTACCTGTTCCTTCAGGAGAATAATGTAAAGCTAAGGATGAACAGGCAAAAAGGCAACTGGGCAAAAATCAATTTCAATTATCCTGCTACGGAAATCAGCATACCTGTGTTCAACCTGAGCATTAATCACGGCAAGTCACCCCGGAATGCATCTTACGCATATATCATTGTACCGGGAATCAACCATCCGGAAAAGATGAAAGCATACTCCCACCGGCATCTGAAAATTGAACGGAACGATATGGAGATACAAGCCGTTAGTAATCGGAAATCTGGAATCCTGCAAATTGTTTTCTTCAAGCCCGACACCTTCGACAATGGAGAAATAAAGGTGAAAGCCCTGAAACCCTGTGTTGTACAAATAAAGAGAAGTAAAGGAAAAGTGACGGATATACAAATTGCCGACCCGCAAAATCAGGAAAAGCTAAAGCCCGGGATAGATGTAATAATCTTATAGAAGGGGGCGTCAAAATATACTTGATAATTTCTTTCAGGCACGGATTACACGGACTTCACGGAAAAGGATAAAGGAAATCCGTATTTTCCATAAAATCCGTGTAATCCGTGCCTGAAAAGAAACAAATAGTAAGTGAATTTTATTTTGGCACATCCACCTCTTAATGGTGGAACAGACGGATACCCGTAAACGCCATTGCTATACCATACTTATCGCAAGTCTCGATAACATGATCATCGCGTACCGAACCGCCGGCCTGCGCTATAAACTCCACGCCACTCTTGTGCGCGCGCTCAATATTATCACCAAAGGGGAAGAAAGCGTCAGAGCCCAGTGCAACCCCTCTTAAAGTATCCAGCCAGGCACGTTTCTCCTCACGGGTCAGCACCTCCGGCTTCTCCGTAAAGAATTGCTGCCAAACGCCGTCAGCCAATACATCATCATAATCGTCACTGATGTAAACGTCAATCGTATTGTCACGGTCGGCACGGCGTATCTTCTCCACCCAAGGCAGATTCAGCACTTTCGGATGTTGGCGCAAGTACCATATATCAGCTTTATTTCCTGCCAGACGGGTACAATGAATACGACTTTGCTGACCGGCGCCGATACCGATTGCCTGGCCGTCTTTCACATAACATACGGAATTAGACTGGGTATACTTCAGGGTAATAAGCGCTATCATCAAATCACGCTTGGCGGCTTCGGAGAAATTCTTATTCCGGGTAGGAATATCAGCAAACAACTCCTCGCCATTCAGCTTAATCTCATTGCGCCCTTGTTCAAAAGTAACTCCGAACACGTCTTTATGCTCAATCGGAACCGGTTTATAAGCCGGATCAATCTTGATTACATTATAAGTACCTTTACGCTTGTTTCTCAATATTTCGAGCGCCTCATCGGTATAGCCCGGAGCAATCACCCCGTCTGAAACCTCACGATTGATGAAACGGGCGGTAGCCTCGTCACATACATCACTCAGGGCGATAAAATCGCCATAAGAAGACATACGGTCCGCACCACGGGCACGCACATAGGCATTGGCAAGCGGTGAAAGCGGCAGGTTATCAACAAAGTAAATCTTTTTCAGCGTTTCGTCCAGCTCCAGCCCGATAGCGGCTCCTGCCGGGCTCACATGTTTGAATGAAGTGGCGGCCGGCATTCCGGTAGCCTCTTTCAATTCCTTCACCAATTGCCAACCGTTCAAGGCATCCATAAAGTTGATATACCCCGGACGTCCGTTCAGGACTTCGATAGGCAACTCCCCCTCCTGCATAAAAATGCGGGCCGGCTTTTGATTAGGGTTACAGCCGTATTTCAGCGATAATTCTTTTGCCATAATTAGTATTGTTTGAGTTGTTGCAAATTTACTCTTTTTTGCCTAATAAAAAACCCACTAAATTATGATTTTAGTGGGTTCTTTAGCTTTAAATATATGTCTTATGGTTGGGCTACCTGGATTCGAACCAGGAATGACAGGACCAGAATCTGTAGTGTTACCATTACACCATAGCCCAATTGAGCATCGCATTTCTGTTTTGCGGTGCAAAGATACAAAGTTTTCCATAAACCAAAACATTTTCCGTTATTTTTTCATTAAATCTGATAAGATACCATGACACAAAGAATTATATACCTAAAAAAAACCAAAAATGAAAGACTTTTTCTCTTTTGCGTGTTTGATATAATAAATCAACGTATATTTGTCACCTGTTTAATATTAATAATGTGTAATGAACGAAGCTAAAAAACTAATTCAACAAATAACAGAAGGTATTCAAGATAAAAAGGAAAAAATTCGTCATAGCAGACCTTACCCAAATAGACGATACTATATGTAATTATTTCGTCATCTGTCAAGGAAACTCTCCAAGCCAAGTAAGCGCCATTGTAGACTCTGTAAAAGACTTCACCCGTAAAGGAGCGAACAGCAAGCCTTTTGCGGTAGACGGTTTACGTAACGCCGAATGGGTAGCCATGGACTATTCCGATGTATTGGTTCACGTCTTTCTGCCGGAAGCGCGTGACTTCTACAATCTGGAACACCTATGGGCAGATGCCAAACTAACTCAAATCCCCGACCTCGGATTAATTTAGACTTATGGACAATAACACCATAAAAATGCCCTCTAAAACCAATATGCCCAAGTTCAACCTCGAACTAGGTTGTATATGATTATAGCCATGATGTTACTGGACTGTATCTCACC
>ENA-OQAB01000692-OQAB01000692.1-human-gut-metagenome-genome-assembly--contig:-NODE-692-length-17478-cov-2.026339_pt1 | contig 17478 bp, 16 predicted proteins | sample MGYA00242490_ERZ504517 | MGnify/ENA primary metagenome ERZ504517 (study PRJEB26092, sample SAMD00036298) | human gut metagenome | host: Homo sapiens | study: EMG produced TPA metagenomics assembly of...
ACCATGTTACCTACCGCATCGCTACCGTTCACACAAGGAACACCCTGGTAACCGATGTTGGAGATAGCGATCACACGACCGTCGGGCAGGTAAGTACCATCGTAGAACTCCAGATCCGGCTCGTCGTTTTCCACAAGCGGCTTGAAGCCTGTCCCATCCAGATTCACTTCATAGATGTTCCAGCGCTTGTCGTCCTGTGTCTGTGTGAACATCACACGGTCATCCGTCCCAATGCAGTTTCAGGTCAGCGATGGAAGAACCGTTTTTCGGTTTGTAGACCTGACGCATCTGTATATCGCCACGCAGATTGGAGAGTTCGACGATCTCGGCATCGAAGCCCTCACGACCGGCAGATTCCTGGTTACTCCAGTTATTGGCCTGAGTCCCCAAGGAAGGAGTCATGATCTGGTGTGCCTTTGAACCTACCTTGAAACGGGCTGCCACGATCTTGTCGGCATCCAGCAACGGGTTAGCCAGCAAGATGGCACGTTTGCATTCCAATGCTTTCTTGGCATCAGCGATAGCCTGTTCGTCACCGTTATAGATGCCTTTGAAACCTTTCTTTTCGAGCCGTACCAGTTCGTTCAGCATCGGTTCGTATTTGGCGGCGTCGTAGCCTTTCTGCTTTTTCATATCGGCGAAAGCCAATTTGACAGCCTCGACGTTCAGCCATTCCAAATCGCTCTGAAGCGTGTACAGTTCCTGTACTTTCTCAACCAGTTCGAGATATTTGCGTATCTGTGTATTGAGATCTTTTTCGTTTGCGATCTGCTTTGCCACATTCGAATAGTAGGCTCCGTCCTTCAACCGGGCGATCGCATTATCCGCAGCCTGCTTTTCGACTGAGGCATCCGGGGTGATCAACCAGGTATCCAGGCCGTCCAGTACCGCACCCAGCATACCGATTTCTTCCGGATACTTGTTGTTCAATTCTTCCGCCACAAAGGTCGGAACCGTATTCAATGCCTGGAAAACACACTTCCGCCACTTGAAGTATCATCGATACCGACTTCGGCTTCGAAGCGGACATACTGGCCACCCACCGGGTATACCAACGTGCCGTTCGCATGGCAGAACACACCGTGTTTGTATTCCTTTCCAGCAATAACGATCTCATGATCGTATGCATTCGTGTTCATCTTGGGTTTTGCCCAACCGGCAAACACCGTATTCATAAGGAACTTCGTCCAACCATACGGCTGTACCATCGGCTTTGATCAAACGGGCATTCGCCCATACAGCCTGGTCGTAATCCGTACCATCGGGACCACCGGCCGTTACAAGCACCAGCTTATCCACGCCTTTCAAGTCTACCACGAAAGGTTCGGCTTTCGCCTTATGCTTCATCCAGGTAGAGACGATCGGCATTCCGGATTTCTTCAGCTTTGCCTGTAATTCCGTTTTTAGCTTTGACTGAAGCATCAATCCACGTTTCCACCTTCTTCTGCTTAGGGCCGGCAGACACCATAACAGAAGAGGACAGAAAGAGTGATACTAATAAATAGTATTTGTTCATGTAATAAATTATAAGGTGTTTATTACTTATTATAACGCAGCTTTCGTGTTGGTGAAGCGCAAGCCGTCATTATCGTGGTAGCATGCCCATTCATCAACAATAGCACCTTCAGGACCAGCCATCATAAAGTGGAATGTTTCCAGTTTTTTCAGGCGAAGAACATCACCTACATTCTGTACGACGAAATTTTTGCTCTTGATCGCACCGTGGGTAGCGGGGATAGCAGGAGCGTTCGGAGTCTCGTCACCTACTTCAGAGAAGTTGTAAACCCATCCCTTTTCTACCATCCAGGATTCATGTTTAGCCGGGAATTTGGTCTTTACATGCGCATGTTCGGGGATCATCTGTCCCGGAAGCAGGTAGATCGCGTGAGCGAAGTAGCCGTATTCAGGATCGTTGACCCAGAAAATACCACCCATACCCACGTTTTCAAAATCACCCAGACCGAAATCAGTCACCCACATGTCCTTAGCCATCAGTTCGGTGAAAGGAACACCGTAGAAAGCGAACATGTCTTTCATTGCTTCCATAGCAACATCCTGTTGGAACTTGCCGTCTTTGTAGAAGTCGGCATTCGTGTACTTCTTAGAATACTTCATTTCTTTATTATTTTTACAGTTAGCATTGTTGTTACATTCATTCTTGCAGTCGTTTCCGCACTGTTCGGTGCATTGTCCTTCGCCTGCCGCTGCGCAACAGGTAGCCTCGCCAGTAGATGTTTTGCCGTTACATGCAGCCATCGAAAGCAGGAGGGCTCCCATAGCGGCCGATTTCATAAGATTCTTTTTCATTTTTTCTCTTGTTTATTTAGTTAGTAATATTTGTTCTTTACCTATCACCTGTCCCCCGCCGGAGAAGCTCTCGTTTCCATAAGGTGAAACGCCTGTCTCCATACGAGGGAACTTTCGTTTCATGCCTATGAAACGTCTACTCGATGGCGATCCCTTCTATTTCGATCAATAACTCATCCCGGCAAACGTCGGCCCACATATAAGAGATCGGGATATTTAATCCGTAGGTATTCATCAAACGCTCAGCCTCCTTATAGTCGGATTTATTCTTCAAGTAGACTCGTAACTTAACCAATTTAGCGTCAGCGATCAGTTCCGCTATATTTTCCATCGTGATCCGTAGCTGACGTTCCAGACCTACTCCCGTCAAGCTCTCCTCACCACGGATAGCGGCTGTACCGGAAATATAAATCAATTTACGATCCTGAAAAGTCATGCTCTTGGCACGCTCGAACTTAGGGGTCGTCTTCTTTTGTCGGGCAACTTCCAGTACTTGTTCCGAATACGCATGGGCAGCCACCTGCAACTTATTATCGATCGGCGTAGCGAAAGCATCCGGCGTAGTAAACACGGCGGCATCCACATCGATCAAGATACCTCCCAGATTCGCCCCGATACCCGTAGCGGCAGGATAACCATTCGCCCATTCCGTTTTACTATAAAAATCAGACCGGGCGTTATTAAACGCTTGATAATGCTGATCCGGACCGTCGAAAGCGGTTATACGCTCGATATAATTCCACTGACGGATAATGCTATTCAACGGAAAACCCTCCCGACGAAGCACATCCCCCAATAACCGGAAAGCTTCCACCGACTGAGGCTCTATACCAAAATGGAGTACATCCCCTTGAAAACCGCCGGCAAAAAGGAAACGTCCCGAGGCATTCTCCAACAAGACATAAGGAACACCTTGATAATGACGGAAAGTAATCCGATCCTGCGCATCGGGCACATAGCTATGTACCTCCATCAGCAAAGGAGCGTTCAGCGGCGGTTGGGAGACATAGCTCAAAGCCGGTTCGCAATCCCCATAATACCGACGGATCTTCTCCCGCAGCAAAACCCGGCGTGCCACGTATTCCTCATTTGTACCCGGAGTACCGAAAAAGGCCAACCTCATGATCACCTCGTTTTGAGGCAATTGAGACAATAGATCGTCCACCATAACGGCGAACTCGGCCCGCTTGGTGCTTAATATCGTATAATGTATCTTCTCACAATAATTCATATCCTTTTATTTTACAGGGAGTTTACATATTCCGTTAACGCCTCGATATCTTTCTTGGAAACCTTTTTATCGATGCCATGCTTATGGACCTCGAACACCTCTTCCATGGTAGCCGCACGCCCATCAAACAGATAAGGAGCCGTACGCCAGACCTCGATCAAAGTAGGTGTATCCCACCCTTTCTCAAATTCTATATCCTCGCCGATACGGTGCATCTTCATATCCGTATAATAAGGACCGCTATGACACTCGCCACATTTCAGTTTCTCAAACACCTTTCTTCCCTCTTTCGCCTTATCCGATAATTCCCCATTTACTAAATACGGGCTAGGCACCGGACGCAAGGATTTTCATATAAGCGTCCACACATTTCGCCATTTCCTACTTCTGGCTCAAAAACTGAATGACTTAAAACCGGCACGTACCGCATATTCTGCGCTCTCACGAACACCCGAGATCATGCTTGGGGGAGTCACATGCGAATACAACATGCTCTTACAATTCTTCGAGTTACCAACTCCATCATTCATCAAGTCCCAGTTCATCCCGTCCGTACGGGCATCCCCCGGATGGCAACCGTTACAACTCTGCCAGCCTTGATAGCAATGATTTGCGTCGTTAAAGTATTTCTCGCCCTTGTTCTCCGGCGTTTCCGTACGCCCCGGATTCATGTCGGTAGCCGTCACCTCCAATGTATTTATATCGACGGTATTCAAGATATCGGCGAAATAAGTAGGGATTATCAACTTATCTCCCGAAAATATAAAATTTCGGGGACCGTTTCCTTGTAAGGTAACTCGCTCACGAAGTCCATACAAGAAATTCAAGTCGTAATCCAGACGGCTCTTATCCTTATAAGACTCAAACTTCGCCAACATCGCCGGATGATCGATCACGCTCACCTCATGCGTTCCGCTATGCGTGATAAAGATATGCTTGTCATCGCAAGCGATACTCCAGATACCGGCAGCGCCACGATCCGGCTCGTCCACCAATACCGCCCCAACGAATTCCTGCTTCGCCACATCGATCACGCTGAAAGCGCTCGTGTTCATCCAACCTTGTTGAAGTTGGGAAGTAGGCACCGTGAATCGTCCCAAGTTATGAGACACGTATATATATTTCCCGTCCGGCGTGATACACATCCCCCGTAAGGCATTGCTACCATTCGCCAATTGGATATCTTTCACTTTCGTAAACCCCTCCATCTCGATTACTGATACGCAAGCGGCCACCACATCCACGTCCGCCCGTTGTGCGGCAGAAATTCGTAACAAACATATACTTGCCATCCTTGCTGAATACCGCCGATTTAGGCTCACGCAACACTTTCACGCTCCGGACTACCTTACGCATCACCGGATCTATCTCGACCACCGAATTATCGAACTGATTACATACATATATATGTTTCTTATCCGGCCCGAACATCGGATGACAGGCTCCCGATCCCGTCGGTATAGCCGCTTCCACCCTACCCGATTCCAAGGAAAGCACTTGTAAACGGCCGGTCTTCTCGAAGGTCGTCACATACACCTTATCCCCATCCGGAAGCAACCCGGTCGGGATCTCATCAAACGGAAACGAATGAAGTAAGCTCTTACCGTCCGCTGAAAAAATATCCAGATGTCTCGTTCCTTTCTGTGTCATTAATAGCTCCCCCTTCGCATTCAATACGGCATCCGTAGTAAAGAAAGGTGGGTTGCCGGCTGAAGCGAGAGAAACGCAACAGCCGACAAGACAAGCCACCAATGAGTTTTTTATCAAGTATTTTCGTGTGTTCATGGTATATTTTGTATTCCTTATTTTCTAAATCCTAGTTCGTTCGAGATCACCCCGGCAATCTCCTTGATCACCTTCACCGTATTTTTCACCACCTCTTTCGATAAGCGGTCTTTCGGGCCGGAGATCCAAATCGCTCCACAAGGATATCCCGTATAATTAAAGATCGGGGCGCCTACGCAGATCACGCCGCTCAGCTCCTCCTCATTATCCATGGCATATCCCAGCTTACCAACCTTCTCCAATTCCTCCAGATAGGCCTCACGAGAAGTGATCGTCCGGGAATTATACCGTGTAAACGTCATGTAGGACAGGTAACGATCTCGCACCGTCTTCGGCAAATAAGCCATAATCGCCTTTCCGGGAGCCGAACAATGCAACTCAAACGGCTTTCCCGGCGACAGGACGAAGCGGAACGTATGATGTCCTTGCGCTTGTTCGATAAAAATCCCTTTCTCATCTCCCAAGACACCAAAGCAAGCGGTCTCTTTCACTTGATCACGTAAATCACGCAAATGTGGCAAGACGGTCTCTAAGAGATTGTGTTCATTCAAGGATCTGAAACCAAGGGTCAATAATTTTCGGGAAAGTTTATAGCGTTTCGTGTCTTCACTAAAATTAAGATATTCCAGCCGCACCAATGTATTCAAAATACGGTAAGCCGTAGTCTGAGATATATCGAGCGCCGACTTAATATCTTGCAATGTTTCTCCCGCCGACCGCAAGGAAAGGTACTCAAGAACCGCTATGCCCTTCTCTAAATTAGGCACTTTGTAGCTCTCATCCACTTTTTCCATATTTGGCAGCGTGTTTTCCATATTTGAAATTGCATTTCAGATTTGAACCAAATATAGCAGTGATGAATTTAAACAAGACACGAAATATGTAAAAAGGTGTTAAGTATGTTGCAGAGCATATAAATCCTTAAAGGAAAATGATCAATTCTTTTTGATTTACAATGATTTTATCTCTTATATACATATTATTTACCTACTTTCGCGGAATATCCTTGAAAGCACAAGGATATAAGTGCATTCATAAACGAGCAAGAATACAAACATGACAAGCGAAAGCAAAAAAAGAAAAGTTAAATAAAAACGAGCTATTAGCTAATTATCAATATCTCATGGATACGATCTGGACTATCTATTTGGAAGACGGAAGCGTCGATATACTTAAATATTCAATGAATCCGGAATTAATTAATACAAAACAAGATTATACCAGCCTTGCCAACATTCTAAGAAACGACATCTATTCTCCAGACCGTAGTTTATGGGATGAAACGGTTTCGCTTGAAGCTTTCTTTAGAATGATAGCCGAAGGATGTTTTCATAAAACATTTGACTTACGTTTCTGCAACGATCACTTCGGTTTTGAATGGCACGAAACTTTTATCGATATTCTTGTTAACAACGAAGGTATCCCTGATAGAATCCTTTTATCTAGCCGTAATATCAACGATTTCAGAAAAGCGCAAATTATAGAAACCGCCGTAAGATCAGAATATGATTACGTAATCTATATTGAAGCTTCGAAAAATAGCTATGTCATGTATACCTCCGGCTCGGAGAGCTATAGTCCCCCTCCTATCGCCAGCTATGACTATGATGGAGTAGTCGCCTCATATAACCGGCAATATATGGCACCTGAGCTTCACGAAGAAATGACTGAGAAACTACAGATCGCTCATATAGAACCGATACTACGGAAACATGGAGAATATATCGTATATGGCACCATGATAGAGAATGGCGTAAACCGGGAAAAGAAAATGCGATTCAGCTATTACGACAGGGGAAAAGAACATATGGTTAATGACTCGAAACTGATATAACGGAAATCAAAGAAGAAAGAAACAAAAAAAACTGTTGCAGGAAGCTTTACAGAGCGCTAATGCCGCCAACCGTGCCAAAACTGATTTCCTATCCCGGATGAGCCATGACATCCGCACTCCTATCAACGCCATCGTCGGTTATGACAGCGATAGCTCGCCTGCACATGGATGACCAGATGCGTATAGCTGATTGCTTAAAGAAAATAACCATTTCCTCCAAACTCTTATTAAATCTGATCAATGAGGTACTGGATATGTCTAAACTGGAAAGTGATAAGATCATGCTGACAGAAGAGGCATTCAAGATCAACGAGCTATTAGAGAGTTTATTCGTCATGGTGCAACCGGCCTTTGAAGCGAAAAAGCAAAAGTTTCAGATACATGTCACCAAGATAAAACACGAATGCCTTATAGGTGACGTGCAACGTATACAGCAAGCATTGTTGAACATGCTTACAAATGCGATCAAATATACTCCGGAAGACGGGCAAATACAACTAACGGTAGAAGAGAAACCTTCTGTCTATAACGGTTACGGCCAGTTTGAAATAACCGTAACGGATAACGGTATAGGAATGAAACCAGAATTTCTGGAAAAAGTATTCGAACCTTTCGAGCGGTCGGATGACAAGGCCATTCGCAATATCCAAGGGACTGGTCTCGGCATGGCTATCAGCCGCCATATCGCCCAGATAATGAACGGAGACATTCTTGTGGAAAGTGAATATGGAAAAGGCTCCAAATTCACCATGAGGTTTCATGTCAAACTGGGAAGTACGAATGAATACGACAATAATATATTGGTAGACCTACCAGTACTGGTAGTAGATGACGATGAGGTATCCTGCGAGATCGCTTATGAAAACCTCCAAGAATTAGGGATGAAACCGGAATGGGTTCTTTCCGGTGAAAAGGCCGTACAAAAGTAATCGACGGAGACACTTACTTTGCTATTATCATAGATTTAATGATGCCCGGCATGAACGGCATCGAAACCACCATAAAAATAAGGGAATACGTGGAACCAGAAACTCCGATCATCATCATATCAGCATACGATTATTCCGGTTACGAATTTGAGGCAGTAAAAGCTGGCGTCAACGGCTTCATAAGCAAGCCTATCATGAAATCCAAGCTATTCCATTTAATGAAAAAATTTGCCTCAGACAAAAATGGAAGACGAGCAAGTCCTTATCACACCGACTCATATCATATCTTTTCCCGGCAAACGGATACTGGTCGTGGAAGACAATGACCTAAACCGCGAGATAGCGTATGAATTGCTGCAAGAAACCCATGCAGAAGTCGAGACAGCTTGCGACGGACAAGAAGCCGTTGATAAAGTCGCCGCTTCACCCGAAGGTTATTACGATTTTATAATCATGGATATACAGATGCCTGTAATGGATGGACTCGAAGCGACAAGGCAAATTCGTCATCTCGACCGTCAAGATATCAAAGATATGCCCATTATAGCCATGTCTGCCAATGCTTTCGCCGAAGATGTACGGCTAAGTCTGGAAGCCGGCATGAACGAACATATCGCAAAACCGATCGAGATAGACAAATTATATGGAATTATGAGGAAATGGTTCCAGTAAAAAAAAGCCGGAATCTCTTCCGGCCATTCTCCAAACTCAATGAATCACCTTTTTACTTCTTGCAATCGCAAGTTGAATATGCTACCAACATCCAAACCAATTTTTCTTGTTCCTTCAGATAGTCACTCATCAACGCTACCGTAGCCTCATCGCCCGCCTCCGATGCCAAGGAAAGAAGTTTACGCTCCTCACCAATCAGCAGGCCATAGGTATCGAGAATATGTTTCAATGCCTCGTCACCACAGGATACGCCTGATACCTCTTTTACACGGGCTACTTTCAGGTACTCGCTGAACTTGTTCTCCGGCTCGCCTCCCAACATCAGGATACGTTCCGCCAACTCGTCAACCTTCTCGGCAGCGTTGTTGTACATATCCTCGAATTTACCATGAAGAACGAAGAAACCGTGTCCCTTGATATTCCAGTGGAAACCACGAAGGTTCGTATAAAATACTTGGTAGTCCGCCAATAATTGTTTCAAGCTTGCTACTACGTTACTTACCGCTGATGCGTCTAAATGGATATAATCTAATGTTTTCATAATTGCTACTTTTTAATTTGTTATACTTTCTGTTTTTCTTATACCGCAAAGATACGGCAAGTATAAGTAGCTGTCAAACAGATAATTTTTATATCAAGATAGAGGAGATTTATTAAACTATTCCATACAATAAGTATGCAAATGACATGAATACATAAATAATTGGATACTAACATTTTAAAAAGACGATTATCATTTTCGAAAAACACGTACGTGTTTTTTTGAAAAGTCGTACATGTTTTTCGGGAAACACGTACGACTTTTTACAGAATCATACGGCAAGGAACTAGAACATACATAAAAATATAAGATAAGTCTCCCTTTTTCAGAGGACCCAAAAGCATTTCCCCCAAAATCCCCTACTCGAATCCTCGCTCTATGGAAAACAGATACTCCGGCGACATTTACTAACATTGAGATTTCTCCATGCTTCTGCGCTTCGTCTATCAAGCTCAGAATAGACGAGCGTGAGGACAAGTCCATTTCCATCGGCAGTACGTCAAATCCGGCATTGTTCATTGTCTGGGCAATAATCGCTGCATTATTCATACTGTTTTTTTCCCTAAAAAGGTTACCTTCGCGGAAACAAGATATCGCTTTGGAAGTACAAGAATTATTGAAACTATATGCCGCTCACCCGCAAGTGACGGCGCTGGACACCCTACTGAAAAACGATACGTCCCGCAATATATTCCTAAAGGGACTGAATGGCTCGGGTCCGGCGATGACGATCGCCTCTCTTTTTACGAAAGGAAGGGGAAGCTATGTGTGTGTGTTGAACGACCAAGAGGAAGCCGGCTATTTCTATCACGACTTGATGCAGCTTACCGCCAGCAATGAGGTATACTTCTTCCCATCCGCTTACCGGAGGGCCATCAAGTACGGGCATGTCGATCCGGCGAACGAGATCCTGCGCACCGAGGTACTCAGCCGGTTGCAAGACCCGGACGCCTCTTTCGTGATCGTCACGTATCCGGACGCCTTGGCGGAACGAGTCGTGGCCCGGGAGGTATTGAAGGAGAATACCTTAAAAATCAGCGTGGGCGAGAAGCTGGATAATATGTTTGTCTCTGACGTGCTGGACGAGTATGGCTTCGAGCAGGTCGATTATGTATATGAGCCGGGGCAGTACGCCCTCCGGGGCAGTATCCTCGACGTTTTCTCTTTCTCCTACGAGTTCCCCTACCGTATCGACTTTTTTCGGCGACGAGGTGGAGACCATCCGTACGTTCGACGTGGAGACGCAACTCAGCAAGGAGAAACTGGACAGCATCTATATCGTCCCGGAGATGAGCAAGAACGCCAAGGATAGTACTTCCTTGCTAGGCTCCCTTCCCCGGGAACACCTGCATAGCGGCGAGAGATCTCGCATGGTGCAAGGAGCGCATCGGAAGCGTATGGAACGACGATCCGGTGGTAGCCGACGAGGAATCCTTCGCCGATATCGACCAGATGCGGAAGAAATTAGTCCGGGGCGAGGACTTCCTACGGGAGGTCTTGGATTTCCGTCGCATCCATTTCGGGGCACGGCCGATGGGAACGGCGGACGCTACCATCCATTTCTCTACGCAAACGCAGCCGATCTATCATAAGAATTTCGACCGGGTGAGCGAGTCGTTCCATAAATACCTCGACGAGGGCTATACATTATATATATTGAGCGATCAAGAGAAACAAGCCAACCGTATCCGGATGATTTTCGAGGATAGGGGCGACAATATCCCTTTCACCGCCGTAAACCGCACGATACACGAGGGATTCGCCGACGATACGCTACGCATCTGCTTTTTCACCGACCATCAATTGTTCGACCGCTTCCACAAGTTCAACTTGAAGAGCGATAAGGCACGAAGCGGAAAGATCACCCTTTCGCTCAAGGAGCTGAACCAGTTCTCGCAGGGGGATTATATCGTACATATCGACCATGGCGTAGGACAGTTCGGGGGATTGGTACGCACCGAGGTGAACGGTAAGATGCAAGAGGCCATCAAATTGATTTATCAGAATAACGATATTATATTCGTCAGCATCCATTCCCTGCATAAATTATCGAAATACAAGGGGAAAGAGAGCGGCGAGCCTCCTAAGTTGAGCAAGCTCGGCACAGGCGCTTGGGAAAAGATGAAGGAACGTACCAAGGCGAAGGTGAAGGATATCGCCCGGGACTTGATCCTCCTCTATTCCAAACGCAAGCAAGAGACGGGTTTCGCCTACACGCCGGACAGCTTCATGCAGCATGAGCTGGAAGCCAGCTTCATCTACGAGGACACGCCGGACCAGATGAAGGCGACCGCCGAGGTCAAGGCGGATATGGAAAGTACCCGTCCGATGGACCGGCTGATTTGTGGAGACGTTGGTTTCGGAAAGACCGAGGTAGCTATCCGCGCGGCATTCAAGGCGGTATCGGACAATAAGCAGGTGGCCGTGTTGGTACCCACCACCGTACTGGCTTTCCAGCATTACCAGACGTTTTGTGAGCGCTTGAAGGATTTCCCTTGCAAGATCGATTATATCAGCCGGGCCCGTACGGCCGCGCAAATCAAGGCTACCTTGAAAGAGCTGAAAGAGGGCGAGGTGAATATCTTGATCGGCACCCACCGGATCGTCGGCAAGGATGTACGTTTCAAGGATCTGGGCTTGCTTATCATCGACGAGGAGCAGAAGTTCGGGGTATCCGTCAAGGAGAAGCTTCGGCAGCTGAAGGTGAACGTGGACACCTTGACCATGACGGCCACCCCGATCCCCCGTACCCTACAGTTCTCCTTGATGGGGGCCCGGGATCTTTCCAGCATCACCACGCCACCGCCCAACCGTTATCCCGTGCAGACGGAGGTGGAGCGTTTCAACCCCGATATTATCCGGGAAGCGATCAATTTCGAGATGAGCCGGAACGGGCAGGTGTTCTTCATCAACAACCGTATCCAGAACATCTACGAGATGGAAACCTTGGTACGGCGAGAAGTCCCCGACGCACGGGTAGCCGTGGGGCACGGGCAGATGGAACCGGAGAAGCTAGAAAAGATCATCCTCGATTTCGTGAATTATGAGTATGACGTATTGATAGCCACCAGTATCGTGGAGAGCGGCATCGACGTGCCCAACGCCAATACGATCATCATCAACAACGCCCAGCAATTCGGGCTTAGCGACCTCCATCAGCTACGCGGACGTGTAGGACGAAGCAACCGGAAAGCCTTCTGCTACCTCCTTTCCCCGCCCCTCACCTCGCTGACGCAGGAGGCACGGCGCAGGTTGCAAGCGATCGAGAACTTCTCCGAGCTGGGTAGCGGTATCCATATCGCCATGCAAGACCTCGACATCCGGGGAGCCGGGAATATGCTAGGCGCCGAGCAAAGCGGTTTCATCGCCGACCTAGGCTATGAGACGTACCAGAAGATTTTGGAAGAGGCGGTAGACGAATTGAAAAGCGAGGAATTCGCCGATCTTTACGCCGATAATGCCGAAGGGCACCGGGATACGGGCAGCGAATACGTCCGGGAGACCTATATCGAGAGCGACCTTGAATTGATGTTCCCTCCCACCTACATTCCCAACGACTCGGAGCGTATCTCCCTATACCGGGAGTTGGATAATATGGAGGAGGAACGTGACATCCTCGCCTTTTACGGAGCGCTTGAAAGACCGCTTCGGCAAGATACCGAAGGAGGGCAAGGAGTTGATCCGGATCGTGCGCCTCCGCCGCATGGCCAAGAAACTGGGCATGGAGAAAGTGGTCCTGAAGAAAGGGCAGATGAGCCTCTTCTTGGTGAATAACCCGGATAGCCCGTATTACCAAAGCGAGGCGTTTCGGCAAGCTGCTGGGCTTCATCCAAAAGCATCCCCGTGAGTGTAACCTCCGGGAGCAGAACGGCAAGTGAAGTATCGTGATCAAGAACGTCCCTACGGTGGAAGCGGCATGCGGCTACCTGCAAGAGATGGAAAAATAAACTCAACCGACTTTTGACACATCCTCTTACAAACACGAAAAGATATGGAAAAGAAAACGATTATAGACCTTTTTGAGAGTTCAGTGAAGCGCTTCCCCGGTAATCCTTTTTTATGGGAGAAGACGGGCAAGCGATTCGAGCCAACCACTTACTCCAAGGTTCGCGACCTCGTCTATGAGGAAGGCGCAGGCCTCGTATCGCTGGGCGTGCGGAAAGGGGATAACATGGCTTTGCTGAGCGAGGGCCGCAACGCATGGATCATCGGAGAGCTGGCCATGTTTTACGCCGGGGCCACCAATGTCCCCCTATCCATCAAGCTGGAGGAGGCGAATGACCTCTTATTCCGCCTCGTCCACGCCGACGTGAAATATATCATGGTATCGGGCCAGCAACTGGGGAAGATCCGGGCGATCAAGGATCAGCTCCCCGCCGTACGGAAGATCATCGTACTCGACGAGCTGGCGGAATACCAAGACCGTGAGATGTCGCTGTCCGAGATACGCCGGATGGGGAAGGTCTATCTGGGTATTCATCCGCTAGAGGAGTTCTTGGCGATCGGGCAATCGCTGGGCAACGATGATTACGCCACCATCACCTATACCTCCGGCACGACCGCCGATCCGAAAGGCGTGATCCTCACCCACCGTAACTATACGGCGAACATGGAGCAAGCGCTCACCTGCGTGGATATAGACGATACGTGGCGTACGCTGGTGATCCTCCCGCTGGACCATTGCTTCGCCCACGTGGTAGGATTCTACATCTTCATGTCGAAGGGGGCCTCGGTAGCTACCGTGCAGGTAGGGCGCACCGGTATGGAGACCTTGAAGAATATCCCTATCAATATAAAGGAGTTCAAGCCGTACCTGATACTGAGCGTCCCGGCCTTGGCGAAGAACTTCAAGAAGAATATCGAGCAGGGTATCCGAGTGCGAGGCAAGAACGCCGCCCGCCTTTTCAACCTAGCCCTACGGATCGGTTATATCTATAACGGGGATAGCGACGAGGAGGAAGGAAAAGGCTTCCGCGTCTTCTTGAAGCCACTGATCCGTTTGTTCGACAAGCTATTGTTCACGAAAGTCCGTGAGAACTTCGGGGGCGAGCTGAAGTTCTTTATCGGAGGGGGCGCCTTGCTGGATAAGGACTTGCAGAAGTTCTATTACGCCTTGGGAATCCCGATGTACCAAGGATACGGGCTGAGCGAGGCGACACCGATCATCTCGACCAACGGCCCTCGCCGCCATACCTTCGGCAGTAGCGGCGTATTGGTGCGGCCCCTCGACCTAAAGATCTGCGACATGGACGGCAACGTACTTCCTCCGGGGGAGAAAGGCGAGATCGTCATCCGGGGAGAGAACGTGATGGCCGGCTACTGGAAGAACCCTGCATCGACGGCCGATACCGTAAAGGAGGGTTGGCTGTACACCGGGGATATGGGATATATGCGTGACGGGCTTCTTTATGTGTTGGGGCGTTTCAAGAGCCTGCTGATCGGAAGCGATGGGGAGAAATATAGTCCGGAGGGTATAGAGGAAGCCTTGGTAGAGCATTCCTCTTGCATCGACCAACTGATCCTGTACAATAACCAGAGCCCGTACACGACCGCCCTGTTGGTCCCTAACAAAGAACGGTTGCGGAAGCATCTGGCCCACCAGAGTCTAGACCTCTCGAGCGACCAAGGCCGGGAAGAGGCCATCCGTACCATCCAGCGCCAGATCGACCGTTTCCGCAAGGGAGGCGACCTGTCTAGTATGTTCCCGGATCGTTGGTTGCCGACCACCTTCGCCATCCTCCCCGAGCCTTTCACCGAGCAAAACGGCATGGTAAACAGCACCATGAAGATCGTCCGGGGCAAGGTAGAGAAAGCCTACGCCGCCCGCATCGCCCAGCTCTATACCCCCGAGGGGAAGAACCCGCAGAACAAGTGGAACAAGGAGGCGTTGTAGAGACGCGGCGAGCCGCATCTCATCCCTCGCGATGGGCCTTGCTACCCCGGCAAGGCCTTTGTTGTTTCAAGAGGGCCGCGACAAATGAATAATAACGAGATTTCATACAAGATTCTAATTACAGAATTTGTTTTTGTCCGATTTAATCCAGACCTTTATGACTCAACATTTACCTATTCTATTCAAAGAATAAATGGTCCCGTCTCTTCGGAGTTCCTTCTCAAGATCAACAAAGGTTGATAATCACTCTTTTCTCATGCTAATCTCTAAATCCAATCTCATATGAAAGCAACGAATACTTTACTGAGTACGATTATTATCGGCGTTACTTTAATAATCATGACGGGATGTTCACAAGGTGAAGATCTTATAGATGCTGGCGCCCAAGCGTTAAACGCAGCGACAAACAATGACAAGGAGTTGGTCTTAACCGCCTCCGAGCAAATCGCCCTTTCCGTAAAACAGAAAGGTTCATACAATATCTCGGAAAAAGAAGCGAAAAAGAACTTCGAGAGCTATGCTAAGACCATCCACAAGGAGAAAGCCGTAAAAGTAAAAGCTCTCTCATTGAAGAAGAACAAGAAAAACGGGAGAAACCTATATTACGAAGTTATATTCGAAAACGACAAAGGAACGGGATTCTCCCTATTATCGGCAGATGAACGCGTAGACAAACTACTTTGTTACTCAGAAAACGGGTCTATATCGGACACCTCGTTTAACAAGAGCTTGAAATACTGCCTAGAGCTAGTCGAATTGTATGTGGAGGAGCAAACTCAAAAAGAATTAGACATAGAAAGTCTGGCATTCTTCGGCTAATCAAAAGATAAAAGCGGCAAATAAAGGCAAGGTAATCACCAAAGCGCTCCCGCCATTTGACCCCGACGACCCGAACAGCCCTTGGAGTTATGACAGGACAGACGTAAAAAACGAAGTCACCGAAAGGATCAAGCTAGTTCCCGGAGGATGGCATCAAGAAAGTCCGTTCAATGACTTACTGCCATTGCTTCCTCCAGATTATACAGATAGAGCCTATGTGGGTTGTGGTATGATAGCCGTCTCGCAAATCATGGCATATCACAAAAAGCCCTACAGCAATTATATCACGGCGGCGATGTGGCCTACAATGATTGATAATAGATATACATCCGTAGAGCTAAAGCGCCTTATGCTTGATTTGTTTAATACGATGAACACAGGATATGATGGGCATGGGACAAGTAGCACTATATCCAAAGCCAGAGACTTCCTAAACAATAATGGCTATACCGCCGGATCCGCTCAAGATTATACATTTGACAGAGCTTGGAGCGCGTTAAGCTATGGCCCTACATATGTAATGGGAATAAAAGCTGATGATGAAGGCCATGCTTGGGTAATCGATGGGGTACGAATCACGAAAACTACCAGTACCGATATCTATACCATTACATATAACGGGAAAGTGTTTGAAGCTTCCGGCAATTCTTCCATCACTTCCTTTCGAACTGTCCGGTATGATTGGGGAGGAAGAACCTTGAGTGACAATGGTTGGTTTACCAGCGGTATTTTCGAAAAGCCATCTACTGGAAGCAATTACAATCGGAATAATAAGATAATCAGTTATATTTATTAACCCTTTTAGATATAGAGTCCTATGAGAAGTATATTTTTTCTATGCTGCGTAGCGCTAGCCGGCCTCTGCGCCTGTGAATCGGAACCACAAGAAGGTCAAATCTCTTGTGTAGAGGATATAGTTATACAAATCGTACTGACAGACCCGGAGCTGAACGATCGCCTGAACCCGGGATCCCCTAGCTTCCTTGGAGAAGAGTATACCCAAGGAATAGAAGTCATGTATCGGTATAAAGATCAAAAATTAACCCTTCCCCAACTTTGGCCTCTCCAGACAAACGGAGGAGCTATCCTAGGAGAATGGAGCACGATCTATCCACCTTATATGGAAGACAATGGGTATGGGAAGACAGATGGAAACACGAAAGGATACTATTACATCGAAGCATCTCCTTTCGTGACGGAAGGAAATAGGGATATCGCCTATACCTATATCCAGTATCCCGACGGAAACGAGGATGAGATAAAAGTACAGCTATACAGGACTCCATCCTTGCTCCTTATGGATCAGATCTGGATCAACGGAGAACTAGTTTATTCCATGCATCCTAAGGAAGGCTCCCTAAGCACGAAGCAGTATTACAACCCGGAATATTATCCGTTCTTGGTTCCTACGTTAGATGACAACGGCAAGCAGATCGGGGATCTGGTACAGCCCGAGAACGGCACGCG
>ENA-OQAB01000694-OQAB01000694.1-human-gut-metagenome-genome-assembly--contig:-NODE-694-length-17447-cov-3.455312_pt1 | contig 17447 bp, 18 predicted proteins | sample MGYA00242490_ERZ504517 | MGnify/ENA primary metagenome ERZ504517 (study PRJEB26092, sample SAMD00036298) | human gut metagenome | host: Homo sapiens | study: EMG produced TPA metagenomics assembly of...
CAGAAGATGAAGATGTGAGCAAAGAAATTTTTCTCGAAAGTTCTAAAATGAGCGATGGAAGAGATTCTACAGAAATTGGGAGAGAAACAAAAGAAATGCTCAATTAATTCAAGAAGAACAAGAAAGAGCAAGACGGGACAAAGAGAAACTGGAATCTCAAAAAGTGGAAGAAGAAAGTATTCTTCCAGATGATATCAGACAGTTGATGGAAGAACTGGAAGCTGAAGCGGCTGAGATTAAGCAGAATAAGGCAAGGCGCGAGAAAGTGGAAGTGCCGGAGGAAGAAGCTGTTGAACCATTGGAAACAATGGAGGAAGAAACAGTCGAAACAGTGGAAACGAAGGAAGAGGAACCAATCGAGGAATCGGCAGAAGAATCAGTTCAGGAAGAAGAGAAAGCAGAACCAGAAGAAGTAGAGGAAGATCCGTTTGATGAAGAAAGTTTTGACGAGGAAGCTTTTGAAGAAGTAGAATCAGAAGATTTTGAAGAGATTGAAGAAATCGAAGAGATTGAGGAATCAGAAGGAATTAAGCTTGGAGACACACAAGCGATTGCAATTTCTGCCAAAGCTTTGATGAATGACACAGTAGTAGAGGAGCCTTTGGAAAAAGAAGAACAGAGACGTCCGGAGCCGTCATTCACCATTTGATACTGCTTTTATCGTGCAGGGACGCTATGATCTGGAAGCGCAAAGTGAGATTGGAATTAAAGCGGGTCTGACAGAAGAACAGAAAAAATTATTCTCTTATTTTGTTCCTGTTCACGGCATGAGTGAGCAGATTGTAGATGTATTGGAGAACGACAAGAGATGCAGAACGAGATATGGAACATCTCGAACAGCCAACTTGCTTGTTGTAGGGCGCAAAGGCTCTGGAAAGACAGTTTTGGCGGTAGACATTGTGAAGGCAATTCAAAAGAACAGAAAGCTGAAACAAGGGAAAGTTGGAATTGTCACAGCGGAATCATTGAATAAGAAAGATGTTTCACATATTATTGAGAAGCTGCATGGTGGAGCGATTATCATTGAGCGTGCATCGAAACTGAATAAAAAGACAGTTTTAGAGCTGAATGATCTTATGGAAGAACAGACTGGAGAATTACTTGTAGTTTTTAGAGGAAGATGCGCAGACCACTTGATAAGATGTTGGCATTATATCCGGACTTTAAGAAAAAATTTACGTCCAGATTGGAACTGCCGGTATTTATCAATGATGAGCTGGTAAACATTCGCTCAGACTTATGCAAAAGAAAATGGATATAAGATTGATGAGATGGGAATTTTGGCATTATATAGCAGGATTGATCTTATGCAAAGAGAAGAGAGCATTGTTACAGTTGCGGATGTAAAAGAAATCATGGATGATGCGATTGCACATTCTCAGAAAATGACATTTAAACGTTTCCTAAAGAAATTATTTGGTAAGAAGAAAAACAAGTCTTCAAGAATTATTTTGCAGGAACAGGATTTTAGATAATAAGAAGAAAGAGTTTTGGTGACAAAACTCTTTCTTTTTATGTGTGGCTAAAGTATAATAGACGTATATACCAAATAAACTGGGAAGGTGAAAGTATGGCGGAAAAAAATAAAACAAAAGCATACGAAATCGGAGAATTAGACCATTATTTGTTTGGTCAGGGAACTCATTATGAGATTTATAAAAAACTAGGAGCTCACATTGTAAATGATGGTGAAAAACAGGGTGTTTATTTTGCAGTATGGGCGCCACATGCGGAGAAAGTCTCGGTAGTTGGCGAATTTAATGATTGGGATGCCGACAAGAACCCGATGAAGAGGGAAGAGCCACTTGGTATTTATACATGTTTTGTTCCTGATGTGCAGGAGGGAGCGCTGTATAAGTATTGTATTCAAACATACAAAGGGGATCATATTTATAAAGCGGACCCATTTGCCAATTATGCAGAACTCAGACCGGGGAATGCATCAAAAGTGACGGATATCAGTGCTCTTAGATGGACAGACAGCAAGTGGATGGAGCGGAGATTAACTTGGGATCATCATAAAGAGCCGATGTCAATTTACGAGGCGCATATCGGTTCATGGAAGCGGCATCCGGGCAGAGAGGATGACGGATTCTATACATATAGAGAGTTTGCCAAAGCAGCTACAGAGTATATCAAAGAGATGGGATATACACATATTGAGCTGATGGGTATTGCTGAGTATCCTTTTGACGGATCTTGGGGATATCAGGTGACAGGATATTATGCCCCGACTTCAAGATACGGGACACCGGAAGATTTTGCGTATATGATTGATTATTTCCATAAGAATAAGATTGGAGTAATTCTTGACTGGGTGCCGGCGCATTTTCCGAAAGATGCACATGGACTGGCTGATTTTGATGGAACACCGACCTTTGAGTATGCAGATCCGAGAAAGGGAGAACATCCTGATTGGGGAACAAAGGTTTTTGACTATGGAAAGTCAGAAGTTCAAAATTTCCTGATTGCAAATGCGCTGTTTTGGATAGAGCATTATCATGTAGATGGCTTGCGAGTAGATGCAGTTGCATCTATGCTGTACTTGGACTATGGAAAAGAAAAAGGTCAGTGGGTTCCAAATAAATACGGCAGCAATGAAAATCTTGAAGCAATCGAATTTTTTAAACATTTGAATTCAGTGGTTCTTGGAAGAAATCCGGGAGTTGTCATGATTGCGGAGGAATCTACAGCTTGGCCAAAAGTAACAGCGCCAGCAGAATATGATGGACTTGGATTTAGTTTAAAATGGAACATGGGGTGGATGCATGATTTTACAGAGTATATGAAACTGGATCCTTATTTTAGAAAAGGGTGCCACAATCAGATGACATTTGCCATGAGTTATGCGTATAGCGAAAAATATGTTCTTGTATTGTCGCATGATGAAGTGGTGCATCTGAAGTGCTCTATGCTAAATAAGATGCCTGGGCTTGGATTTGATAAATTTGCCAACCTGAAAGTCGGATATGCGTTTATGATGGGACATGTTGGTAAAAAACTGTTGTTTATGGGACAGGATTTTGCTCAGCTTCAGGAATGGAGTGAAGCGCGTGAATTAGACTGGTTTCTTCTTGCAGAAGACTGGCATAGACAGTTGCAGGAATTTACAAAAGATTTGCTTCATTTGTATAAAAAGAATAAGGCGATGTATGAATTAGACTGTTCACCGGAAGGATTTGAATGGGTGAATGCAGATGATGCGGAGAGAAGTATCTACAGCTTTATCAGACATTCTAAAGACGGCAAGAAGAATCTTTTGTTTGTATGTAATTTTACTCCGATGGAAAGAGCGGAATATCGTGTTGGCGTTCCAAGGAGAAAGCAGTATAAGCTGATTTTTGGACAGTGATGAAAAGAAATATGGTGGAGAGGGAAAAAGTACGTCCTGAGATTTATAAGAGTGTGAAAAAAGAATGTGACGGAAGACCATTTTCATTTGCTTATGATTTACCGCCATATGGTGTTGCAGTGTTTGAGTTTTTAAGTTGAAAAGTGAGAGATTATGGAAAAGCAACCGATTTTATTGCGGGCACATCATGGAATGTGCCTTGCATTTTTTCAAGGAGAAGGATATAGTGATTTGTTTGTGGCGCATATGGGAAAGATTTTAGAACAGATGCAAGAGAATCCTTCTTTGCAAATTGTTACGTGCGCAGATGTTATCTGCGAGAAATGCCCCAATTTAGAAAATGGAAGCTGTAATACGCCGGATCTTGTTCGGGCATATGATCAGAAAGTACTTTCGTTTTGCGGTCTGGAAGAAGGTGTAGTTTTGACTTGGGATACTTTTTCTAAGCTGGTATCAGAACAAATCTTACTTCCGGGGAAGCGAAAAGAAATATGCGGAACATGCAAATGGAGTGAACTTTGTGAATAGAAAGTTCACTCCATTTTTGAATAGAATAGTGTATTCCATTATATTTTCCGCTGTTTTATCACTTTTAATCGTGTGAATTCTTCACGTTCTTTTTCCTCCAAAGCATTGGAAATGGAAGATACTAAAGTGGTATAGGTCGGAATTGTAATATTTTTCAGAGCGTTTTGCACGCTTTTGTGCTTTTTTTAATATTGGTCGCAAGCCGGTAGGCTGCATTCTCAATCATGGATAATTTGATCGTAAGCTCTTTTACTTTGCGAAATGCTTCGCGTGCACGGTCGATTGACTCATCAGTTGTACTGAAAGAGTAAGTCGGCTGATTCTCATCCGGAGTGTAATCCACAAGTGGAATTTCCGTTCCCATAATGCTTCGGCTTTTAATCTTGATAGAATCCTCAATCGGGACGGTATAGGCAAGTTGGGATACGAGACTGATACCGTGTTCAATATTGGCGTGCTGCAGGCATTTATATGCATGTGTGAAGGTGGAATCAATCTGTTCCTGAATGTCCTTTGCCTGATCGATCAGTTCCATCAGTTCGCGGATCAGAATGTTTCTTTTCTTATCCATAAGTTCGTACCCCTGATTGGCAAGAGCCAGAGAATTCTTTGCAAGAATCAGATTTCCTTTTGTGGGAAATGTGCGAGGATCCATAAGAACGCCCCCTTTCTATGAGTCTGAACGATTATCATAAAATTGTTCCAAAATCTTTGTGTCAATACGATCTAATTCTTCTCTTGGAAGCATTTTTAAAAGTTCCCATCCAAGGTCAAGTGTCTCTTCGATTGTACGGTTTTCCTCCAGCCCCTGACCGATATAGCGTTCTTCGAATTCCTTTCCGAAGGCAAGGTATTTTTTGTCGATCGGGGAGATTTCCAGTCTTCACCGATTTGACCAGAGGCAAGGTTTCTCGCTTTCTCCTACTTTGGCGTAGGATGAAAAGAGCTGGTTGGCAAGATCTTGATGGTCCGCGCGAGTGTATCCCTCTCCGATACCGTCTTTCATCAGACGGGAAAGGGACGGTAAAATATTGATTGGCGGGTAGATGGACTGTCCATGGAGTGCACGGTCGAGTACAATCTGTCCTTCGGTAATATATCCTGTCAAGTCAGGAATCGGGTGTGTGATATCGTCGTTTGGCATTGTCAGAATCGGCAGCTGTGTCACGGAGCCATTGACGCCTGCGACAATTCCTGCGCGTTCATAGATTGTCGCAAGTTCACTATAAAGATATCCCGGGAATCCTTTTCGGCTTGGAATCTCGCCTTTGGAGGAGGATACTTCACGCATCGCCTCCGCAAAGGATGTCATATCTGTGAGAATGACAAGGATATGTTTGTTCTGCTCAAATGCCAGATATTCTGCGACGGTGAGCGCTACTTTTGGTGTGATAAGACGCTCCACGACCGGATCGTTTGCCAGATTCAGGAACATGACTACGTGGTCGGATACACCGCTTTCTTCAAATGTGCGCTGGAAAAATTCCGCAACGTCATGTTTGACACCCATTGCAGCAAATACAATAGCAAATTCTTCATCGGAATCATCTCCGAGAGAAGCCTGTTTTACAATTTGAGCGGCAAGCTGGTCGTGTGGAAGACCGTTTCCGGAAAAAATCGGAAGCTTCTGTCCTCGAATCAGTGTGGTCAGACCGTCGATTGCAGAGACACCGGTGCGGATATAGTTTCTAGGATATTCACGTTTTACCGGGTTAAGCGGAAGTCCGTTGATATCTCTTGTCAACGTTGAGGTAATCGGACCGAGAGCGTCAATCGGCTGCCCGATTCCGTTAAATGTTCTTCCGAGCATATCCGGTGAGAGGGCGATCTCCATCGGATGTCCGGTGAGTTTTGTGTGGGTATTGAGCAGAGACATATTTTCAGTCCCCTCAAATACCTGAATAACTGCTTTATCCTCGTAAATCTCAATGATGCGACCTAACTTACGCTCGTTTCCGTTTACTACAAATTCTACGATCTCATCAAAGAACGCATCCTGTACACCCTCCAGCACGATCAGAGGACCGTTGATGCTGCTTAAGCCTAAATATTCAATTGCCATACAAATCCTCCTCCTTTATGCGTTCTTTTCCATAATCCGGTCATAGAATGCATCGATTTTTTTCATATATTCATCAAATAGTTCGAGTTTGTCATTTGGCACATCGTATTTGATCGCAATGACCTTTTCGAAAATATCTTCTTCTTTCAGAACAGAAATCGGCATGTTCAGTGTGATGAGTGCTTTTGATTTCTGATATAAATACAAGATAACTTCCATCATCTTGAACTGCTTTTCTAATGAGACACAAGTGTCGTCTGCATGAAATGCGTTTTGCTGAAGGAATCCAAGTCGGATGACTTTGGCGATTTCCAAAACGAGTTTCTGGTCGTCCGGCAGCACATCGCTTCCGATTAATTTTACGATTTCCATCAGGCTGCTCTCTTGATTCAAAAGAGCCATCAGCTGATTGCGGTAGTCGACAAACTTTGGCGAAACGTGTTCGTTATACCATGGGGCGAGATCGAGCAGATATTCACTGTAGCTTGTCAGCCAGTGGATTGCCGGGAAATGTCTCGCATACGCAAGGCTCTTATCAAGCCCCCAGAAACATCTGACAAAACGTTTGGTATTCTGTGTAACCGGCTCAGAGAAGTCGCCGCCCTGTGGTGATACAGCTCCGATAATAGATACAGAGCCGTCAGTTCCGTTTAAGTTGTGCATCATGCCCGCACGCTCGTAAAACGCAGATAAGCGTGATGCCAGATAAGCAGGGAAACCTTCTTCCGCAGGCATTTCTTCAAGACGTCCTGAGAGCTCTCGAAGTGCTTCTGCCCAACGAGATGTGGAGTCTGCCATGATTGCCACATCATATCCCATATCACGGTAGTATTCTGCAAGTGTGAGACCGGTGTAGATGCTCGCTTCACGGGCCGCCACCGGCATGTTGGAAGTATTGGCGATCAAAGTGGTTCGGTCCATCAGAGGATTGCCAGATTTAGGATCCACCAGTTTTGTAAATTCTTCCAGTACCTGTGTCATCTCATTTCCACGTTCTCCACAGCCAATGTAGATGATGATGTCGGCATCGGACCATTTTGCGATCTGGTGCTGTGTCATTGTCTTTCCGGTTCCAAATCCACCAGGAACACAGGCGGTGCCGCCTTTTGCGATCGGGAACATCGTATCAAGAATACGCTGTCCGGTGATGAGCGGAACGGACGCAGGAAAACGGTGGTGCGTTGGACGGGGAACACGAATCGGCCATTTCTGAGTCATAGTCAGGTCGATCGTCTCGCCGGAGCTTAGCTCGACTGTTACGAGCGGTTCATCAATTGTGTACACTCCATCCGGCATGACTTTAGTGATAATCCCGCTGATATGTGGAGGCACCATGCATTTGTGCACGATGGCCGTTGTCTCAGGCACTTCGGCAATGATATCACCTCCGTGAACGGAATCTCCGATAGAGACCGTCAGATGTGTCTTCCATTTTTTTTCTTTATCCAGCGAATCTACACTCACACCACGACTGATAAATGCACCGGAATTTTCGGCGATGCGTTCCAGTGGACGTTCAATACCGTCAAATATATTATTGAGAATTCCCGGGGCGAGGGTTACGGAGATGGCATCTCCAGTAGCCTCAACAGTCTCTCCCGGACGTAACCCGGTCGTCTCCTCAAAGACCTGAATGGTTGTCTTATCTTTATCAAGTGCGATAACTTCGCCGACTAATCTTTCTTTCCCTACATAGACCATCTCTGACATTTTAAATCCGGTATTTCCTTTCAGATAGATGACAGGACCGTTTACTCCATAAATTGTTCCGGTTCTAAACATAGTTGTCACCTCCTAAAAACAAGAAATTGTCGTATTCTTCCGAGAGTGCTGATTTAAACGAGTAGTCGATCAGAATACGTCGTTTTTGCATGACGGCACGTGTCCCACCGATAAAATCCTCTCGGCTTACGGTGAGGGAGGCGCCGGTTTTTGCTTCTAAATCATCTTTCAAATGCGCATCACTTGGATTGATGTAGATCAGAATTTCTTCACCATCTGCAAAATCCAGTGATTTTTGAATGCGTTTTTCCAGAATTTTTTTGTAGTCATCTGTCTTCATATATTCTTTTACAAGTACAAGAACACGTTTGAACAAGCGGTTTTTTAAGTCTGTCTGGCATTTTCCCTGTTCGCGTTTGAGTTCGATCTGTGCTCTTGCCATGGCCTTATTTAAAGATTGTCTGGCGTTGGCGGTCTCTGTTTTTAAGGTGAGTTCCGCCTGACGGATGGCAGTCTCTTTATGCTCTTTTAGTATCTGGTCTAAAGCCTCCTGATGTTCACTTATAATCTCGTTGCCCATTGCTCTGGCATCTTCCATGGAAGCATCCTGCAGATACTTTAATTTTTCTTCGATTGTCAAGATTTCACCTTCTTTTACTATAGTTTTAAGCCGATGGCTTCATTTACATAAGATGTGATAAAGTCTTTTTTTACGGCCGGTTCCGTGACGGTCAGGAATTTCGACAAGCAGCGGTAGTTTTCGTTTGAGCTTGATCTCATCGATAAGATCGGGAAATTCCCGCCCGAATTTTTCGGTGAGCAAAACGATACCGATGGATTTGTCATCCATAACTTTCTGCAGGGCGTCGTGAAGCTCGCTTCGTTCGTGTACAACAACACCGTCTACGCCTGCGAGTCGCATTCCTGTGTACGTATCGACATTATCACTGATCAAAAACATCTTCATAATTACAATTTACCTAAGATCATGAAGGAGATGATCAGTCCGTAGAGACAAACACCTTCTGCAAGACCTGCGAAAATTAAGGATTTACCAAAAATGCTGGAGTCTTCGCTGACTGCTCCAAGAGCAGCGCTTGCAGCACTGGCAACAGCGATACCACCACCGATACATGCTAAACCGGTAACGAGAGCGGCGGCGATATACCCAAGTCCTGTGGCGGTAGAAGCAGCAGTTGTAGCTGCATCAGCAGCCTGAGCAGAACCGCCAAACATCATAATACCTGCAATTACAAAAGCGCCAAAGTAAAAGAAGATATTGACGCCGATTGCCTTTTTGTAGCGCTTTTTGTTTTTTTCACCGATCAGATAGTATCCGAAAGGAAGAATGATGCTTAAGATTAAAGTTACGATAAGAGTTAATTTTACTGTTAAAGTCATAATGAAAACCTCCTGAGTTTATACATTTTTCTGATTATATGGTTTGAATTCGCGTCCGCTTCCTTTATAAAAGCGGCTGAACATTTCATAATATTCCAGTCTTAACACCTGGATTCCGACAACAAGCCCTTCCATCAGGCAGACAAATATGTTGCCGGCTACAATGACGATCCAATTTGGACTGCTGTTTTGTGTGGCGCCGCCAAGCATAAGTACAACTTCCATCATCGCTGCATGGCTGACAGCAAAAGCGCCGATACGCACAAAAGAAAGTGTGTTGGAAAAGTAACTGAGCATTGTTTCGAATAATTCGAAGAATGCCTGTACAAAAAACATGACTTTTCCGCCTTCTGTTTTTCCGGTGCGCTTTTCAAGTTTTTTTGCGAGCGGTTCCTTGAAGACCATCATCAGAACCGGGACACCGAAAAGCACGGCGAGCAAAATGTTAGCAGGCATCTTGTGACCTGTCATAAACAAGACAATCGCCAATACGACAGAGCCATAGAAAATCAGTCCGGCGACCCCGTTCGGTGAGAACCATGCGTTTTCTAAATCATGCGCCCGCAGGGAGTTGATAATCTGGAAAATCATGGACAGGAGAATGATTCCCATTCCAAATGCGATTGCAACGATAAATACGGTGTTCAGTTGACCGACAAACGGAAGGCTCGTCATAGCTGAAATCGGATGCAGCCATTTTGCCTCGATGATATTTTCAAATCCAAATACACTTCCGAACATAAAGCCGAAAAAGGTGGAAAAGATACCGGCAAGCGAGATGACCCCCGCAAGATCAATTTTTTTGAATTTGTAGAGCAGTCCGCCCCCGATTGCGAGACAGAGTCCCTGGCCAACATCTCCGAACATGGCGCCGAAGATAAAGGTGTAAGTCAGCGCGAGGAAAATCGTCGGATCCATCTCATTGTGTGCCGGAAGTCCGTACATACGGATAAACATCTCAAATGGCTTGAAGATCTTCGGGTTCTTCAACTTTGTCGGAGGCTCCCCGAAATAGGTCTCGTGGTCATCTTCCACCACTACAAACAGGTTCGGATCGTGCTTGACGTCTTCGAGGAAGGAACTGATGTCAGCCTCGGACATCCATCCGCATAATATAAAGAAGTTATCGTGTTTGTCTTCCACACAGGCAGCAAGCTTTCGCACATCAAAGTTCTTGGCGAGTACCTGCAGACGTTTTTGTGCCGAGACAAGTTTTGCGCTGTCTTTTGAGAGAATCTCAGCAATCTCTTTGTCGATATGCCGGATTTTTTTCTCAATCGAATGAATACTTTTTTCCAGTGTGCGGCACGCATCAGTCGGCGTGGTATCATACTCATCCGGCAGGAAAATACGCTCAAAATGCAGTGATTTTAAAATAGCGTCGATGCGTTCGGAATCGGAGCGGGAGGAGAAGTATACGCCGTATACGTAGCTTGTATCTCTTCCGCCCTCTAAAAAGATTACATTAAGATCCTCGCTTACATATTTTTCTACTTTGTGATAATAGTTCAGTGCAACACGCCCAAAACGGAATTTGATAAAGTGATACTGCATCACGTCGTGGATGTTGCATTCGAGACCTGAAAACGGTTCGATCACTTTGAGTTTGTCTCGCAGTGCTTCTTGTTCCTCTTTCAGGTTCTGTTCTTTTTCTTTGAGATCCATATAGTTGTTGTTTGCTGTACGGATTGTCTGGAACAGCTCCTCCATCGAAAGCGGAACTTCCGGAAGAGATTCTTTGTCAGACAGATATCCGACGAACTGATTCGCCTTTTCCAGTGCATCTTTATATGGATTGATCTCGATAAACGGCTGAAGGTTATCGACCGTTTTTAATTCCGAAAGAGCATTTTCCAATTGAATCTCATATTTTGAGAAATACAGATCCGTTACCCGGTCAATGTCATTTTTCGGTCCGGTGATACTTAAAAATTTCATTTTTACAATCATTGTGGTCTCACACCCCCTATATATTTTAATGTTTCTCCAGCGGACAGACCATAGCGAATACATTCCAATGCCGTTGTAAGCTTCCTTAGCTCCTCTTCTTTTTGGAAAAGATAGGAGTTGATGGAAGCAATGGAATACGGATGTTCTCTGCGGTCGGTGGAGTAAAGGCGTGACAGGCAGTCCGTATACATCTTTTCAATGGTAAATGCATGATCTAAGGGCTGCCGTCTGCCGTAATAAGTCTTTCGGAGCAGTTCCATGAACTCGTCCAATGACTCGCTTTCGATCAACGTTTTTATCTCAGGAAGTTTGATGTGAAAATAAACCGGAATGATAAAAGCGTAAATCTGAATGGAATCCATGTTATAGTATTTTTTGCACGGTAAATCCATTGTAAATTAATCAAATCGATCTTCGTTCCGCAGTCGCGGGTAAAAATCTTAAGTTCCAATCCTTTGAGCGTTTTTTTGCGCGCTTTCCAGACGGAGGTAAATTCATATAAGTTGAGGGCGAGGTCGTAATCAAACAGATCGACGGGCTGCCCGGATTCCTGTAAAATTTTCAGTGGAGCGTAATATTCTGTGCCTTGCAGATTGTCTACTAATTCTTCCATGGTCTTGGAAGTAATCAGACGGTCGATTGAAATCTGAGAGTAGCGGTCAAAAAACGGCTTTTTGTGATTCAGATCAAACGGTTCCTCATAATGGTTGTAGACAATTCGCAGACAGTAGTTGATCAAATCAACTTCATAGCGCTTGAGATACAGTCTTAAAAATCGTTGGTGTTCCAGACCCGAGAAACGATACAGTTTGGAGTAATCGTTGTAAAGGGACTGGATGAGGATTTTCTCGACATCTCCACGGTGAAGTGTATTCTCATCTACAGTTTCAAAGGCTTTTGCGTACGCGGGAAGTTTCTTCAAATAAGTGACCACCTCGGCAACGTTGCACAATTGTGCAATTTCCCGGAAGTGGTCATCTGTTAAAAGCTTGGCCTGCATTGCATGTATCTTTGTTACGATTCCACTATATGATAGTAGATTTCCCATAATTATACCTCTGTAATGCGTTTCAATATTTCGTGAGCGTATTGCTCATGCTTGATTTCGTATTCCCTTGTGAGTGAATGAATGGTTCGCTCACTTTCTGACTGCAGCTGCTGTAGCTGCGTATTCATTTTAGAAGTCAGATTTTGCTGGATTGCATCCAGTTTTTCTTTTGTGCTTGCAGCCAGATCTTCGTCGAATCTTTGTTGGTCTTTTTGCATCTTTTGATCGAGCCTGTCTTTTTCTGATTCGGCATGCTTTACAATGGCTGTAGCGGCTGTCTCAATTTCTGACAATTTGCTGATAATAGAATTCATTGTGAACCCTCCTTTTGTGCAAGCTGATATGAATAATGTAACACAGTAGAAGAAATAAAAAAAGGGTTTTGCGAAAATAATGCAACTATAAATTGACGATATATCTCCGACGAGATATACTGAGAAAAAAAGAATGAGGTGCAAGAGTATGAGACTTAGAAATATTCCGGGTGCAGATGATGTGATTCAGAACCATCCGGTTGCAATAAAGAATGAGATAGAACAAAAAGGGAAGTGGCATACGGTCTTTGGAAATGAGAACCCGATTCACATTGAGATTGGAATGGGGAAAGGGCAGTTTCTCTTGAATCTTGCCAAGCAGAATCCGCAGATAAACTATATTGGAATCGAGCGCTATTCGAGTGTTTTGCTGAGGGCATTGGAAAAATACGACACAGAAGAATTTTGTGATATGAAAAATATTCGTTTTATCTGTATGGATGCTTTCACGCTGCCGGATGTGTTTGGAGAAGGCGAAGTGGCAAAGATCTACCTGAATTTTTCGGATCCTTGGCCGAAGGCAAGACATGCCGGGAGAAGGCTTACGTCTACTCGATTTTTTGGACAGTATGACAAGGTGCTGGCACAAGACGGTGTTGTGGAATTTAAGACAGATAACAGCCAGTTGTTTGAGTTCTCTTTGGAACAGGTGGCGGAAGCAGGATGGAAATTGCTGGCACATACATATGACCTGCATCACGATGAAAAGATGAATGTGGGGAATATTATGACAGAATACGAGCAGAAGTTCTCAAGCCTTGGCAATCCGATCCATAAGTTGATCGCAGCGAGGAAATAGTTCGAAGCTTTCGGCATATTCTATATAGAAAGTATGTGTATAGAACAGGAGAACCTTATGGGGAAAGGAAAGTGGAAACATTCGTTTTGTCAGTTTTGCTATGATAACAGGAAACTGACATGTAAGCTAAAATGCATTAGACGCTCGTTTGAAGAGGTCTGCGACATCTTGAATGCAAGATGTAAACCATAAGGGGAGCTGTACACTAGTGTCCGGGAGGGTGGCATATGCAGGTTACACTGATTGTTCTGTTTGCGCACTGGTGTCCGAAATGTAATATGATGATGCCGGTTGTGGATGAGATAGAAGAGGTCTATAAGGAACAGCTGGAAGTCGTCAGAATAGACATTGAAAAAGAAACTGAAATTGCAAAAGATTATAGTATCCAAATTGTACCGACATTTGTTATAATGAAACAAGGAAATGAAGTTATGAGGATGGCTGGGATCATCGGTGAGGAGATTCTGAAAAAGAGGATTGAGACGGTGATTGGAAAGTAGAGGAATGTTTGCTCCGGCAAAGCCGGTGTGCTTTGCCGGAAAAGCGAAAGAATGATTCAGGAAGGATATGACGGATATATGTATGATAATGATTTTTCAAATCTTGGAAGACAGATCCAAGAGACGGTGCAAAACGCTGTGGAGTCGATGAATTATGATCGCCTGAACCAGACAATTAACCAGACGGTGAATCAGGCGCTGGATGAGGCGAGAATATATAAGGAAAAAGTGAGAAGGCAGTATGAGGAGAGCCAGAAAAGACAGGCTGAGAATCTGAAAAAGCAGGCGCAGACCAACCAGCAAAGCAATGTCTATCAGACAAACTATGCAAGACCGGTAGGGAAAAAGCAGATCAATATGGTGCTTGCGCCAAAGATCAAAAAAGGGACAGCACGCATTGTGGCAGGAACGATATTGAGTATTGTTTCGGCTGTGGGGATTATCGCTCTGCTGGTTACAAAGACCTTTTTAGAGATGATAGGTACAGCAAGTCTTGCCGAGATCGTTCTGGGGCCTGGAGTGCTTTTGATTCCAATGCTTGCAGGAATCATTTTGTCTGCGACAGGAAATCATTATCGCAAGAGATACAGACGGGCTAGAAAGTACGTGGAGATCTTGAATGGAAGAGGTTTCTGTGAGATTAAGGAATTGGCAGAAAAGTCGAATCAGTCAGAGACAGAGACGAGGAAAGATCTTCGAAAGATGATTCAGAAACAAGTGTTTCGGGAAGCGTACATGGACAAGCAGGAGACGTGCCTGATGATTAATCGGATTGCATATGACTATTATCTGCAGGCGGAGGAATCGCTTCGGCAGAGGGAGATGGAAGAGGCGAAAAGAAAAGAACAGGAAGAGAAGATGTCACCTGAGATTTTGGAGATGATTCGTACCGGAGATGAGTATATCAGGACAATCCGTGAGGCGAATGACGATATTCCGGGTGAAGTTATTTCTGAAAAGTTAGACAGATTGGAGCAGGTTGTGCGCCGTATTTTTGAGTCAGTGAAAAAACATCCGGAGCAGAAAAAAGAGATGGATAAGTTTATGGACTATTATATGCCGACAACACTGAAGCTTGTGAATGCGTACCGTGAGTTTGATGCTTTGGAAGTAAAAGGGGAGAATATCACGAATGCGATGCAGGAGATTGAGAATACACTCGATACCATCAGTCTTGCGTTCGAAAAGCTTTTAGATGATTTGTTTCAGGATGCTGCGTTTGATGTGTCAACGGATATTTCAGTTCTGCAGATGATGCTCGCAAGAGAAGGATATAAAGAAAAAGATTTTAAATAGTAGGAGGACATAAGCTTATGGGACAAGATATCAATGAGATGATGCAGGAAGCTCCGGTTTTGACCTTGGATCCGTTTGGGGAGACAAAAGAAGAAGTCGTGGAAGTCAAAGAAGAGCAGGTTGAGGAATTGGACGTGCTCACACCGGAAGAAAAAAAGATGGTAGCGGATTTTGCGGCGAAGATCGATCTGAGAAGCTCCAACGCAATTCTTCAGTATGGAGCGGGGGCCCAGAAGAAGATTGCTGATTTTTCGGAAAGTGCGCTTGAGAATGTAAAGACGAAGGATCTTGGCGAAGTTGGTGATATGCTTGCGGGTGTTGTGACGGAACTTAAGAGCTTTGATGAGGAAGAGGAAGAAAAAGGGATTTTTGGATTCTTTAAAAAAGGCGGCAATAAGCTTGCCAATATGAAAGCGAAATATGACAAGGCAGAAGTGAATGTGAATAGAATTTGTGATGCGCTCGAAGGACATCAGATACAGCTTATGAAAGATATTGCCATGCTGGATAAGATGTATGAATTGAACACAACGTATTTCAAAGAACTTTCGATGTACATTGCAGCCGGGAAGAAAAAATTACAGGATGTTGCGACGACGGAGCTTCCTGAACTGGAGGCGAAAGCTGCACGGTCAGGGCTGCCGGAAGATGCGCAGGCGGTCAATGATCTGAATGCACTGTGTAATCGGTTTGAAAAGAAAATTCATGATCTGGAACTGACTCGGACGATTTCGCTTCAGATGGCGCCGCAGATTCGTCTTGTGCAGAGCAATGACACGGTGATGTCTGAAAAGATTCAGTCTACGTTGGTAAATACGATTCCACTGTGGAAAAGTCAAATGGTTTTGGCGATTGGTGTGGAAAATTCTTCTCGTGCGGCAAAGGCTCAGCGGGAAGTGACTGATATGACGAATGAATTATTGAGAAAGAATGCGGAAAAACTCAAACTTGCTACGGTGGAGACTGCAAAAGAGTCAGAGCGGGGCATTGTCGACATCGAGACGCTGAAAGCAACCAATGAATCTTTGATTTCTACACTGGATGAAGTGATGAAGATTCAGCAGGAAGGAAAAGAAAAGAGAAGAACGGCAGAAGCAGAATTGAACCGTATCGAAAATGAACTGAAACAGAAACTATTGGAGATCCGGTAGGACTTTTTATAACATATCCCTCATATACTTGGTATTATTGCCAAGTATATGGGGGATTTTTTATGGAGTATGTAAAGGAAATCAATGCGGTTGTAAACCGTTTTATCTGGGGGCGGGGAATGCTCGCTGTTTTTCTGTTTGTCGGAGTGATGTTTACCGTGCGCACCGGATTTTTCCAGTTTACAAAGGTGCGGATCTGGCTTGGGAAAACAATGGGGGAGATGTTTCGGGACAGGCGTGTGCGCAGGACCGAAGAAGAGCATTCTATCTCTCAGTTTCAGTCTTTTTGTACGGCGCTTGCAGCGACACTTGGAACAGGGAATATCACAGGTGTGGCGGCAGCGCTGATTGCAGGAGGACCGGGAGCAATTTTTTTGGATGTGGGTATCTGCGTTTTTGGGGATGATGACAATTTATGCGGAAAATCTTCTGGGGATACGGTATCGCTATAAAAATAGAAAGGGAGAATGGGTTGGCGGCGCTATGGTGTACATAGAGCGTGGACTTGGGTGTAAATGGCTTGCCGTGCTTTTTGCTGTATTCTGTATTTTTGCATCATTTGGAATGGGAAATATGACACAGGCGAATTCCATGGCAAGCGGATTAAAAGAAAGTCTCTCTATTCCACCGTTCATTACAGGAGCGGTTGTGACACTTGTTGTGGCGGCAGTAATTTTAGGTGGTGTGAAGCGGATTGCGGCAGTGACAGAAAAAGTGGTTCCATTTGTGGCATTGTTTTATATGGCAGGCGGAATGCTCGTGCTCATTCATTTCCGTGCGGAAGTTCCGGGAGCAGTACGCATGATTTTTGAGGAGGCTTTTCGCATGAAAGCAGTGGGAGGAGGAGTGATAGGATATGGAATTCGTCAGGCAATGAAAATCGGTATTTCGCGAGGGGTATTCTCCAACGAAGCGGGGCTTGGTTCTTCTGTTATGGCGCATGCGGCATCAGATGTGAAATCTCCTGCCATACAGGGAATGTGGGGAATCTTGGAAGTGTTTATCGATACGATTGTAGTATGTACGATGACAGCGCTTGTAATCTTAAGTTCCGGTGTCTATAAGCCGCAAGTGTATCTTTCCAATATGGCGCGCGGAATCGAAAATGTCGATGGAACGACTTTGACCGGGGAAGCTTTTTCGACGGTTATTCCTTTTGGAGATAAATTTCTTGCAATTTCGATCGTATTGTTTGCTTTTGCAACAATGGTTGGCTGGGCGTACTTTGGGGAGCGCACGGCGGCATATCTGTTTGGAGAAAAATCGGCGTTTCTTTACAAAATGGTTTATGTACTGATGATTCTGCCAGGGTGTATGATGACGC
>ENA-OQAB01000695-OQAB01000695.1-human-gut-metagenome-genome-assembly--contig:-NODE-695-length-17435-cov-3.722672_pt1 | contig 17435 bp, 22 predicted proteins | sample MGYA00242490_ERZ504517 | MGnify/ENA primary metagenome ERZ504517 (study PRJEB26092, sample SAMD00036298) | human gut metagenome | host: Homo sapiens | study: EMG produced TPA metagenomics assembly of...
AGAGCAGGACCACAGCCCGAAGGATCCTGTTTCTCTTGCGGAGGTACGATGACGCCAGAAACATTCCATAGAGGCCACGCCAGGGCATTTAAAAGCCGTTCTGGAAGCAGACTGCCGGAGAGCGCGCCTAAAAGCGTTCCTAAAGTCCAGCCCGGCACAGCGGCGCTCAATCAGCCCGTAGCTCGTAAAAGGGGCTTAAGGTTCCAGGATGACAGACCGACACGCCGAAAATTTCATCCGTCACCCCATAGGCCATGAGAAAACGATGGAATAAAGGCATCTTATGATCCAGCTTCTGGGAAAGGGAGCAGGACATAAAGGCAGTAGCGCAGGTTGATCACAAGCTGCACCGCGGCCATTTCCAGATAAGAGGAGCCGGCGGTTATGATGCCAAGGCCGGCAAACTGGCCGGCGCTTGTAAGATTGGTAAGGGAGATAAGCACAGACTGGAAAACAGAGAGGCCGGAGCTTACCGCCATGATGCCGAAGGTAAAGGATACAGCCAGATAACCGAGGCCGATAGGGATGCCGTGGATCAATCCGGAATAAAAAGGACGTTTCTGCTGATTCATACTCCTGTTCCCCTCCCTTATATCGATTTCCAGAGGATATCCCGGTTGACGGTCTGATAAAACAGGCGCCGGATTTCCTTTGGATCCTTTGTTTGTCCCAGAATCCACATGGTCTTTGTCACTGCTGCCTCCAGAGTCATGTCATAGGCTTCCAGCAGGCCGAATTCCTGCTTGATATTTTTGCCTACCTCATATACGGACATATTGCTGCCCTCATTTGTGACCTGTGTGGTCATGATTACCGTTTTTCCCAGGCTGGTCCAGCGTCCCACGGCCCGATGGTAATCTCCTCCGTCATAGGAGGGAAGGCCGCCTACGCCGAAGGATTCAATGATAACAGCGTCATAGTGTTCTGCCATATAGTCAAGAAGGGAGGCGTCCATGGAAGGAATCAGCTTTAAAAGCCCCACATTGGGATTTAAATGGCAAAAAAACTGCACCGGCTCTTTTAAAAGCTCCTTGTCATCCAGATAAAAAAGGATATGCTCCTCCTGGATCGTGGCAATATAGGGAAAATTGATACTGGAAAAGGCGTTGTAGCTCTTGGTGCGCTCCTTTTTTCCGCGGGTGCCTGCGATCACCTTGCCGTCGAATACGATATTGACCCCATGTGCGTTTGGGTGAGAGGCGAAGCGAAGGCTGTCCGCAAGATTGGTTCTGGCGTCTGTGTTTTCCATATCGATAGGCTTTTGGGCTCCGGTGATCACAATGGGCTTTGCAGAATTGCGGATCAGATAGGAAAGGGCAGCGGCCGTGTAAGCCATGGTGTCTGTACCGTGGGTGATCACAAAGCCGTCATAATCTTTGTAATGTTCCTCAATGGCCTTTTCAATGGTAAGCCAGTGGGAGGGCTGTATGTTAGTGCTGTCAATATTTAATACCTGGATCGAATCAATGCTGCAGAACGTCCGGCTGTCCGGGACAAAGGAAAGGATTTCTTCTGAGGAAAGAAGGGGCATTAACCCATGGGACGTACGTTTGCAGGCAATGGTGCCTCCAGTGCCAAGAAGCAGGATGCGTTTCATAAAATATAAATCTCCTTATCAATAACCGGCCGGCCTTTAAAGCCCAAACCGGAGAGTCTGTCTGTATTCTAACGATTCTCTTACGATTTGTCAATTTTTTCATTCCGTTATTTGAATATGACAGTAAATATGATACAATAAAGATATCTTTCCTCAAAAGCGGGTACAGCCGGCTATAATGGGGAATCATATCCGTGCGGAGTGTACAGACAGCTTTCCGGCACGGCTGCAGAAAGGAGGAAAAGCAGATGACCTTATTTTGGATTGCGGCATTTATCGTGCTTACAGCGGCAGAGGCGCTTACCGTTTCCCTTACCTGTATCTGGTTTGCAGGGGGAGCGCTTGCGGGGCTTTTGGTTCAGGTTCTGGGAGGCAGCGTGAAGCTGCAGCTGGCTTTGTTTGCAGCCGTTTCCTTTGCGCTGCTCCTTCTGGTGCGGCCTCTGGCGGCAGGAATCCTAAAGCCGAAGGAGACACGGACCAACACAGACGGGCTCATTGGCAGAAAAGTGGTGGTTAAGGAGACCATCGACAACGTCCGGGGAACAGGAAGCGTATCCTTAGCCGGAGAAACCTGGCTGGCACGTTCGCTCCATGAGAACCGGATCCTTACGCCTGGCACAGCCGCTGTGATCCGGGAGATCCGGGGCGCGAAACTATTTGTAGAACAGGAAAATGAATAAGGAGGGATTTTATGTTAGGTATGATAGGAGGTTTTATGGCGTTTATTATTGTTGCAGTTGTAATTCTGGTGATTCTTTCATCCTGTATCCGCATTGTTCCTCAGGCACAGGCCCTGGTAGTGGAACGTCTGGGCGGTTATCTGGGAACCTACGGAGTGGGCGTCCATTTTCTGATCCCCTTTATTGACCGGGTGGCAAAGAAGGTAAACTTGAAAGAGCAGGTGGAGGACTTCCCGCCGCAGCCGGTGATCACAAAGGACAATGTTACCATGCAGATCGATACAGTGGTATTCTTCTACATTACCGATCCGAAAATGTATGCATATGGTGTGGAGCGTCCGATCCTTGCTATTGAGAACCTGACAGCTACTACTTTGAGAAATATTATCGGCGATCTGGAGTTAGATGAAACACTGACTTCCAGAGAAACCATCAATGCCAAGATGCAGGAATCCCTGGATCTGGCGACGGATCCCTGGGGTATCAAGGTTACCCGTGTGGAGCTTAAGAACATCATTCCCCCGGCAGCCATTCAGGAGGCCATGGAGAAGCAGATGAAGGCAGAACGTGAGCGCCGCGAGGCTATCTTAAAGGCAGAGGGCGAGAAGAAGTCCATGATCCTGGTAGCAGAGGGAAATAAGGAGTCTGCCGTTTTAAATGCGGAGGCTGAAAAAGAGGCGGCCATCCTTCGGGCAGAAGCAGAGAAGGAAAAGAAGATTAAGGAGGCTCAGGGACAGGCGGAGGCTATCCGTACCGTACAGAAGGCTACGGCAGAAGGAATCCGCTACATCCGGGAAGCGGGAGCCGATCAGACCGTGTTGCAGCTTAAGAGTCTGGAGGCCTTTGCGGCGGCTGCCAACGGCAGAGCCACCAAGATCATCATTCCTTCTGAAATTCAGGGAATTGCAGGTCTTGTAAAGTCAATTGCAGAGGTAGCAGGAGACGGAGCTGCTGAGAAGTAAGCAGATAAAGAGATAAAGTACCCGTCAACGAGGAGATAAACAAATGAGTGCGGAGCAAAAAGTCCAAAAGACAAAAGCAAATGGAATTACAGAGGGAAGTATTTTCGGACAGCTGCTGCTGTTTTTCTTCCCTATTTTATTCGGAACCTTTTTTCAGCAGCTTTATAATACGGCAGATGCTGTGGTAGTAGGCCGCTTTGTGGGAAAACAGGCTCTGGCGGCAGTAGGAGGAACCACCAGTACGCTGATCAATCTGATGGTGGGCTTCTTTGTGGGGCTGTCCAGCGGCGCTACTGTGGTCATCTCGCAGTATTACGGTGCAAAAAAGGCCGACAAGGTCCACTGGGCCGTACATACCTCAGTTGCTTTTTCGGTCATAGGAGGCGTTCTTTTTATGGCAGTAGGACTTGTGGGGGCCAGATGGGCTCTTACAGCCATGCATACACCTGAGGACGTAATGGATCATGCAGTAACCTATATCAGGATCTATTTTCTGGGGATGGTTCCTAATCTTCTGTACAATATGGGAGCCGGCATTCTCCGTGCAGTGGGAGATTCCAGACGGCCGCTGTATTTCCTCATCGGAAGCTGTTTTGTAAACATTATCCTGGATGTGGTTTTGGTGGCAGTGCTCCGGATGGGAGTGGCCGGTGCTGCTCTGGCAACCATTTCTTCCCAGCTTTTTTCAGCGATCCTGGTAATTCTCTGCCTGACCCGCACACAGGATATGTATAAGGTGGAGTGGAGAAAAATCCGTATTGACAGCCGGATGCTGCAGAGGATCATACGCATCGGTATTCCGGCGGGAATGCAGTCTGTAATGTATAACATTTCCAACATTATTATCCAGGCCGGTGTAAATAATCTGGGAACAGACAATGTGACTGCCTGGGCAACCTACGGAAAGGTGGACGGCCTGTACTGGATGATGATCAATGCTCTGGGGAATATCCGTACTACCTTTGTTGGACAGAACTACGGAGCAAGGCGGATGGACCGGGTGAGAAAGGGAGCAGGCGCCTGTATGGTGATCGGCGTGGTGCTTACGGCCATTGTCTCGACAGCGCTGTATTTCTGGGGATACCTGTTTATTGAGCTTTTACCTCGGATCCTCAGGTACAGCTCATCAGCCAGAGCCTGATCCGTTTTATGGTTCCCACCTTTATTACCTATATCACCATTGAGATCCTTTCCGGTACCTTAAGAGGCGTGGGTGATGCCTGGATGCCTCTCATTATTACCGGTGTAGGCGTGTGTCTGGTGCGTGTGATCTGGATTATTTTTGCACTGCCGCATTTCAATACCATTCTTGCAGCTGCCTTTTGTTATCCTATGACCTGGGCTTTAACCTCAGCAGCCTTTGCGGTGTATTATTACTTTTTCAGCAGCCTAAAGAGGGTAAACTTAAAGAAAATTTTTTTAAGGCATCAGTATAAATAGGAAAATGGCGGAAAAACTTCCTGTATCAGTAAAAAAGCAAAAGCAGGAGGTTGGCTTATGACGTCAGGAGAGGTTATTTTCAATAATGTGGAGGAAATTGTGCACTTTGTGAATCAGGCGGAAAAGATCCGCTGGGATGTGGATGTCTGTCTGGGAAGCTGTATTGTGGATGGAAAATCCCTTTTGGGGGTTATGAGCTTCGGTACAGGCAAAAAACTTAAGATAGTGATCCACAACTAAAGAAGAAAGGGAAGCAGTGCCAATGATACAGGAAATCGGTGAAGGCAGGTTTAATCCTGCCTATATGAGAAAAAATCCGCAGGAGGATGATATCCTGCTTCATTATGAATACAATAAGGTAATGCTTATCAAGGAGGGGGACAGATACCGTCTCCCTGCTTTTAGGGATTTAAAGGGAGAGGAAGATGCTGTGGAAAGCGTTTCATACCTCTTTTCTATTGATTCCAAAGGGTATTATCTGGCAGATACGTTTCAAATGCCGGAATTTGGCGGCTTTGTTATGGAGGGACTGCAGATCTTCCGCTCCTTTGAACCCATGGAGGACGGCTTTGCGGGAATTACGGGGAGCCAGATTTACCGTTGGAGAGAGAGCCGCAGGTTTTGCGGCTGCTGCGGGGGAAAGATGGCTCCGGGAGAGAAAGAGCGTTCCATGGTATGCTCTGCGTGCGGCCATACAGAATATCCCAAGATCAGTCCGGCAGTGATCGTGGCGATCCGGAATGGGGATCGGCTGCTTATGTCCAGGTATGCCAGGGGAGCTTACCGTCATTATGCTCTGATCGCAGGCTATCTGGAAATCGGAGAGACCTTTGAGGACTGTGTGAAGCGGGAAGTAATGGAAGAGGTGGGACTGAAAGTCAAAAATATCCGTTACTATAAGAGTCAGCCATGGGCTTTTTCCGATACGGTGATGATCGGCTTTGTGGCAGATCTGGACGGAGACGATACCATACGGCTCCAGGAAGAGGAACTGTCGGAGGCCGGCTGGTTTACAAGGGAGGAGATCATAGAGTATCCGCCCTATATCAGCGTAGGCCATGAGATGATGAAAGCATTTAAGGATGGAAAAATCTAATGAAAGAAAAAAAGTACATATTATTTGATCTGGATGGCACTCTGACCGATCCGAAGGAAGGAATTACAAAGGCTGTCCAGTATTCTCTGGCACATTATGGCATAGAAGAAACAGATCTGGATATGCTCTGTCCCTTTATAGGTCCGCCTTTAAGGGATAGTTACATCAATTTTTACGGTTTTTCCCAGGAAAAGGCCACAGAGGCCATTTCCGTGTATCGTGAGTATTTCTGCCGGGAGGGCTGGGCGCAGAATAAGGTGTATCCGGGAATACCAGAGCTTTTGGGAGCATTGAAAAATGCGGGAAAGAAGCTGTATGTGGCGACCTCCAAGCCGGAGCCCTTTGCAGTTCAGATCTTAGAGCATTTTGGGCTGGCTGGATTTTTTGACGGCATCGGCGGTGCTGATCTGGAGGAAACCCGCGTGAGAAAAGGTGATGTGATTTCTTATGTAAGAGAGCGCTTTGGTCTTTTAAGGGATGAAACAGGCCGTGGTCTGGCGCCAGATATCGTGATGGTGGGAGACAGGGAGCATGACATCATAGGAGCTGGGGAGCAGGGGCTGGAGAGCATTGGCGTGCTCTATGGTTACGGAAGCCGCAGGGAACTGGAAGAGAGTGAGGCGGCACGGATTGCAGAGTCGGTAGAAGCGCTGAGGGCAATTCTCCTTGGTGAAATGTTATAACTTCTGTTCATAATTGCCATTCCTATTATACATTTGACAAATAAAATAATGGTTGCTATGATAAAAACTAATATATGGCACAGGGAATTTTCAGACAAATCCTGCTTCTGGCAGGGATGGGAAATGACCGGCTGATATGGAGGAATAAGATATGATGGATGACAGAATCGTGTTGTCGCTTCTGGTAGACAATACGGCCGGCGTTCTGGCCCGTGTAGCAGGCCTGTTCAGCCGCCGGGGCTACAACATTGAGAGCCTGACCGTAGGCGTCACTGCAGATCCGAGATATTCCAGGATGACCGTTGTTTCTCTGGGAGACCAGACGGTTCTTGAGCAGATCAAGAACCAGCTGGACAAGCTGGAGGACGTAAGAGACATTAAGGAATTAAAGCCGGATCGTTCCGTATACAGAGAACTGATGATGGTTAAGGTAAGGGCAAGCGCTCAGGATCGCCAGGCCATCAGTGCGATTTCCAATATTTTCCGTGCAACCATCGTAGATGTGGGAAGGGATTCCCTGACGGTCATGCTGACAGGAGACCAGTCAAAGCTGGATGCCCTTATCAATCTGTTAGAGGATTACGAGATTCTGGAGCTGGCCCGTACCGGACTGACCGGACTGGAGCGGGGAAGCGAAGATATCCGATACCTGCCATAAAATACAACGTCTCAAGGAGGATATTTATATGTCAAAGATCTATTATCAGGAAGATTGTAATTTATCCATGCTGGATGGACAGACCATTGCCATCATCGGTTACGGCAGCCAGGGTCATGCCCATGCGCTGAACTTAAAGGAATCCGGGTGCAATGTGATCGTAGGCCTGTATGAGGGAAGCCGTTCCTGGAAGAGAGCCCAGGAGCAGGGCTTTGAGGTTTATACAGCGGCAGAGGCTGCAAAAAGGGCAGATGTGATCATGATCCTGATCAATGATGAGCTTCAGGCGGACATGTATAAGAAGGACATTGAGCCAAACTTAAAGGACGGCGCTATGCTAGATGTTTGCCCACGGCTTTAATATCCACTTTGGCTGCATTAAGCCGCCTAAGAATGTAGACGTTACCATGATCGCTCCCAAGGCTCCGGGTCATACCGTGCGCAGTGAGTATCAGGCAGGAAGGGAACTCCCTGTCTGGTGGCAGTAGAGCAGGACTACACAGGAAAAGCTTTAGACCGCGCTCTGCATACGGCCTTGCCATCGGCGGTGCCAGAGCAGGACTTTTAGAGACTACCTTCCGCACAGAGACAGAGACAGACCTTTTCGGAGAACAGGCAGTCCTCTGCGGCGGCGTATGCGCTCTGATGCAGGCAGGCTATGAAACTCTGGTAGAGGCAGGATATGATCCCAAGAACGCATATTTTGAGTGTATCCATGAGATGAAGCTGATCGTAGATCTGATCTATCAGTCCGGCTTTGCAGGAATGCGCTATTCCATTTCCAATACGGCAGAGTATGGCGACTACATCACTGGACCGAAGATCATTACAGAAGATACAAAGAAGGCTATGAAGAAGATCCTCACAGATATCCAGGACGGAACCTTCGCAAAGGACTTCCTGCTTGATATGTCTCCCGCAGGCCGTCAGGTACACTTTAAGGCAATGAGAAAACTGGCTTCCGAGCATCCGTCTGAGAAGGTAGGCGAAGAGATCAGAAAGCTTTACAGCTGGAACAATGAAGAAGATAAGCTGATCAACAACTAATAACGCATCAATTAGAAAACGGAGCAGATATCCCAAAAGAGGGAATCGTCAAACAGACGGCCTCTTTTGGGATTTTTTGGAATTTAAAGTGTTCACCCGCCTTTGAAGCCTTTCTGGCAACCGGAGGAACAGAGGAAGAATGTGTTGGGAGCAGAGTATGAGAGGATTGTAAATGAGGCAGTCATTGTTCAGATCCCGCAGAAAGAGCAGGAAACAGGAGTGAAGTTCTGGAATGCAGAGGAAGGCGGTTTTGACGGAATTACAGAGGAAACTGATTTTTATCTTAATGAAGCGGGAGACCCCGTAGTGGTGTTTGCACCCTATGAGATTGCACCGGGAGCAGCAGGAACCGTGGAATTTGTGATCAAATAGTCCAAAATACAGCTGTCGGAAAACGTACATTTCTCCGGCAGCTGTTATGCTTAATAAAGAAATTCCAGAAATGTTTTTAAGGCCATGGCCTGATTATTGGAATGGTAGGCAAAGCCGATGGTTCTTCGATGGATGGCATTTTTCAGAGGAACTTCCACTAAAGTTCCGTTGTCAAGCTCCTTTTGTACCAGTTCCCGTATGACACAGGCTACACCCAGACCGATCTTTGCAAATTCGATCAGCAGATCCATAGTTGTAACCTCCAGAACCTGATGGGGAATAATGGAATATTCTTCCAGATATTTATCCACATGGATCCGGGTCATGTTGCTCTGATCCAAAAGCATGATATTTCCCGTTTCAAAGATATCCGCATCCTTTCCTTCCCGCAGATAGAGATTTTCCAGGTAAGAAGGCGTAGTGACAAAGGTATCCTGAATATCCATAACGGGAATAAAGGTCAGATCCCTGTGAGAAGCCGGTTCTGCGATCAGGCCCAGATCCAGCTTGTGCTGTTCCAGACCGGCGATGGTCTGAGCAGTAGACTGGCCTTCAATGGAAATCCTCATGTGTGGGTACTGGTCGATAAAAGTCTTCAGATAAGGAAGGAGCACATATTTACAAAGGGTATTGCTGACGCCGATGCGGAGATGGCCGATGTCAAACTCCTGGATCCGCTTTAATTCCTGTTCTCCTCTGGTCAGGGCCTCAAAGGCTTCCTTTGCATATTCAAAAAGGACCTGCCCTTCTGCTGTCAGCTGCACGCCTCTGGAGCTGCGGGTGAAAAGCGGGATACCGATGCTGTCTTCCAGCTTGCTGATGGCTTTGCTGATGGCAGGCTGGCTGATATAGAGTTCCTTGGCAGCTTTTGAAATGTTTCCAGCTTTGGCTACCTCGTAAAAGATTTTATACTGTGAAAGGTTCTGTTCCATGGTAAACACTCCTGTATAACATTTTTTCATATACACCATTCATATTATGTATTTTTATTATAGCAACAGATATGATAGAATGTAAAGCACAGATTAAAAACAGATGGGGCTAAATGAAAAGCGCCCTGGTGAGGAGGATGAAGCAATGGGAATGACCATGACCCAGAAGATATTAGCCGCTCATGCGGGACTTGCAGAGGTGAAAGCGGGACAGCTGATCGAAGCGGAGCTGGATTTGGTGCTTGGAAATGACATCACCTCTCCGGTTGCCATCAATGAGATGAAAAAGATGAACCGTCAGACGGTTTTTGATAAAGATAAAATTGCCCTTGTAATGGATCACTTTATTCCGAACAAGGATATTAAATCAGCAGAAAACTGCAAATGCTGCAGAGAGTTTGCCTGCCGCCATGAGATCAGCAACTATTTTGATGTGGGTGATATGGGAATCGAACACGCACTTTTGCCGGAAAAAGGTCTGGTTGTGGCTGGTGATGCGGTGATTGGAGCGGACTCCCATACCTGCACCTACGGAGCGTTGGGAGCTTTTTCTACGGGAGTGGGGAGCACGGATATGGCGGCAGGAATGGTAACGGGAAAGGCCTGGTTTAAGGTGCCTTCTGCCATCCGCTTTGAGCTGGTTGGAAAGCCCTCCAAATGGGTATCAGGCAAGGATGTGATCTTACATATCATCGGCATGATCGGTGTGGACGGTGCCCTGTACCGCTCCATGGAATTTACGGGAGAGGGCATTAAGAATCTGTCCATGGATGACCGCTTTACCATCTGCAATATGGCCATTGAGGCCGGTGGAAAGAACGGTATTTTCCCTGTGGATGAGACTGCTCTCCAGTATATGAAGGAGCATTCCAAACGGGAATTTACGGTATATGAGGCGGATGAGGATGCGGAGTATGATGAGACCTATGTGATCGATCTATCCCGGTTAAAGCCAACGGTATCATTTCCCCACCTTCCCTCCAATACCAGAACCATCGATCAGGTAGGCGAGGTGAAGATCGATCAGGCAGTAATCGGCTCCTGTACCAATGGACGGATTGATGATATCCGGGCGGCAGCTGAGATCTTAAAGGGAAAGAAGGTTGCAAAGGGTGTGCGCTGTATTGTGATCCCTGCGACGCAGGCCATCTATCTGCAGGCCATGAGAGAAGGGCTGCTTGAAATATTTATTGAGGCTGGGGCAGTGGTAAGCACTCCCACCTGCGGCCCCTGCCTGGGCGGTTATATGGGCATTCTGGCGGCCGGTGAAAGATGTATTTCCACTACAAACCGCAATTTCGTTGGCCGTATGGGCCATGTGGATTCAGAAGTATATCTGGCAAGCCCGGCGGTAGCCGCAGCCAGCGCCGTGGCAGGAAAGATTACGGCTCCCGAAGCAGTGATGTAAGGCTGCCGGGACGATCTGGTTTTACAGTCCTAAAAAAGAAGGGAGATTACCATGAAAGTATGCGGACATGTTTTTAAATACGGCGATAATGTAGATACGGATGTAATTATTCCGGCTCGTTACTTAAATGCCACAAAGGGCGAGGAGCTGGCGAAGCACTGTATGGAGGATATTGACCGTGAATTTGTAAATAAGGTGCAGCCGGGGGATATTATTGTGGCAGAGAAGAACTTTGGCTGCGGATCATCCAGGGAGCACGCACCCCTGGCCATCAAATGTGCCGGGGTCAGCTGTGTGATCGCAGAGACCTTTGCCAGGATTTTTTACCGCAATTCCATCAATATCGGCCTGCCCATTATCGAGTGTCCTCAGGCGGCAAAGGCCATCAGTGCAGGAGATAAGGTAGAGGTGGATTTTGACAGTGGCGTGATCACCAATATCACCAGAGGCGAGGTCTATAAAGGCCAGTCTTTCCCGCCCTTTATGCAGGATATCATACAGGCAGGCGGACTGGTTGCGTATATTAACGTAAAGTAGCCATTTCTTTTGCAAGCCTTAAAAATTCCGCCATTTCCCGGGTGACCCATTTGTCCCGGTGATAGACGATCTGGCGCCAGATCTGGATGTGAAAGTCCCTGGCAGTAAGGATGCAGAGGCGGCCTTCCTTTACCGCCTGCCGGATGGTAAATTCCGGGAGAAAGGAGATTCCCTGATTCTGCTGTAAAAATTTAAGGATAAAGTCTGTGTTTCCTGTTTCCAGAAAGGGATGCAGCCGTTTGTATTCAGATGCCAGATACTGGTCCAGTATGAACCGGTAGCTGGCATTTTTTTCTGTAAGAACAAAGGGGTAGGAGAGAATTTCATCTAAGGAAAGCTCTCCTTTTTTTGCGCTTAAGGGGTGGTCTGCAGAGGCGGCAAAGAGGATCTGCTCCGGCTGCTCCATGACCTTTTCCCATTTGGGGTCGTAGATCCGTTTATCCAGAAAATAGACAATGTCAATTACATTGGCATTCATCTGCTCTAACAGGCGGTCCGGGGAGTCTGTGATAATATTTACGTTTACCTTCGGGTGCAGTCTGTGGTATTCGGTCAGAAGATCCGGGAAAATGGAGCTGCAGATGGATTCAATGGTTCCAAGGCACAGCTGCCCGGTGAGCTCCGTGGGATTTGCCATAGCGTCTTTGGCCTGAGCCAGATCCCGCATGATGGCAGAGGCGTATTCATAGAAAACCTGTCCCTGATGGGTCAGGGTGGTCTGCTTTCCAATGCGGTCAAAGAGATGGACTCCCAGCTCCTGTTCCAGCTGCTTGATCTGAATGGTGACAGCTGCCTGAGAGTATCCCAGCTGCCTGGCGGCTTTTGAAAAACTCTGAAGTTTGGCTGCCTGTAAAAATGTGACGATTTCCCGAAATTCCATACCGATTCCTTCTTTAATTAAAAATATTTTAATCATATATTTAAAATGTTAAAATTTACAAAAATATATGGATATGATACAGTAAAATTAAAGAGAATGCAAGAGGTTGGATTTCCCATTTGGCAGTATGGCAGTAAAATGTGGAAACTCAGAACGGTTTAACTTCAGGAGGAAGGGGCACATGGAGAAGAGGAATGCAAAATATGCAGCGTATGTTCAGACATTAAAGGAGGAATTGGTTCCGGCAATGGGGTGTACGGAGCCGATTGCCCTTGCTTATGGAGCTGCCAGGGCCAGAGAGGTGCTGGGGGAAATGCCGGACCGGGTGGTTGTAGGAGCCAGCGGCAGCATTATTAAAAATGTGAAATCTGTAATTGTGCCGAATACAGACCATTTAAAGGGCATTCCAGCAGCTGCGGCGGCAGGGATTGTGGCAGGAGATGCAGATAAGGAGTTAGAGGTAATTGCCAGTGTAAGCAGCGAGCAGACTGCGCAGATGAAGGAATTTATGGAGCAGGTTCCCATTACAGTAGAGCATATTGACAATGGGATCACCTTTGATATTGTGATTACCCTTTATAAGGGCGTTTCCTATGCCAGAGTGCGGATCGCCAATTACCATACCAATATTGTTCTGGTAGAGAAAAACGGAGAGATTCTGGAAAAGAAGCCGGTAGCCGGAGAATCTGAGGACGGGCTTACGGACCGGAGCCTTTTGAATATGAAGGACATTCTGGATTTTGCCCGGACTGTGGACATCGAGGATGTAAGAGAGGTGCTGGAGCGCCAGATTGATTATAACTGGGCCATCGCAGAAGAGGGGATCCGGGGAAATTACGGAGCCAATATCGGAAGCGTTCTTTTGGATATGGAAGGAGAAAGCGTCCGTGTCCGGGCAAAGGCTATGGCGGCGGCGGGGTCTGACGCCAGAATGAATGGCTGTGAGCTGCCTGTGATCATCAATTCCGGCAGCGGCAATCAGGGGATTACGGCATCCGTTCCCGTAATTGTATATGCGAAAGATATGAAGGTAAGCCATGAAACCCTGCTGCGGGCGCTGACCCTTTCCAACCTGACGGCCATCCACCAGAAAACAGCCATCGGAAGGCTTTCTGCCTACTGCGGTGCTGTCAGTGCGGGAGCGGGAGCAGGGGCAGGAATCGCTTATCTCCATGGCGGAGATTACAAAGAAATCGTACATACGGTGGTAAATGCCCTTGCCATTGTGTCCGGAATTGTCTGCGACGGAGCGAAGGCTTCCTGCGCGGCAAAGATTGCTTCTGCGGTAGATGCAGGCATTTTGGGATATCAGATGTATATCCGCGGCCAGCAGTTTTACGGCGGTGACGGCATTGTCACAAAGGGAGTAGAGGAAACGCTTAAAAATGTGGGCCGCCTGGGAAAAGAAGGAATGAAGGCTACGAATGAAGAAATCATCCGGATCATGATCGGAGAATAAAATCAGGAAATAAAAAAGGCTCTGCATACGCTGTGAAAGCAGATCACAGCGTAAGGCAGAGCTTTTTTGCGGAAACAATCAGTCATTATCCGGCAGAAGCTTGATCGTTACCATGATAAATTTGACAAATTCTCCTTCTTTTAATTCAATATCATCTGCATGGCTGCAGGGCGGGATGTCGCAGGTGTCCTCCAGCTCTACGGTGATCCAGTCTCTGGCCGCATCTCTTGCATTTTCTACTGCGTCCTCCAGATCGGGTCCGTCGGCTTCGCAGCATTCCAGATCTGGGAAATATGCGTGAAAGCCTTTATCCTCTTTGTGAGGGGTAAAAACAGCAGGATATGTAAATGTCATTGAAAAATACCTCCGGTTTGTGATAAAACGTATTATAGCGCGGTTCTGGTTATTTGTACAGAACAGAAAGGAATGAAAAATAAAATTATGAAGCTGCGTGTAATATCATTTATCAAAAGGGAAACGATCCTGACCGTTTCCTTTTTCCTTGCCCTCTTATCCTGTTTTCTGGTAAAGCCGGACAGGGAGTATCTGAGGTATTTTACTTCTAATATGGGAACGATGATCATTCTGTTCTGCCTGATGGCAGTGGTAGCGGGTCTTGGAAGCCTGGGCGTGTTCCGGTATCTGGGAGAGCGGCTTTTGGAACGGATCCGGTCTCAGGGAGGGATCATGCTTCTTCTGGTGTTTTTGTGTTTTTTTGGCAGTATGCTTATTACCAATGATGTGGCGCTGATCACCTTTGTTCCCTTTGGGATCATGATCCTTGAAATGGCGGCCATGAGAGAAAAAATCTGCTGTACGGTTACGCTGATGACAATCGGAGCCAATCTGGGCAGTATGTTTACCCCTATGGGAAATCCGCAGAATCTTTACCTGTATGGCTTATCCGGCATGAAGCTGCTGGAATTTCTTTTCCTGATGCTTCCGCTTACGGCGGCTGCGGCTCTTCTTTTGGCTCTCAGTGTGGTATTTTATTCAAAGAAGGGGAAAATTAAGCTTCAGATGGAAGAAAAGACGGAAAGGCCGGATCTGGTGCGGACGGCTTTTTATGTGTTTTTATTCCTGCTCTGCCTTCAGACGGTAAACGGAACACTTCCGGCAGAGATACTTCTGATCCTTATACTGGCAGCTGTGGCGGCAGGCGATAAACGGTTGTTTGCAAAGGTGGACTATTCCCTTTTGCTGACCTTTTTATGCTTCTTTGTGTTTATTGGAAATATAAACCGGTTTGGCCCTTTTCGCGAACTGGCGGTAAGAGTGATCTCAGGTCATGAGCTGGCAGCCTCTGTCATAATGAGCCAGGTGATCAGCAATGTGCCGGCAGCTCTGCTTTTGTCCAATTTTACACAGCAATGGGAGCTTTTAATTGTGGGGACGAATCTGGGCGGCTTGGGAACGCTGATCGCTTCTATGGCAAGTCTGATCTCCTATAAGCAGATTGCTGCCCGATATCCGGAAAAGAAAACGGCGTATCTGAGGACGTTTACATTCTGGAATGTGATCTTTCTGGCTGCTTTGTGGATCATGGCTTCCGTTTTGTGACTGCATTATGGATAAAAATGGCAAAAGAAAAATATTTCGTTTATATCACAAACTTGAAAAATAATTCTCATGTGGTATACTGTTGGTATCATTTAACGGTTGATATAACAGGAAAGATTTACGCCTTATTTTGAGGCAGACAATCGGAAAAGGAGATAACGATGCGTATTCAGGGAAAAAAGATGTGGATTGCAGGTCAGTTTATGGCAGCACAGCTTTTGATTGAGGAAGGAGTGATCCGCCAGGTTCTTCCTTACGGGGCGAAAGAGGCGGATGAGGATTACGGGGATAACCGCGTGCTTCCTGGCTTTATTGATATTCACACCCACGGTGCTTACGGATATGATACAAACGACGCCAGACCGGAGGGGCTTAGAGAGTGGATGAGGAGGATCCCCGAGGAGGGCGTAACCTCGATTCTCCCAACGACAGTGACCCAGATGCCGGATGTTCTTACGGCTGCGGTAGCCAGTGTGGCAAAGGTAGTGGAAGAGGGATACGAGGGTGCGCAGATTTTGGGGATCCATTTTGAAGGCCCCTATCTGGACATGGATTACAAGGGCGCCCAGCCTCCGGAAGCCATTGCCGTGCCTTCTGTAGAGCAGTTTCAGATGTATCAGGAGGCGGCTAAGGGCCTGATACGCTATATTACCCTTGCGCCGGAGCATGATCCGGATCACAGACTGACCCGGTACTGTGCTTCAAACGGCGTGGCAGTAAGTATGGGCCATTCCTCTGCTTCCTATGAGAAGGCCCTTTTGGGAATTGCCAACGGAGCCACCTCCATGACTCATGTATACAACGGTATGACGCCCTACCATCACCGTAATCCGGGACTGGTGGGAACGGCGCTTCGGGTTCGTGATATTTACGGCGAGGTGATCTGTGACGGCTGTCATTCCCATCTGGCTGCGTTAAACAATTTCTTTACGGCTAAAGGGCGCGATTATGCCATTATGGTCAGCGACTCTCTCCGGGCCAAGCATTGTCCTCCGGGAGGCAATTACCAGTTAGGAGGCCATGACATTGAAATCGGTGAGGACGGACTGGCCCGGTTAAAGGGTACTTCTACTATTGCGGGAAGCACCCTGAGCATGAATAAGGGGCTTAAGATCCTGATCGAAGATGCCATGGTTCCGGTGGATGCAGCCATAAATTCCTGCACCTTAAATCCGGCCCGCTGTCTGGGCGCTGACCGCACCAAGGGACGGATCGCAGCAGGCTGTGATGCAGACCTGGCGGTACTTGATGGGGATTACAATGTGATCCAGACCTGGTGCCGGGGAAAGAAGATGCTGTAGGCTGAGAAAATACCGGAAGTTACGGCTGTTTTCGCAAAAAAGGGCTTGCATTTCCTCTGGTCTGATGGTATAGTGTAAATGATAACAGATAGTTTTACTGATAATAAGAGTGGGCGACGGTCCACTCTTTCGTATTGTAAGGGAAAAGAAAGGTGGTGGAATGATGGCAAAGAAGGAAAGCTATGAGAGCAGAGTGGAAGCATTCCTCCTTCCGCTGATGGAAGAGAATCATTTTGAGCTGGTAGACGTGGAATATGTAAAGGAAGCGGGAACCTGGTATCTGCGGGCGTACATTGACAAGGAAGGCGGCATTGCCGTAGATGACTGTGAGGTCATCAGCAGACAGCTGGGGGACTGGCTGGACAAAGAGGATTTTATTTCCGAAAGCTACATTCTGGAAGTAAGTTCTCCCGGACTGGGACGTCCTTTAAAAAAGGAAAAGGACTATGTGCGCAGTATGGGCAAGGAAGTAGAGGTTCGTCTTTACAAGGCCATCGACCGGCAGAAGGAATTTACCGGTATTTTAAGCGCATATGATGATAAGACGGTGACTCTGTCCATGGAGGACGGAAGTACCCAGACATTTGAAAAGGCGGGGATCGCGCTGATCCGGCTGGCGTTTGATTTCTAAGGCATAGATAGGAGGATAATCATGAACAAGGAACTGTTAGAGGCGATGGAGATATTGGAGAAAGAGAAAAATATCTCTAAGGATACCATGATCGAGGCGATCGAGAATTCCCTTATTACCGCCTGTAAGAATCATTTCGGAAAAGCTGACAACGTAAGAGTGGCGATGAACCGGACCACAGGAGACTTTGCC
>ENA-OQAB01000696-OQAB01000696.1-human-gut-metagenome-genome-assembly--contig:-NODE-696-length-17410-cov-2.489961_pt1 | contig 17410 bp, 10 predicted proteins | sample MGYA00242490_ERZ504517 | MGnify/ENA primary metagenome ERZ504517 (study PRJEB26092, sample SAMD00036298) | human gut metagenome | host: Homo sapiens | study: EMG produced TPA metagenomics assembly of...
AAGAAACGAGCCGTCTCATTTTTCTTCGGGAGTCGGTTTTCTACTTTTTAACCCCCAAATGCCCCGTATTTCTGACCGAAAAAGTCCCAAGTCAGCAGGTTTCAGATAAGCAGGCTTTTTTACCTACAAGTGCTGCTTTTATATCCGTTTTCCTTTTAATACGCCCACCAAGTCCTGTTCCAAAAAAGATATCCGGAATGTTGTGGTTGGTACGTACATGGGTTGCCGAAGGAAAACGTCCGGTGAACATGGAGCAGCGGGCAGGAGAACTGGCCGGTGCTACAGTATATGCTTTGTTGAAACCCATACAATTTTTCCCTGAGCATAATTGATCTACATAAGGAGTAACTGCCAGAGGAAAACCTTCTCTGCCACATAGGTCAGCACGCTGCTGATCGGTCATAATGATTACAATATTCGGCTTGTCGGTTTGTGCCATCAATGACATAGACAAACCCTGTAATGCCAATCCCGTAATACAAAACGCTGCATTTCTCATATTTATCTATTTAAAACGGTATACAATCATTGAAGAAGCCTCAAGCTGCAAATCTTTATTTAAGTCCAGTGTTACGGTCGACTGAACTGGCTTTACTGCATCCGGCATTTCCGGAGTGTTATTCTTGCCGGGTTCCAGACTCAATGTTATTTTTTGTGCCTGTATCTTTTTCCCAAATCCTTTCACTGCTGTTTGAAGTACCACCTCCTGTTTTCTCAAATTGATCAGTTTCAGGATATATTCTTTACTTTCACTATCATATCCCATCGTAACAAAGATGTTCTGCAAACCTTCTATATCCTTGATCGCTGCATCCAGACACACGTCAAACGTGTTATCCCTGAACATCTTTGCCAGATAGAAGAAGGAAGTCTTTACGCTACTGTCTACTCCATTTATCAACATCGGCAGGAAGATACGGTGTTCCAGAAAGTCCCAATGCCTCATCACCGGACGTTCGGCAAACAAAGGATTCAGATCGCCGTTGCGTTCTATTGACATACGGATGGCTCCGGTAGCCAGCAGGTTATAAGGATATTTTCCGTTGATTCCCAATTCGCCGATAAATAGATCGGCAACACCCCGTTTGTAGTTATCAAAGCGATAATGCTGTTCGCAAGCCCATTCGATTGAGTTATAATAATGTTCGTCGAACACTTTTACATTCTTCGGGTTGACAAAATTGGGAATATCTTTCCGTTTGTCGTCATTCTCCCTTCCGACTACACGGATGACACTATTGGCTATATAAACCAAGTCAGGATATTTGGCGGACAATGCCTGATAGATTTTTTCATAACGTTCCCAATACACAGGTCCGAAATCTTCATTTCCAATCTCGATATATTTTAGCGGGAAAGGAGCAGGATGACCGTTCTTTGCCCGTTCGGCTCCCCATTTCGTAGTTGTATCACCAATGGCATACTCGATGGCATCCAACGCATCCTGGATATAAGCGTCCAGATCGACATCAATGTGTCTGAAATTCCATTGTGGACTTTGCTTCACCCAACCGCTGCAAATCATACCCGTAGGCATCACATACATCGCATCGGCTCCCACATATTCGCACAATTCATAAAACTCATGATAACCGATTCCGTCGGTACGGTAATAAGGCGCCCATTTGCTCCACTGTCCCGGACGATTTTCAATCGGTCCGAGCGTCTTTTTCCAGTGATACATCGTTTCTTCATTGACTCCGTGCACGATGCATCCACCCGGAAAACGGATAAAGCTGGGAGAAAACTCTTTCAGGTTCTGAACAATGTCTTTACGGAATACGGATTTTCCATCGTTCCAGGTATCGGACGGGAACAGGGAAACGACATCTATCTGAAATTGTCCTTTCGACATCGGTTGTATGGCAAACATTCCACGCCGGACGTTCTTTTCCGGTTTCAGTTCACCGGTATATTTTGTCCAGTCCCGATTCCCTACATTCACTTCGATCACATTGCTCACTCGTTGTCCCCATTCGTCAACTAGAAATACACGTAACGGAGCGGAATAATTCCTGTTCTTCAGAAACAAGGAAAGACGGTAAGACGTATCTGTCTTCAGGTTCATTCCATAATATCCACGGTTGAGAATCAGGGCATCCGGATGGTTCGCAATATCTTCCGTGACATTAACCAGCATCGAATACTTATTTTCTTCGCTCATCGGATTTTCATCCGTGCGACTGATAAATACAGGAGTATATGATAACGGATAAGTCGTCCATCCAATCAGCGGATCGACCTGAAACACTTTTTTCTCTTTAACGCGGGGAGCCGGAACATTTTCATAAAGACCGTTCTTTACTGATAATCCGGCAGGCGGTGTAGCTTCTTCAAACGAACGGTTACGTATCAGTTCGGCGTGCAAGGCACCCTCGCCCATCATTCCTATTTCCTCATAATGGAAACCGTACTTTACGGGAGCCACTTTGTGGGTTTTCGATTTATTGATATACAACGTTCCATCGGAGGAAGACGGAGAGGAACTATTCCCATATACCAGAGGTAATGTGAAAAACAGACCGATACCAAACGTAAAGGATTTGAATGTCGAATGATTCATAGCATTTGTTTTTAGAGTTTCACATTGCAAATGTGGTCTTTTCTATCCAAGAAAAACAGAAAAATAATGCTTAATACCTGCAATCATGTATAAAAATCTGTAGCGAAGCGGCAAACTGAACATGAGTGCTGCCCGTTTGAACAATTCTACGACTGTTCAAAACAAAAAAAGACGTATCTTTAGGTCGTGAAAATCAATCAGAAAAGCCATGAGAACCACCTTACTTAAATTCGTACTCTTATTTAGTCTCGTGCTCTTAAATACAAGCTTGTCGACGGGACAGATTCAATATAATAACATACGCTTCAAACAGCTAAGTATAGCTGAAGGACTCCCGCATAATACGATCAATGCAATCACCCAGGACAACCACGGGTTCATCTGGTTTGGTACACGCAACGGATTGTGCCGATATGACGGTTATAATATCAACCTGTTCGCACATAATGAAGCCGACAGCACTTCACTCCGCCACAATTTCATCACACGCTTATATAACGATTCGCTCCGTAACATTCTATGGATCTCTACCGATCAGGGCATCTGCAGCTATAACTACGAGACAGAAGATTTCACCCGTTACCGGATTAAAGGAAACATTAAGGACGATGTTTGTTTCCTGAACACTAGCAATGGAATGCTTCTGGCAGCTTGTAGCAACGGGCTCTACCGTTATAATGAGCAAGACAGTCTGTTCGTTCCTTTTCTTCTCGATGAAGAAAAGCCTCATGTGAGATACTTTGCGGAGGACGGAGACAAAACCTTATGGATAGACACCAACAAAGGACTGATGCGATACAGTCTGGAGAAGAAACAGTTCGTTTCCCTCCCGACTCTCATCCAGCCTTTTACACAACAATGCAACAATGCCGTCCTGATCTCGTCCAACCAGCTTTTATTTAATACTAACAACGATTTTTTCGTCTATCATATACAAAGCAATACCCTGTGTAATCTCTCGAAAGACCTTGAGGTGAAAGACTTCCGGTGTGCGGCAACCGACCATACGGGGAATATATGGGTAGGCACGGAGTATGGCATCTTCGTATTCAACAAACTCTATCAACTGATTGCACATTACGAGCAATCGGAGCGGGATTTAAGTGCGCTGAACGATTCTCCCATTTACAGTCTTTATCAGGACAAGGCTCATAATATGTGGGTGGGAACCTATTTCGGAGGAGTCAACTATTATATATTCGGTTCCGACCAATTCCAGATATATCCATACGGAGCCAGTTTCAATCATTTGAGCGGAAAGGCTGTCCGCCAGATTATCAATGCTCCGGACAACGGTCTGTACATCGCCACCGAAGATGGCGGATTGAACTACCTGGACAATAAGAAAGAAATCACCCGCGCCGAACGGCTTCACAAGCAAATGCAAATCTACGCCAAGAACATACATTCTTTATGGCTCGACAAAGATACAGCCTGTGGCTCGGACTGTTCCTGAAAGGAGCTCTTCACTATATACCGCATCTAAACCGCACGGTGGACTATAATCTACTGTCGGATGAGGTTTCTTCCGGCTTCTGTATCATCGAAGACAAGAACGATCATATTTGGTACGGAGGTCCTTCAGGTTTATTCCTGATCGACAAGAAGAAAGCGAACTCCCGCCCGGAGAAGATTTCGCCTCTCCGTATCTTCAACCTGGTACAGTTTAATGACAGTATCCTCTGGGCAGGAACCCGAAAAGGCAGTATGTTTCAGATAAACACCCGTACACTGAAAGTGACCTCGCTCCCTATCCTGCCGCATACCGATCTCTATGTGACCTACATCTACCCCGATTCACATCAACGGATATGGATAGGTACAGACAACAACGGGCTTTATGTATCAGACCGCAACGGTAACATTATCGCCTTTTACAGTAAAGAACAGTTGGGATCCAACGCCATCAAAGGTATCATTGAAGATGAGATGAGTAATGTTTGGGTAGGTACCGGAAACGGACTTTGTTGTATCAATTCCCAAACAGGAAGCATTGACCGATATACCACGGCCGACGGATTACCCATCAACCAGTTCAACTACTCCTCCGCCTGCAAGAAGCCTGACGGAGAATTGTATTTTGGAACTATCAACGGTATGATTTCTTTCTACCCGGAACAGGTACGCTCCGTCAATCCCCGTTTCAACATTGCACTGACTGCCATTTGGAGCAACAGCGAATATATGTCGCCCAACAATGAGAAAGCATTCATCCCTTCCTCTATCTCCGAACTGACAGAAATCACCCTGACCCACGAACAAGCCCAATCCCTGCGTCTCGAATACTCCGGACTGAATTATCAATATACCGACAACACTCAATATGCGATGAAAATGGAAGGTATCGACAAGGACTGGCAGTTTGTAGGCAACCAGCATCAGGTACGCTTCTCCAATCTGCCTTCAGGAAGATATATCTTAAAGATCAAAGCCAGCAAAGATGGTATCCACTGGGACGAAACGGGCCAAAAGGACCTTGCTATCAGAGTCCTTCCTCCCTGGTGGCTCTCGCCGGAAGCATATTTAGTTTATGCATTACTCTTCCTATTAATCATTTACGCCGCATACAGATATACCAAAACGCGTATCATCCTGCTCATGCGACTGAAAACGGAGCATGAACAGCGCGTCAACATAGAGAATATGAATCAACAGAAGATCAATTTCTTCACTTACATCTCCCATGACCTGAAAACACCGCTGACCCTGATTCTATCGCCTCTGCAACGATTGATCCAGCAGCCACAAATCAGCAACAACGATAAAGAGAAACTGGAAGTCATCTACCGAAACGCCAACCGGATGAATTATCTGATTAATGAACTATTGACATTCAGTAAAATCGAGATGAAACAGATGCGTATCAGCGTCCGGAAGGGAGACATCATGCACTTTCTGGAAGAACTGTCGCACATCTTCGACATTGTAGCCGGGGAACGGGAAATTGACTTCATCGTCAATCTGGAAGACACCGAAGAGGAAGTCTGGTTCTCGCCTTCCAAACTGGAACGGATTCTTTATAACTTGCTCTCAAACGCATTTAAATATACTCAACCCGGCGGATACGTCAAGTTGAGTGCCAAACTAATAAAAGAAGAGAAAGGAACATTTGTGCAAATCTCCGTCAAAGACAATGGCAGGGGGATTCCTAAAGAAGCTCAAGAACAAATATTTGAAAGTTACTACCAAGTTGAGAAGCGCGACCATCGCGAGGGATTCGGACTGGGATTATCGCTTACGCGTTCGCTCATACACATGCACAAAGGGGAAATCCGGGTAGAAAGCGAAATCAACAAAGGTTCGGACTTTATCGTTACCCTGAATGTATCGGAGGATGCTTATGGTCCCGATGAACGCTCGTCCGAGAACATCACGACCGAAGAAATACAGAAATATAACCAGCGAATCAAGGAAACCATCGAACTCATTCCTGAAAAGCTGACCAACAAAGAAAAAGATCCTGCCCGGGAATCTATTATGATTGTGGAGGACAACAAAGAAATGAATGATTATCTTGCCAGCATATTCAGCGAGAAATATGACATTATACGGGCGTATAACGGTGCAGAAGCCTGCAAGAAGATAGCCAAACAGTTGCCTAACCTCATTATATCGGATTTAATGATGCCGGTGATGGACGGACTGGAATTTACGGAACGTGTCAAACAGGACGTAACGACCAGCCATATCCCCGTTATCCTCCTGACTGCAAAGACCGATGAGAACGACCATACGGAAGGTTATCTGCGGGGAGCCGATGCGTATATCACTAAACCTTTCAACGCCAAGAATCTGGAACTGCTGGTACAGAATATCCAAAAGAGCCGGAAACAGAGTATTGAACACTTCAAACAGGCAGAAGAACTGAACATCAAGCAAATAACCAACAACCCGCGGGATGAAATATTCATGAAAGAACTGATGGAACTGATTATGGCGAACCTCACCAAGGAAGACTTCGGAGTAACGGAAATCACAGCCCATCTCCGCATCAGCCGCAGCCTGTTGCACATGAAGCTGAAATCACTCACCGGATGCTCCATCACTCAATTCATACGGACGATCAAAATGAAAGAGGCTAAAACTCATTTACTGAATGGTATGAATGTCTCCGAAGCATCATTTGCCGTCGGTATATCAGATCCGAACTACTTTACAAAGTGTTTCAAGAAAGAATTTAATATCACTCCAACAGAGTTTCTCAAACAGTTGAAATAGAAAGCAAAAGTAACTGCTTCAGAAATTCAACCTACCCTTAGACAACGTGTCAACTATTAATAGAAAAGTTCTTTTGCTCCCTTTGCAAAGATCTCTTCCCTTCATAGTAAAGTTGTCTTTGCCCTATTTCAAACTATAAACGCAAGTTCCGTTTATATAATTGCAAGCTTTGTTTTTATAAACGGAACTTGCATTTATAAAAACAAAGCTTGCAATTATAGTTTGGAATGAAGAAAAAGGAAGTTATCCAACCGGCAAAAAGAAGTTTGGTCTATATCAAAAGGAAGTTAGCTATTAATAGCCAACAGGGCAAGTAGGTATATATTGTAAATCAACTACGCCCAACAGAAAAAGATATCGCCGGTAATTAATCTGCAACATTCACTGATGCAGCTAATTACCGGCGAGCAATAGAAATCTATAATCAACTCATACCTATTCTACCATTCCTGGAAGCGTAAATCAGCTTCCGGATTCTGACGACGAATCAGTTCCTCGTCAACCTGATAAGTGACGCCACCTTTCGTGTACTTATAAGAAAGGGTAAACTTAGGCTGTTTCCCTACAAATTCCAATGATTCGGCTGCAGGATCTAATGTGGCGGATGCATCTGTGATAGCGACGCTTCCTCCGGCTTCAATATTGACGCTTCCATCCGGATTGACTGTCAGATTCACCGACTCATTGTTTTCCAATGTGTTTCCGAAACCCGGTCTGCGTACTTTGTTTCTACCTAACGAAACAAAGTCGCGGGTCATATTCTGACTCAAATCCTTGTTACTGTATTCAGTAACCTGCTGGGTAGACAAATTGGTAACTTTTCCTTTCACAAAGTAGGTACCATGATACTGGCTGACAAATTTGACAACTACAATACTGTAATCCTTCAAATTACCATTCACATCAGTACTTATTTCATCCTGATTATGATCGACCAACCGGAAAGGGATTGCATAGTGCTTGTTCAAAGCATCATTGTCTTCATAGAAAGCATCGGAAAAAGTCACTTTCACATCTGCTATTGCCAGATTCGGATTGCTAATTGTCATCTTATTCGGATTAGCCAACTGATAATAGTTTTCCGGCATTAGTGTCAACCCCGTACCATCCAGTAAAGACGGATCGATCTCAAACGTAGCCCAATCATCGGTATGCACCTCTCTTTTACCGCCAATAGCCACTCCCACCTTTATCGACATATCTGTATCGGCTACCAGTGTCCGCAGAGGTTTTTGCGAAGCAAAGTACACAGAACTCTTATCGTAGTCCTTTTCATAATCGTCATAACAAGCAGTCATCAGAACGCTTATCAGCCCTATCCATAATATATTTAGTCTTTTCATTGTAAATAAGTATTTATATCAACAGCACGTTATTCCCAACCCTGATTATTCATTAGATTCTTATTCTTTTCCAACTCTGCATACGGTAATGGCATGAAATAGTTTTTCACTTCATATTTCCGTTGTTCCACTTTCTGTACTTTGAAGCTGAATGTACCATCTTCATTGCGGGTAACGGCAACACCCTCCACCTCTTCGTTCAACGGCAATACCCAACGACGCATATCAAAATAACGATGATTCTCGAAAGTAAATTCCAAGCGACGTTCGTTCTGAATCAGCTTTCTGAACGAGTCTTTACTTTGAGCCATTTCATCCAGATAAAGATCAAAGTTGATACCCCCGGCTTGCGAACGGATTGTTTTCAATATTTCGTATGCAGAATACAGGCATCCTTCGACTTTCACCGTCGGGTTGCCCCAAGCCTCATTGGCAGCTTCGGCAAAGTTAAGAAGAACTTCCGATTTTCGTAACAAAGGATTGTAATGAACCGAGTTTAAGGTCTGAATCGGATTCAGCATAGCCGATTTCTTGGAAACGAATTTAGCCAAATAATAACCCGTACGTGTAGCATTCTCACTAAACGAAGGAGAATCTTTTCCACCCTCGGACATATCCAACGGCTGGCCGGAATCGCCAAATGTAGCACTATGATAGTAGACATTCAGCGCAAAGCGATTATCCAGTACGGCATAAAGCTGCGTCAGATCGAAATCAGGATCAGACAGATCGACACCGGAACGGACATCGGTTGCCGGATAACCATTCTTCGCATAAAAAGCCTTTACCAGATTATGAGAAGGAGTGGCACGGGCACTTCCGTAGTAGAACGGCGGGAAATGGAAACCTTCCAACAGGTTATTATTAAAATATCTGCGGAAAGCATAATCGGAACTTTCCGTCTGAACATCGGCAATGGAGGAAGCCGTAACAGGAACATAAGTTCCGAAACCTTCCATGCCCAGAATCTTATTGATCTCTTTGGCTACCGCTTCCCATTTTGCCTGGTAAACCGTAGGGTTCAGTATTTCGAATTGTCCCATGCCAGTGATCTTCGTCACATCATCATCCTGCATGGCAGGGCTTGCGCTATATAAAAGCGCACGACTTTTCAGAACAGCTGCCGCCGCTTTCGTGGCACGACCGATTTGTGTATTACCAAACTCCAAGTCATCTCCCTGATACACGTTCGGCAATAACTCGATGGCATTATTCAAATCGTTGACGATAAAATCGACTGTTGCCTGATAAGTAGGACGAAGAAATTCACCGTTCTGCGCGGCCTCATCCTGCGAAATAAAATGATCTGCCAACGGAATACCCAACGCTTTTCCATTCTTCGCCTTTCCGCCGTACATCTTCAATAGCTCAAAATGCCACCATGCACGCAGGAAATACGATTCACCTTCCAGACGCAGCTTGATTTGCTTGTCCACTTCCGGGTCGGTGCGGTTGTACTGCACTTGGTCGGTTAAGCCGTTTTCGAGGAAAGAGTTTACATAGTTCAGCATGTTATACGCATTGCTCCAGTTTCCGATCGGGTTGTTAAACGCTGTCATCCCACCCATATTTAATTTATAGACAGAAGAGCTGCGCAGATTAGTCACTGCATTATCGGTAGCACAATCCAGAAAGTTATCTTCAAAACAATCCGGGCGGTTGGCTATGCCATTATAAGCTTTATATAGTACGCCTTGAGCAAGTTCCGGCACTCTCCAGGTATCAGAGTCTCCGATCTGCCACGTCACCTTTGTATCCAATGTGTCGTCACAAGCACAAAAGAGAAACAGACCTGCTAAAACGCAACTTCCTAATATGTGTTTCATATTGCCATCTATTAATTGTTCAAAATTAAAATACAAAAGAGACTCCGCCTGTAAAAGTACGTGTCACCGGATAGTTTGTCACACCGGCATTCAGCAATTCAGGATCCAAATCTTTCACGGAAGAAAGCACAAACAAGTTTGCACCACGAGCGAAAACCTTCATCTTCTTCACTACCGACCTTGGGGAGAACTGATTGAACGTGTAGCTCAATTCAACATTCTTCATACGGAAGAAGCTTGTATTCTTCAACCAGAAAGAAGAATTGCGGAAGTTGTTCTCACCGGCAGTGGTTGTCAGGCGCGGATAACTTCCGGTCGGATTGTTTGCCGGATGATAACGGTCTAATGCCAGTTTGGAGTATTTACCTTCTCCATTGTTCCAGTAATAAGCATTTGTTGCCCAAGTGTGAACGCCCAGTTCGGAATATCCCTGAAGATACAATCCCCAGCCTTTGTAGCTTACATTGAAATCGATGCCCAACGTAGTACGTGGGAATGAGTTTCCGAGTTCCTTTACGTCACGACCGTCAATGATCTTATCACCGTTCAGGTCTTTGTAGGCGATGTCGCCTTCCTGATAATCGGCAAACGTCTGGGTTGCATGTCCGTTGATGACTACATCTTTGCCAAATAATCCTTCGGCAACCAGTCCCATCATAGCATCGGTAGAACGCCCCACTGTGTAGCGGTATTCTTCACCATGTTTCACCTGGTTCCATTTCAATACTTTATTCTTTGACCATACAAAATTGGCTCCTACCGAATAAGCCCAGTCGTTGATACGGTCGCTCCAAGTGAACATTCCTTCTATACCGTGATTCAAGACAGAGCCCATGTTGTCCTGGTAGGTAAAGTTACCAGTATAATCCCCGTAAGAGGCATCAACAGAACCAATGATGTCCGTATGTTTCTCACGGAAATAGTTTATTTCGGTATATAAGCGGTTATTCAGGAACAGGCCTTCCACACCAATGTTCCATTCTGCTGCCTTTTCCCATTTCAGGTTCGGATTGCCCGCACGGACAAAAGTGGAATAGTAAGCCGTAGCGCCATTGTTCGTTGTTCCGAACCGGAAGCTGCCGTCTTGCGACCAGGCACGTTCATACAATAAATGTTCCGTGCTTCTGTCATAGCCCAATATACCGGCGCTGGTTTTCAGTTTCAGGAAGTTCACGTATTCATTGTCTTTCAGGAAATCTTCATTGCTTAGAATCCAGGCTAGGCCGCCTGCTGCCGAGAAGAAGTATTTATCTCCCGATTTGAAACGGTTGCTTCCCATCAATGCCATGTCGGCTTCCACAGCATAGCGGTGGTCATACATATAGTTCAGACGCAATGCGTAGTTTGCATTGATGATGTCTTGGGTCACTCCCTGATTCGTTGTTTTCGAGTACATGTAAGTCAGCCATGCCGATACATCATGCTTTTGGTTGAATGTATTCTCGTATGCGGCAAAGGCATTCCAACCCAATGTCTGCTGCAAGGTAGTCGACTTCCGGCTTTGTGAAGTGGCTACATCTGTTTTCTTCATCTGGGTGTACATAATTTGTTCCTCACCGGCAAAGTCACGATATGTCTTGATGGCATACGTCGGATAGACTTTGCTCAAAGAGAGTTGCAGGTAATCATAGTTGTCGAAAGAAAGGAAAGCACCGGCTTTCAATCCTTTTGTCAGCATATCAAGATCAAATTTCAAACCGATATTGGTCTGGCTGCGTGTATAACGCTCATCCGTATATCCTCCGTACATCGTTTCCGCGTATGCATTCATCGGACGCAACAGACTTGCGCCAAACAAGGGAATCCCGTCCGAGCTGGCTAGTCCGGTTTCTTCCGGTGACATAGTCAGCGGGTATTCATTCGGACGATGCGTAGACAGGGCCGTAAATACCTGACCACAGTCCAATTGCCCCCATTTACGCATTTCCATACGTCCGGCAACGTCTGCGGATATAGTCAGGAAATCCGTTACATTGAAGTCGAGGTTTCCGCGAAGAGTCAGGCGGTGCAATTGCGGAGTATAGGTGACGTCTTCAAATCCGCTACCTCCTACATATCCGGCAATCAGGGCATAACGCACTCTGTCGGTACCACCCGTCATATCGAACGATACTTTCCGATAATTGGCATTTTTGTTCAACAACTGATCGTACAGATCGACGTTCGGATACAATAGGTCATTGACTCCTTTGGAGTTTTTATATCCTTCCAGTTGTTTCTGATTATAGTAAGGAGTCAGTCCGTCGTTTGCACGCGCTTCATTATACAGATTAGCATACTGATAAGAATTCAGGAAATCAGGAGTACGCGTCATCTGTACCACACCTGCTTCGGCGGTTGCGTTATAAATGCGGCGGTTGGCCTTTCCTCTGCGGGTAGTCACCCAAAGTACGCCATTCGCAGCACGTGCCCCATAAAGAATCTTGGCAGTGGCATCTTTCAGCAACTCGATACGTTCGATTTCTTCAGGAATCAAATCCGCTGCCGGACGTTCCACACCATCGATGATAACAATAGCTGTATTCTCCGACATGCCATGCTGGCCACGGATAAATAAATCAGGAGTATTATTACCCAATCCGCTGACTGTGGAGCGAACTTGCAGACCTAACATTTTACCTTGCAGCATATTAGTCAGCGTCAAATCAGGGAAGGTTCCAAACTGTCCGTTCTCCAGTACGCTCGTTGCGCCTACTTCATTCCCTTTATATGTCTTGCCACCATCGGCTCTATTCACCAGCGATTCTTCGGTCAGGAACAGAGGCTCTTTCTTCAGGACAATCTTTTCAGGAACGATATTGCTGCCTGTCAGCTTATACACTTTATCTTCATATCCCAAAGCCTCCACCATGACGGTTGCGTCATTCTCGACCTTCGTCTGAAAACGTCCCTTTGCATCTGTATATAGAACGACTGCGCCTTCTCCACAAATGATAGAAACATTCTTCAACGGGCTACCTTTCTCGTCGGTAACAATAGAAACTACTTCCACCAAAGGCTTCTTCGCCGACTTTCTCTTTGATTTATTTTGTGCGAAAGTCAGGCTAGAGCCAACGATAAGGACAAATATGAGCCCTATCAGTCTTATATATCTAATCTTGTTTCTCATATACTTTTCTTTATTTTAGGTATCACCATCCGGGGTTCTGTTGAAGATTATCCAAAGCCGCCACTTCATCCATCGGTAGCGGATACCAATAATTACGCTTGTTAAACGTCCGCACGGCTGTCCTCACCGGAACATACTCGTAAGTAAAGTCGGTCAACTTATAAGTGCAGGCTTTTTCCACTTTCAACTGGTCGGCCGTATAAGAATGATTGATCGGGGTTGCTTTGACACCCATGATCGGATATTCACCCTTAAACAGGTCTTCAGCAATCATCCAACGGCGGATATCATACCAGCGGTGTCCTTCGAACATCAATTCCACACCACGTTCCCGACGATAAGCTTCTCTAAAATCCACTCCATCCGGTAGTTCGCCAATTCCGGCTCTTACGCGGATTTTATTCAAAGCCTGACGGGCCGACATCGTACAACCCGTAACGACTGCATCCGGATCACCTGTCGCTTCGTATGAAGCCTCTGCCATATCCAGATAAACTTGTGAAACACGAATGTACACAGCCACCAAACGATATAATTGGAAACCAGCTTCGCCAAACAAAGGCACACTTGCTTCCGGCCAAATGAACTTCTTACACATATATCCGGTCTGTTGAGAGCCTCTCGTAAACTGATTGGTAGAAATGAAGTTCTCGGAGTAACCGCCCGAATAAGTAGTCAGATAATAGGGAACACCCTGTAAATTCTTTCCCCATTGCTCACCGGGCACGAGGATATTATTAGTGAAGCGAGGGTCTCTATCCGAGTAAGGATTGGTAGTCTTTACCGCATCATAACCGGAACGCGGATCAGTGATCGGATAGTAGTTGCCGTCGGCTCCCTTACGTTCGTACATATCTACCGCATTTTGTGTCGGAGCATTATAAGGAGTACCTTCGGCACCGGTTTTATTATCGTATGGTTGTGTCAGCCATTGCGCTCTGACGAAAGCAGACCAGTTGCCATGATGCCAACGCAGGAACCATAAGTATTCCGGCTGTGCGAATTGATTGGAATTAGGCATTAATTGAATACTACGATATTCGTCGTGATTCATCAAGCGATAATATTCGTGGCTTTCAATAGCGTTGATTGCCTTTTGCGCACTACGGGCAGCTTCGGCAGCCATCTCTTTTCCATATCCTTTGTTTTCAATAGAATTCAAGTCGTTCTGCATCAAAGGGCTGGCAGCATAAAGCTGTGTCATCGCTTTTAATGCCATGGCGCTTACTCTGTCAGGCCGTCCATGTTCCTCGTCAGGCCAGCTTATAGGTAAATATTCAATGGCTTTATCCAAGTCAGTCTGCATCCAAGCATTGGATTCCTGATAAGTTTTACGGGGAAAGTCAAAGTCATCCGATGCTCCCCAAAGCTGGTCAAAGATGGGCATTCCGCCATATCGTTTGATAATCTCAAAATAGAAGTAGGCACGCAGGAAATGAGCCTGTCCCAACAGTTTTTTCCTTTGGTCGTCTGTGATGGATTTCACTTGATCTACTCCGCTAATTACACGGTTCACGATACGAAGTCCGGTATAAGCACGAGAAATAGCACTTTTGAAATTCTTCCCATCACTTTTACTTCCTATTTCGAAACGTGTACCGGCATTCTCCAGCCAGTTACCTGCATTGACAAACTTCGACGGATCATTATCGCGAACAGATGCATATTCGTCCGATAAATTACCTACTGTTACGTATGCATTCGAATAAGAGTTGATACCATGTGTAAAGATTAATATATCATCATTTTGAAAGATGCGGTCCATGAACCCTAACAAACTGCTATAATCTTTATAAACATCATCTTCGGAAAGTCCGTCATCGGGAGAGCGGTCCAGATAGTCCTCACAGCTTCCTATAAACAGCCCCAATAGAATGATCCATATCCAATTCAACTTATGTCTTCTCATATCAGTAAATTTAAAGTGTCTCATAATCCTAATCTAAAACCAATGTTATAACGTCTCACCATCGGATAACATTCTGTCCCGAATGTTCGGGGTCACGCGGGAATCACCTTTCGAGAACGTCAGCAGATTGCTGCCGTTGACATATACTTGCAGTTTTGTCAGACGTAAAGGCTGCAACCAACGTTTCGGAATCTGATAATTCACTTCCAGGTTCTTCAAACGAAGATAAGCATGGTTGGTATATGTGTATGTACTGGCCACCGAATTATAACTTCTCTGAACATGAATACTGGGGCGAACCGGACCGCTTTGAATCGGAGCATCGGCTGTCCATGTATTCAATGTATTCGGTTGAGCCTTGATATTACCTTCCGGGAAATCCCATAAGTAAGATGGTATTGCTTCTTTATAAACATCCATAGCACTGTACCACAACATATTGAATCCGATTCCTTTGTAAGAACCTCCCAATGTAAATCCGAGGGTAGTGGTCGGATAGTTCAGGTTTTTCATCGGAACCATATCCTTAGCATCAATCATACCGTCTCCATTATAATCGATGTAGTACAAGTCTCCCGGAATCAATGTGTTGTGTGCACCATTGGCAATAGTGGACTGTGCCGAGTTATAAATATCATCCAACGACTGGAAGTTTCCCGTTGCCAGATATTTATTCACGTATCCGATTGATTTTCCGGCTTGTTTCAGATATTCGCTCTGATTTTTCGGATCATCAATAAAGACAATACGATTCTCACTGGTTGCAAAATTAAACTTCGCGTAATAATTAAACTTTCCGATACGGTCGTTCCAAGCAATATCCAGTTCAAGACCGTGATTTTTAGTCTTACCCAGATTTACCTGCGGGAAAGCAATACCACTATCAGCCCATGACGGAATCGTATTACGTGTCATCAGAATGTTATTACGCTTTCGTCGAACAAATCCACAGTAAAGTTTAGTTTACCCCACAAACCTATTTCGATACCGATATTCTGCTTGATAGATTCTTCCCAAGTAGCGTCGGGGTCGGCCAGTTTTCCTTCTTTGTACAAAGGTCCCCAGTACTGGTCTGATATTTACCAAACTGTGCATTGGCAGATAGTTGCTCAAACTTCTGAATATAGTTAAAACGTGTAGCACCTTTATCATTACCAACTACTCCATACGAATAACGCACTTTCAGGTTGGTCAGTACACCTTTGGTCAATTTCTTCACCCATGGTTCTTCACTGATACGCCAACCGATAGAAGCGGACGGGAAGAAACCGAAACGGTGTCCCGGAGCAAATTTTTTCCGAACCAGTGTAGGCACCGTTAAATTCAGCAAGATAACGCTCTTTGAAGTTGTAAGTGACACGGCCTACCCAGTCTTCTTCGTAAGCCGGGAAGTTCATCACACCCGAATTAGCAGTATTGGTCGATTCGTTCATCTTACGGTTAAACACAAATAAGGCACTTACATCGTGATCGCCAAATTGACGACTATAATTCAATGCTAATTCGTAATAAAGTTTACGTCCGTAAGCCTTGAATCCGTCATAAACACCACCAACAGGTAAATCTCCGGGAGCATTTTCATCCGGATAGCGTTTCTCGGTATAATTATAAGTAATTGTTCCGTCAGCATTATAAATAGGATTCGTGTAATCATACACACGATTAATACGAATATGCGTACGCTGGGCAACCAAATCGTCTTTACCCAAAAACCTTACCCGGCATCAACTGGGTGGTCCATGATGAAGAAGTAGTATAAGACAACGATGCTTTCAAATGATAGCCCCTTTGTAATAAAGTCTAGTTTCTGATTCAAGATTACATCGTAGAAACCTTGATGCTGTTTGATATTACGACTACCTCCTTCGTTCATCAGACAGGCTATATTCTGATCGGAACTTAACCCGTCCCCCATATTCCATTGCTATATTTAATCGGAAATTCATTACTTGGAGCCGTGAAAAACGTTTTAAAAAACGCGCTCATCCGGAGAATCAACATTCTCATAATAAGACGGTTGGTTCTGATACCCCATCTTACCGGCCACATTGAACGACAGTTTGGTGGTACTTGTTATATTGAAGTCGAAATTACTACGCCAGTTATAACGACGGTAGGAGAAAGAAGGATCGAAATCCTCTTGTTTGGTAGTATTAAAAATATCTCCGTCATGCAAATAACCCAAAGATACGAAATAACTCATTTTCTTCGTACCACCACGTACATTAAGATTATAAGCCTGTTCATAACCTACATTCTTTACCAGTTCTTTCCACCAGTCCACTTCGGGAAAGACATCGTTATACGGACCATAATTTCCGGTAGCATACGCATTTTCCCATGCGGTAATGGTAGATTCGGGAACCATTGCTCCCCAGTTACCATCATTAGCCTGTCGCCCTGTTATACTGTTTCATTAGCAGGTCACATAGTCAGACCATT
>ENA-OQAB01000697-OQAB01000697.1-human-gut-metagenome-genome-assembly--contig:-NODE-697-length-17408-cov-4.113709_pt1 | contig 17408 bp, 17 predicted proteins | sample MGYA00242490_ERZ504517 | MGnify/ENA primary metagenome ERZ504517 (study PRJEB26092, sample SAMD00036298) | human gut metagenome | host: Homo sapiens | study: EMG produced TPA metagenomics assembly of...
AAAACTAACATGGTAGAAGGATTGAAGAAAGTACTCCGTTATCGGTTCCGGCCCCTATTATCATCGGGCAGGCCGCCGAATTTGACTATGCCGGTACCCAGGCCTGCCGTGCCTTGAAAGAAGAAGGGTTGGAAGTCGTCCTCATCAACAGCAACCCGGCGACGATCATGACTGACGAAGACATTGCCGACCGCGTCTATGTCGAACCGATTTCCCTCGACTACGTTACGGAAGTCATTGAAAAAGAACGGCCCGACGGCCTCTTGGCTACCCTCGGCGGTCAGGTCGGCCTCAACATGGCCGTTCAGCTGGCCAATGCCGGCGTCCTTGAAAAATATAATGTCCAGCTCCTCGGTACGCGCCTGTCCGCTATCGAAGAAGCGGAAGACCGTGAATTATTTAAAAAGGCCATGAACGATATCAACCAGCCGGTTCCGGAAAGTGATATCTTCGAAGACGTTCCGTCGGCCATTGAATTTGCCGATAAAATCGGCTATCCGATCATCGTCCGTCCGGCCTTTACCCTCGGCGGGACCGGCGGCGGCATCGCCCACGACGAAGACGAACTGTTCATGATTGCCACCCGCGGCATCAAACTCAGCCCGATCAACCAGATCCTTGTCGAACGCTCCGTTGCCGGCTGGAAAGAAATCGAATACGAAGTCATGCGCGATAAGGCCGATAACTGCATCATCGTCTGCAACATGGAAAATGTCGACCCCGTCGGCGTCCATACGGGCGACTCTATCGTCGTCGCTCCGAGCCAGACCTTGAACGATTTGCAGTATCAGATGCTGCGCACGGCATCCCTCGATATCATCCGCCGCTTGAAAATCGAAGGCGGCTGCAACGTCCAGTATGCCCTCGACCCGAACAGCAATCAGTACTACGTCATCGAAGTCAATCCCCGTGTCAGCCGTTCGTCGGCCCTGGCTTCGAAAGCGACGGGCTATCCCATTGCTAAAGTTGCCGCCAAAGTTGCAACGGGCTTGACCTTGGACCAGATCACCAACGCCGTTACGGGTAAGACGACGGCCTGCTTCGAACCGACTCTCGACTACTGCGTCGTCAAGTTCCCGCGCTGGCCCTTTGAAAAATTCGCCTTGGCCGATAAATCCTTAGGCACCCAGATGAAGGCAACAGGGGAAGTCATGTCCCTCGACCGCTGCTTTGAAGGGGCCCTTCTCAAAGCCGTTCGCTCCTTGGAAATCGGGGTCAACTACATTTCCATGAAGAAGCTGGAAAGCAAGTCCCTCATCGACATCGTCGAACTCCTGCAGAAGCAGGATGATGAACGGCTCTTTGTCGTCGCTCAGGCCCTGCGCCTCGGCATCAGTGAAGAAAAGATTCACTACATTACCGGTTACGACCTGTGGTTCCTCCACAAAATCAAGAACATCATCGATGTGGAATTCGACCTCCAGCGCAATAACTTGACCATCGACAACGTTCGTTTGGCCAAACGCTACAGCATGCCTGATGCCGTCATCGCCGGATTTACGAAGAAGACGGAAGAAGAAGTCCGTCAGTTCCGCGTCGACCACGGCATTACGCCGACGTTTAAGATGGTCGACACCTGCGCGGCTGAATTTGAAGCGGCTACGCCGTACTACTATTCGTGCTATGCGACGGAAGATGAAGTCAAGCCCCTCGGCAAGAAGAGCGTCATCGTCCTCGGCTCCGGCCCGATCCGCATCGGCCAGGGCATTGAATTTGACTACTGCTCCGTCCATTCTGCCTGGGCCCTGCGCAAGGACGGCATGAACAGCATTATCATCAATAATAACCCGGAAACGGTCAGCACCGACTTCGATACGTCGGACAGCCTGTACTTTGAACCGCTCATGGTCGAAGACGTCATGGCTGTCGTCGAAAAAGAAAAGCCTGTCGGCGTCATCTGCCAGTTCGGCGGCCAGACGGCCATCAACTTGGCAGCACCTCTCGCCAAGCGCGGCGTCACCGTCCTCGGCACCTCTGTCGACGGTATGGACCGGGCAGAAGACCGGGAACGCTTCGACGAAGTCCTGGCTAAACTGAACATTCCTCGTCCGGACGGCCGCATCGCCACCAGTGATAAAGAAGCCATGAAGGTCGCTTCGGAATTGGAATTCCCTCTCATCGTCCGCCCGTCTTACGTCCTCGGCGGCCGAGCTATGGAAATCGTCTATAATGAAAAGGAATTGGAACGCTATCTCCGCGAAGCCGTCATCGCCTCGCCGGACCATCCGATTCTCATCGACGAATACATGGTAGGCCGTGAAGTCGAAGTCGATGCCGTCGCTGACGGAACTGACGTCTACATCCCGGGCATCATGGAACAGGTCGAACGGGCCGGCGTCCATTCCGGCGACTCCATTGCCGTCTACCCGCCGCAGCACCTCGACGACGATATGATCGCCCAGATCGTCGACTATACGACGCGCATTTCTCTGGAACTCCAGGTCAAAGGCTCGGTCAACATCCAGTTCGTCGTATCGCGGGGCAAATTGTACATCATTGAAGTCAACCCCCGTTCGAGCCGTACCGTTCCTTTCCTCAGTAAGGTAACGCACTTCCCCATCGTCGAAATCGCAACCCGCATCGCCCTCGGCGAAACCTTGAAGGATATGGGCATCCATAGTGGCCTCATGCCGGCGAAGAAACACGTCGCTGCCAAGGCTCCGGTCTTCTCCTTCAGTAAGATCGGTTTGGCTGAAATCGCCCTCGGGCCTGAAATGAAATCGACAGGCGAAGTCATGGGCATCGGCCACTCCTATTCGGAAGCCCTGTACAAGGCTGTCAACGGCGCCAAGATGAAGATTCCTGCCGGCGGCACGATTTTGGTTACCGTCGCCGACCGCGATAAAGCCGAAGCATTGCATCTGGCAGAAGGCTTTAAAGAACTCGGCTATCACATCATCGCTACCGAAGGTACGGGATCCTATTTCAACGACCACGGCATGCCCGTCGATATCGTTCGCAAAATCCATGAAGGCGGACAGAACATCGCGACCATGATCCGCAACGGTAAAATCGATTTGGTCCTCAATACACTGACCTACGGCAAACATCCGGAACGCGACGGCTTCAACCTCCGCCGCATGGCTGTTGAATTAGCCGTTCCCTGCCTGACCTCTCTGGATACGGCTCGTGAAGTCCTGCGCGTCTTTGCCAATAAAGGCAAAAACGACGGCTATCATCACGTCGCAGCCCTTCAGGATTACGATATGGAATAAGTTTTACAGGCTCTCTATCGACCTGCTGATGATTCGAGAAGCCTCTCATGAAGATGAATCATGAGAGGCTTCTTTTTGCATATACCGGCAGTTTTGATATGGGTCGACCCTTCATGAGGCGGCTTTTGCCGTGTAAATTATGCTATAATGAACGTAAATTACAGAAAGGATGATGAAAATGAATTTGAAACACAGCTTACTGACCGTGACTTTTGGCGCGGCCCTGACTTTTGGCAGTATCTTTGGCGCCCAGGCTTTTTTAACAGCCCCTTAGCGGCCAACAGCAATTACCGACCCATTAACTTCGGCATGGGCTATGAAATGTACGTCGATCTCAGTTCCCTTGAAACGATTAAAGACAATGGACAAGGCTGGATTTTCAAGGTTAACCTGTTCCGCTCGCCGGAAGATTCGGGACGCATCGAAGGAACTTATCCCTTAACCTATAAAATCTTCCGCGGACAGGCCTGGATCTACAATGACTCGACGAATACCTGGCTGGAAATCCCCATGAGGAAGAAACAGTTGAAGCATAAGGATATTGCCGACTTCGTGACGGTCAACCTCTGTTATCGCCAGAAGACAGGCCAGTATTTAAACGATGACTACGGCTATGCCCAGGGAATGGAGCGCTACTACAAGGGGGAGTAGTAACGGATGCGGCCGTTCATATTCCGGCACCGCTCAAGGCTGGTGACTATATCGGCATCGCGGCACCGGCCACGCATGACGAGGGGCAGGATATTTCAAGGGCGGTGGCCCGCCTGACACAGGCAGGATATCGGGTAAAGATGATGCCGACGGTGTCCGGCGCCTACGGTTTCTTTTCCGGAACCGATGAAGCGAGAGCTGGAGATATCAATGCCTTATTCCATGACGATGACGTAAAGGCCATCGTCTGCCTTAACGGCGGCTACGGCTCGGCCCGTATCCTCGATAAGCTCGATTACGACTATATGGCGTCCCATCCGAAATGGGTCGTCGGATTCAGTGATATTACGGCTCTTCAGATAGCCTTATGGGAAAAGAGCCGACTGGTCACGGCTAACGGCCCTTTGATGGTTACCTTAGGCGGTTCGAATGATTATACAGCGAATCAATTCTTTGACGGATTAAAACGAGAATCATGGCGCGGAGCCTTGGCACTGCCGGCCGGACGAAAACTTACGACCATCACTGAGGGAACGGCCAAGGGCCCTATTGTGGGCGGTAATTTGACGATTCTTGCATCCCTCGTCGGTACACCCTATGCCCTCGACGGCACAGGGTGTATTTTGGTGCTCGAAGATACAGGCGAAAGCTCCTACCGCATCGACCGCATGATGAATCAGCTCTGGCAGAGCGGCCTCTTGTCCCGTGTATCAGCCATTGTATATGGTGATTTTACGGCATCCTCCCATGATGACGGTGACTTTACGACCGATGAAGTGTTGGATTATTATGCTCATCTGGCCCGAATTCCGGCCATAAAGGGACTGCCTGTCGGCCATACTGCCGATAAGGCTTTTATTCCTTATGGCATTACGGTCTGTCTTGAAGCCAATGGGACGGAAGCCTCCTTATCCTTTCAAGAATGACGTATCGTGACGAAAAGTTATAATAATAATTATGTAAAAACAATGCATATTTTATTGACAAAACATTTTAATTCAACTATAATGAATTAAAATTCAATAAAACATGAAGGTATAAGCTATTTTGAAGTATAGATTGTTTTTTCTGGGAGTGATGCATTGTGAAGACGAAAGTATTTATAGATGGACATGAGGGGACGACAGGCCTTCGGATTCATGAACGCCTGAGCCAGCGTCAGGATATCGAATTGATTCCCATTGCTGATGAAAAAAGAAAAGACCCCGATGCCATCCGCGCCTGCATGAAAGCCGCCGACATCGCCTTCCTCTGCCTTCCCGATAATGCGGCTGCCGAAGCCGTCAAATTGGCAGAAGGTTGTAACGTCCGCCTCATCGATACGTCGACCGGGCGGCGGGTCGCCCCGGGGTGGATCTATGGATTTCCGGAACTGTCCAAGGAGCAGGCCAAAGCCATTGCCACAAGCGATTTCGTCGGCAATCCCGGCTGCCACGCCAGCGGTGCTATCTCTATTTTACAACCCTTGACGGCGGCAGGTTTGGTACCGGCCGATTATCCGGTGACAGCCTTTTCTCTGACCGGCTACAGCGGCGGCGGTAAGAAGATGATTGCCCAATATGAAGGGGATAAAAGTGATGATCTATTCGCACCGCGCCAATACGGTCTGGGCCAGCAGCATAAACATTTGAAAGAAGTCGTTTCTATCTGCCATTTGGCACAGGAACCGGTCTTTACACCCATCGTGGATGACTATTACAGCGGCATGGAAGTGATGATTCCCTTTTTCAGCCATCTGTTGACTAAGAAGGTCACGGCTAAGGATGTCTGGGATATATTAGCTGATCATTATGACGGCTGCCCCTTCATTCACGTCCTTGATTTCGGGACCGACAAGGGCGGCTTTATCAGTGCCAATGAAATGAGCGGCTATGATGATATGGAAATCGTCGTAACCGGCAATGACCAGCGCATTATGGTCACGTCGTTATTCGATAACCTGGGCAAAGGCGCTTCCGGTGCGGCCATCCAGAATATGAACCTCATGATGGGCATCGACGAGACCACAGGGTTACAGTTAAAACATTAGAAAGGTGGAGTCAGTATGAGTCAGGTTTATGATAACTTTGGCGTACCGCAAGGATTTCAGGCTGCCGGTACGTACAGCGGATTATGCAGCAGCCGTGTGAAATTGGATGTCGCCATGATCGCAAGCCGACGAGACTGCTCCATCGTTACCGATACGCAGCAAGGCATGACGGTTCGGTCCGGAAAAATCCTGGTCCTGCATAATGGGACGGCCCTTCCCGACGGACAGCGCGGCCTTGAAATTTCAGAGGAAGTCTGCCAGGCTGTCGGCACCTGCGTCCATGAAGCTCCGGCTTCAGTGGCCCTCATCGCCAGCGGGGCTAAGGGCCAGTACTTCCGTCCGTCCCTTTTGATTCACAGCTTGAAAAATCTGACGGCCGGTCTCGATACGGATAGCGAGCCCGTAGAAGCGGTGATCGATAACGGCGGTGACGTATCGTCTGAAACGGTCTTCCTGGCAGAAAATGCAGGTGCCTTAAGCGGCATCGCGGCCGACGGAACGGCTGACTGTGACGGCTTATGCGTCATCATGACCGACGCGTCAGTCGACGGGACTATGATTGAAAAGGCCTTGATTCAGGTCAAGGCCGATATGGATACGGAACATTTCACCTTCATCGTCATGGCCAATGGGGGAGCCGGCGCACAGCCGGTAGGCCATGATGCTTTGGCAGGGGGAATCGAAGCGTTACTGGTAAAATTAGGCTTTCAACATGCCTTGAAAGCGTGCAGTTAAATAGGGGGAAGACAATAGATGTTTAAAAGAAGTGATCTCGTATCGGAAGATGTAAAAGCTGTGACCAATGCTCAAAAGGCACAGATTTTGATGAATGCCCTGCCATACATCAAGAAATACAGCGGTAAAACAGTCGTCGTCAAATACGGCGGCAATGCCATGATCAATGAAGACTTGAAACGGTCGGTCATGGGCGATATCGTCTTGTTGAATCTCATCGGCGTCAAAGTGGTTCTCGTCCACGGCGGCGGCCCGCATATCAAGTCGGCCTTGGATCAACTCGGCATTGAATCGAAATTCATCAACGGCCTTCGGGTGACTGACGAAGCGACCATGAAGGTTGTCCCAAATGGTCCTGGCCGGCCAGGTCAATAAGGATTTAGTCAATCTCATCGGCTCCATCGGCGGCAAGGCTATCGGCCTCTGCGGCATCGACGACCAAATGATCAAGGTCCGCAAACAGAGCGATGAATTGGGCTATGTCGGGCGCATTACCGACGTCGACGTATCCATCATTCAAGACAACCTCGACAAGGGCTACATTCCCGTTATCTCGACGATTGGGACGGATACGGACGGACAGGCTTACAACATCAATGCCGATACGGCAGCGGCTCAGATTGCCGGGGCCCTCAATGCCGAATGTATGCTGTCTATGACCAATATCGACGGTGTACTCAAAGACCCGTCTGATCCCGATTCTCTGTTGACGGAAATCACCCTTGAACAGTCGCGGCAATTAGAACAGGACGGCATCATCGCCGGCGGTATGATTCCGAAAGTACAGTGCTGTACCGATGCTATCAAAGCCGGCGTCAAGCGGGTGTTCATCATCAACGGCACCGTACCGCATGCCATCCTCATTGAAATGCTGACCGAAGAAGGCTTGGGGACGATGTTCGTCGGCCACTATTCCTTAGGAAAATAAGGCTGTTGGGGAAAAAGGTTGTCAACCCGGATTCGGGTAAAAAGGAGATAAAAACAATGGCAGAAGATTATAAAGCTCTTGATAAAGAATATATCGTCAACGTCTATAATCGGATCGGTGCCGTCCTCGACCACGGCAAGGGAGCGATTTTATACGATGTAGAAGGGAAAAAGTACATCGACCTCAGTGCCGGCATTGCCGTCAATATTTTTGGTGTCTGTGACGATGAATGGACGCAGGCGGTCGAAACGCAGCTCCATAAATTGAGTCACATTTCAAACGTCTTCTACACGGAACCGCAGACCATCTTGGCGGAAAAACTGTGCCAAAAGACGGGCATGAAGAAGGTATTCTTCTCCAATTCCGGTGCCGAAGCTAACGAATGTGCCATCAAGACGGCTCGGAAATATTCTCATGACAAATACGGCGACGGCCGTCATACGATCATCACCTTGAAAAACAGCTTCCACGGCCGTACCTTAGCGACCTTGACGGCCTGCGGCCAGGATTCGCTTCATCAGGATTTCGGTCCCTTCGTCGACGGGTTCGTCTATGCCGAAGCCGACAATTTTGACGACGTTAAGCACTTGTGCGAAACGATCAGGTCTGTGCCATCATGATGGAAATGGTTCAAGGCGAAGGCGGTGTCCATCCTCTCGATAAAAACTTTGTCAAAGAGGTGGAAGCTTATGCCAAAGCCCATGACATCCTGATCGTCGTCGATGAAGTACAGACCGGCAACGGGCGTACGGGCTACCTCTATGCCTATATGGGCTACGGCATTGAACCCGGATATCGTCTCGACGGCCAAGGCCATCGGCGGCGGCCTGCCCCTGGGCGTAACGATGTTTGCCGCTTCGACGGAGAAGACCTTGACCGACCATACCCACGGCTCGACCTTTGGCGGCAACCCGATCTGCACGGCCGGCGCCATTTCCATCATCGACCGCCTGACGCCGGAATTGATGGAAGAAGTACAGAAAAAAGGTCAGTATATCAAAGAAGAATTGGAACCGTGCCAACACGTCGACCACGTCTCCGGCATGGGCCTCATGATCGGCATTGCCCTTAAGGATAAAGACCTGAGTGACGTCGTCGAAGGCTGCGTCGAAAAAGGCGTCCTGGTCCTCACGGCCAATGGCCTGGTCCGCCTTCTGCCGCCTTTAAACATTCCTTGGGATGCGCTGAAAGATGCCGTTACTATCGTAAAGAAGGTCATCGACCAATAAGGGGGAGGCAGTCAGCGTAATTCCTGACATGAAATATTTTATAAATTCTCTGTGATCTGAAAGAAGCTCGGCATTTATGCGCCGGGCTTCTTTGTCGTATGGCCTGGTGTTTCTTGCTATTGGCCGGTGAATTTCGTACAATATGGCTATACCGGTAATTGGTAGTTTTTGAAGTCAATAAGGAAGGCCATATATGAAACACTTAAAGATAGCTTACAGTTTTGACGTACAATATTATTTTGTCGACAGCGACCGGGATATCGTGCCCATTGAAGAAACGGACTTTACCGATGTCGCTGTAGCCGTCCTGTCCGATCAGGATTTTGATTATATCGATGTCATTGAGGAGACCGGTTTCGGCATTCCTATCATGGTCATCATGCCCGGCGGCGAGAAGCTGCCCGAATCGTATATCGATAAGGTCGACGTCGTCTTTACGGAAGAAATGGTCAATAAGAGCCGCTGCATTGCCGCTGCCGAACGCCTTGCCGGCCGCTATGAACAGACGGTGCTGCCGCCGTTTTTTGCCGACCTCGTCGACTATGTCAGTGAAAAGAATACGCCCTTTGACTGCCCGGGCCATCAAGACGGCTTATTTTTCAAAAAGCATCCTGCCGGCCGCTACCTCTATGATTTTTACGGCCCCCATATTTTCCAGTCCGACATTTGTAATGCTGACGTCACCTTAGGTGACTTGCTCATCCATGAAGGGCCGGCCCTCGAAGCCCAGGATTTTGCAGCCGAAGTCTTCCACGCGGATAAGACCTATTTCGTCCTCAACGGCTCGTCGTCGGCCAATAAGGTCGTAGCCAACGCCTTGTTGGCACCTGGGGATTTAGTCCTCTATGACCGCAACAACCACAAGTCCGTCGCCATCGGGGCACTCATTCAGGCCGGGGCCCTTCCAGTCTATTTGGAAACGGCCCGCAATCCCTACGGCTTCATCGGCGGCGTCGACGACCACTGCTTCGATGAAGGATATCTGCGCCAGCTGGCAGCCGAACGGAATCCTGAAAAGGCCAAAGCCAAGCGGCCTTTTCGCCTGGCCGTCATTCAGTTCGACACCTATGACGGAACTTTGTACAACGCCCGTCATGTCGTCGACCGAATCGGCCATCTCTGTGACTACATCCTCTTCGATTCGGCTTGGGCCGGGTACGAACAGTTTATCCCCATGCTCAAGGACTGCTCGCCCCTTCTCCTCGACTTGCATGACGACGATCCGGGTATCCTCGTCGTCCAGTCGGTCCATAAACAACAGGCCGGTTTTTCTCAGGCTTCGCAAATCCATAAAAAGGATAATCACATCCACAACCAGTCTCGGTACTGCAACCACAAGGTATTCAACAATTCCTTTATGGCCAACGCCTCGACGAGTCCTTTTTACCCCATGTTTGCCACCATTGCCGTCAACGCCAAGATCCACGCCGGTGCCGCCGGCCGCAAGATGTGGCAGGACTGCGTGAAATTGGGCATCGATGCCCGAAAAGATATCCTGCGCCGCTGCCATTATATCCGGCCTTTCGTCGCCCCTGCCGTTCACGGAAAGCCTTGGCAGGAAGGGGATACTGATGAGATGGCCCGCGATTTAGATTACTTTACCTTCGAACCCGGTGCCAAGTGGCACGCCTTTGAAGGCTATGGACCGGGCCAATACCTCGTCGACCCGTGCAAACTCTTACTTACGACGCCCGGTATCGATGCCGAATCGGGCGCCTACGAAGATTTTGGGATTCATGCCAATATCCTGGCGACGTACCTGCGGGGGAACGGTGTCATTCCGGAAAAATGCGACTTAAATTCGATTTTATTCCTTTTGACACCGGCCGAAAATAAGAATAAACTGCGGCTCCTCGTGTCTCAATTGGTTCGTTTTGAACGCTTTGTCGATCACGACGTTCCCATGCAGGAAGTCCTCCTCGGCGTCTACAATTCCCATCCCGACCGCTATGCCGGCTATACGATTCGCCAGCTTTGTCAGGAAATGCATGACTTCTATAAATCTCATCAGGTCAAGGATTTACAGAAAAAACTGTTCCGCCGGGAATACTTCCCGGAATATGCCATGAGTCCCCAAGAAGCGCACCATGCCTTTATTCGCGGCCAAGGAGAATTGGTTTCCCTCGACTCCATAGAAGGGCGCATCGCCCTTGAAGGAGCTCTGCCCTATCCGCCGGGCGTCCTCTGCGTCGTACCGGGCGAACGTTGGTCGAAGACGGCGGTCCAATATTTCAAGGCCCTCGAAGAAGGATTGAATGAACTGCCGGGCTTTGCCTCGGAAATCCAAGGCGTCTATTTGGAAAAAGAAGACGACGGCCGCATCCACGCCTATGGCTACGTCCTAAAAGAATAAGCTTGTACATGAAAAAACACGATTTCTTCCTTAAGCAGGAGAAATCGTGTTTTTGATTGATTATCTTACAGCAGGTTTTTGACGGCATCGGAAATCCGTTTGGCGATGTCCGGATTGTTCATGGTGTAGACGTGGATACCGTCGACGCCGTTGGCCAGAAGGTCGGCAATTTGGTCGATGGCATAGGTGATGCCGATATCGTACATGGCGTCCGGTTTATCGCCGTATTTGGCAATGGCCCGCTGGAATTTGATGGGCAGGGTGGCGCCGCACATGGCAATCATGTTTTCGATTTGGCGCTTATTGGTGACGGGCATGATGCCGGCTTCGATGGGAACCTTGATGCCGGCGATTTCACAGCGTTCCAGGAAGCGGTAAAATACGGCATTGTCAAAAAACATCTGAGAAATCAGTTCGCTGGCCCCGGCATCGACTTTGGTCTTTAAGTTGCGGATGTCGGCGGCGACGGTCTTGGCTTCAGCATGGCCTTCGGGATAGCAGGCACCGATGATGTTGAACTCCGGAGCCTTTTCTTTGATGAAGGCGATGAGGTCGCTGGCGTGTTCGAAGCGGTGCGTTCGTTCTCTTCCCGGCGTTTCGTCGCCGCGAAGGGCCAGGATGTTTTCGATGCCTCGAGCCTTCAGCTCCTGCAATGTGTTAAGTGCATCTTCTTCGGTCAGATAGATGCAGGGCATGTGGGCTACTGTTTCACATCCCAGGTTTTTTATATATGTTGCGACTTCCGTTGTGCGGTTGCCGCCGTTGCCGCCGGCTCCGCAGGTCACGCTGATGAAGTCCGGATGGATCTTGCTCAGTTCATCGAGCGTCGGGTAGACGGTTTCGATAGGCGTATCTCGCTTTGGCGGGAAAACTTCGAACGAAAAGACCGTCTTTTTTGCAAAAAGCTCATGAGTATGCATACCTTAATTTCCCCCTCGGATGATAAGAAGATAAAGGCTGCCTACATAGAGGCAGCCTCTTTTCTGTATCTTTATTATATTGAAGATTGTGTCGTCTGTCTATTAGAAGCTCGGCAAGATAGCGCCCTGGTATTTGTCTTCGATGAATTTCTTGACTTCCGGAGACTGGAGAGCTTTGACGAGTTTCTGGATTTCCGGACGGTTTTCGTCGCCGTCACGAACGACGAGGACGTTCGCATAGGGCGAATCCTTCGGTTCCAGGAAGAGTGCGTCTTTCAAAGGATTGAGACCGGCTTCCATTGCGAAGTTGGTGTTGATGAGGGCGATGTCGACGTCGTCGATGGAGCGGGGAATCTGGGCTGCTTCGAGTTCGACGAACTGGAGATTTTTATCGTTCTTTACAACGTCCTGGACGGTGGAGGTGATGTTGCCGCCGTCTTTAAGGGTGATGAGACCGGCACTCTGAAGGATGAGGAGGGCACGGCCGCCGTTGGTCGGATCGTTAGGGATGGCGACTTTCGCGCCGTTTGCAAGATCTTTCAAATCTTTGATTTTGCGGGAGTAAATGCCCATGGGTTCGACATGGATCTTGGCGATGGCTTTTAATTTGGTGCCGTGTTCGCTGTTGAATTTATCGAGGTACGGCGTGTGCTGGAAGAAGTTGGCATCCAGTTCCTTATCATTCAAAGCCAGGTTCGGTTTGACGTAGTCCGTGAATTCGACGACCTTGAGGTCGACCCCTTCTTTGGCCAAGAGCGGTTTGATTTCGTTGAGGATTTCAGCGTGGGGAACGGGGGTTGCGCCGACGGTGACGGTGACATTCTTGTCGGACGAAGCCGTCGTCTGGGAATCACTGCCGCAGCCGGCGGCTAAGAATGCAACGGCCATCAGGGCCGCAGCGGCGAGAATGGAAAGTTTTTTTGAAATTTTTCATGAGTTATGCCTCCTGTTAATAGAATAGTCAGACCTTTTTGCTTCGCCATTATCCATGAAAAAAAGCCTCTTCCCGAAAGAGAAAGAGGCTTGGTCTTGGTTCTTTATCTCTCGGAATAGTTTCCGCAGGAATTAGCACCGTGTTATCGGTTGCCGGGCTTCATAGGGCCAGTCCCTCCGCCGCTCTGGATAAATGTCGTTTCAATTGTCTTGTGTAATAGTTTACCATGAATGGGCAATTTGTCAATATGAAAATACTCGATAATCGGTGTCAATTTAAAATAATACGGTGCGAAAAAATTATCTTTTAAATGGGAAACCTGTTTCGAGGTTCTTCTATCTTGACAAGAGTCCATTGCCATTATATAATCTAAAGCAAATCATAAATGTTGTCGATGAACGAAACGAGTATATCCGATTGTGGCAGCTACAGCGAGCCGATGGCAGTGGAAGTTCGGCGCAGACCGGCGGATAGAATGGATTCGGGAGATGCGGCCTGAACGGTGACCAGTAGGGTGCGACGGTGTATTTCCACCGCTATCAAAGAAACGTGTATCGCCGTGAGGCCGTACATGTAGAGCTGGACTTACTGAGTCAATTTGGGTGGTACCGCGGAAGAATCTGAACCTTTCGTCCCTTTATAGGGATGGAAAGGATTTTTTTTATTGTCTTCAAAGAGAAGGGGAGAGAAAGATGCTGGAAATGAAGGATGTCAGTTTCAATTACGGTAGCGGTGTTCCCGTATTGGAAGGTGTAAATGTGCAAATCGGTGAAGGTGAGTTCATCGGCCTCGGCGGCCGCAACGGCTGCGGGAAAACGACGGTGACTCGCTTGCTCATGGGCCTTGAAAAGCCCGTTTCCGGTGAAATCGTATATAATGGCAAGGTCATAAACGGTGACGATGCCTCCGTTCGCAGCCATTTTATCGGTTACGTCTTCCAGCGGCCGGAACGGCAGATGTTTCGGCCGACGGTTCGGGAAGAAGTGGCCTATGGACCAAAGCAGCTGGGGATGAGTGAGTCCGAAATCCAAGAAGCTGTCGAGGAAGCCTTGAAGGCGACGCAGTTGACGGAGCTTGCCGAATCGTATCCGCCCAACCTCAATCGCGGTGAAAAACAGCGGGTTGCCATCGCCTCGGCCATTGCCATGCATACGCAGTATCTCATCCTCGATGAACCGACGAGCGGTCAGGACAGCGAAGATAAGGAGCAGCTCATGGAACTTTTGAGCAAACTTCATCAAAAGGGCATGACCATCCTCATCATCAGTCATGACATGGATATTTTTGCAGAATACTGTCAGCGGGTCATCGTCATCGGCAATCATACCAAGGCCTTTGACGGGACGCCGGAAGAACTGTTTACGAAACGTCCTGACCTGTATGACTTGGGTCTGAGCCGGCCCGACGCCGTCGCCTTGTCCATGGCGGCACCGGATTTTCCTTATTGTAAATCGATGAAAGAATTTACGGCAGCCATGCTGGAAAGAATAGGAGGTACGAAATGATGATGAAAAAATTTGTTCCCGTTACGAAATTAATCGGTACCTTTGCCTTTTCTTTTTGGGCTCTGGTCATGCATACGCCCCTTCCTTTAGTCGGTTTGGTCGTCCTTGAACTCATACTCTTAGGCATGTGCGGCAGCTTATCCCGCAATGTCAAGGCCGTATTCAGCCTGATCATTTTCGCCGTCTTCTTGGCGGTCGTACAGCTCCTCGGCGGCGGATCGATGGAATCGGCTTACGTCACGGGCCTTCGCATGCTGGCCATGACCATCGTTTTCATCATCTTGCTGACGACGACGCGCCTCCAGGATTTGACGGCAGCCTTGGTCAAGCAGATTAAGATCCCTTATGAATACGCCTTCATGTTTACGGCGGCCCTGCGCTTCGTGCCGGACTTCATCGCGGAAAGTCAGGCCGTTCAGGAAGCCCAGGCTTGCCGGGGCCTTTCGACGAAGGGAAATGTTTTTAAGAAAGTCATCAACTACATGAGTGTCGTCCAGCCGCTCATGCTGAAGTCCTTGGGCCGGTCGGAAACGATGGCGCTCAGCTTGGAACTGCGCGGCTTTGGCAGTCATGAACACAGTTTTATGAGCAACGTTCAGCCGAAAGGACGCGATTACATCGTTATTTTTGTCATGTTGGCCTTGAGCTGCGGTATCGTGTACCTGCGGATGCAGGGTATGGTATAGGAGGGGAACTCGATGAAACAAGTAGCAGATATTTCTAAATTAGAATTTCATCACCGTCAGGGCGGTCAGTTCCGCTGGATTACCATTACGACGCTGATGCTGGCCATCGGTACGATCTTGCACCTTGTATCGCCAAGCGTCGGCGGCGTTACGCCGAACTGGACGATTGCTACCTACTGCGTCGCCATTTGCTTGACCAAGCCCAGTTATAAACAGGCTCTTGGCATCGGCCTCGTCGCTGCCTTGGTAAATGTTCTGACGTCGAAATCGGGCTTTCCCTATGGCAACCTTATCAGTGAACCCGTCGGGGCCCTTACCTGTGCCTTTATCGTCAAGAACCTGGCCTTCATCAAAGTGAAAGGCCATTCCTGCCTGCCTGTCCTGACCGGTTTTGCCGCTACCTGCATGAGCGGCGGCGCCTTCGTCACTATTTTAAAATTCGTCATGGATCTTCCGAACGTCGTCTATTTTACAGCCATGCTGCCCTTAGTCGTCGTCATCGGTGCCTTGAATGCCATCGTCACGCCGATTATGTATTTTCCGGCCCTGCGCCTCTTCGTATCGCGAGGCATCCTCGATTCTCTCGAAGAACAGGAAGTGGCTTCCGATCACAGCATGTATGACTTGAAGCCCGCTCAAGAAGGCCTCATTTCCATGGAACACCTTTCTTATATCTATAATAAACAGAAGACGCCGGTCCTCGATGATGTCAATCTGACGGTCCGTGAAGGCGACTTCCTGGTCATTACCGGCGAAAGCGGCAGCGGCAAAAGTTCGCTGTGCATGGCCATGACCGGCGCCATTCCTCATTATTTCGGCGGTGTCATGAAGGGCATGGTCTATGTCAACGGCCAGGCGACGACGCAGACGACGATTTCGAAACTTGCGGCCCGCGTCGGAGCCATGCTCGATGATTACGATAGTCAGTTGGTCGCCATGACCGTTGAAGAAGAAATCGCCTTCAGCCTAGAAAACCAGGGCGTTGCTCCGGATAAAATCGATCAGGCCGTCACGGAAGCACTGGAAAAAGTCCACATGCTGCCTTATCGCCAGCGGCCCCTGACCAAGCTGTCCGGCGGCCAGCGCCAGCGTCTGGTCATTGCCGACGTCTTGGCAACCAATCCCGACATCTTGGTCTTTGATGAACCGACGTCGGCCTTGGACCCGGAAGGTACCCACGAGTTCTATGAATTGATTCACGATTTGAATGTAACCTACGGCCATACCATCGTCGTCGTCGAACATACGCTGGAAGCGGCCCTTCCTTACGCTAACCGGTTGGTTCTCATCGACCACGGCCACATCCTCAGTGATGCCGACGTTGAAACGACGCTGCGCTATATGTACGATCATGATATTTATGCCAGTGCCATTCCGAAGATGTTTGCCTGCCAGATGGATCTTGAAAAAGCCGGCTGCCGCTTCGATGCGCCGTGGCTTTCGGCGGAAACGGCCGTAGTCGCCGTTCAAAAGGGGATCCGGTCATGAAAATCCTCTGTTTAGGCGACAGTTTGACCTATGGATACGATGTGCTTCCGGGAGAGCGGTGGACGACCTTGGTGGCTGCAGACGGAAAGATTCAGATCGATAACCGGGGACAATGCGGCGACACGACGGCCGGCATGGTCTTTCGCCTGCACCAGCTTGACATCGTCGGCTACGATGCCTTCTTCATCATGGGAGGGTCCAACGATATCCTCCTCGATAAGGACTTTTCCGCCGTCTGCCGCAATATAGAAACCTTGGTTTCGCTGTTAAAATCCCAGGAGGAACCGGTGTATATCGGCATCCCTCCTTTGACGCAGCCGGAAAGTGCCTACTATGGCTGGCAGGATGCCGGCGATGTGAATCGGCACAATGAGATACTCCGCCGCTACCGTCAGTGGCTTTTGGATTATAGTGCCGATACGGGGTGCACGGCTATCGACTTTTATCAGGCTTTGCAGGATGGCGAAGGAACATCCGGGAAAAATCTCTATGCTGACGGCGTTCATCCCAATGCCGAAGGATATGCCGTATTTGCCCAAGAAGCGTTGAAGGTATTTTTACCAAATACGTAAAATCTCGGTTTCCTTTACAATTCATTCTTCAGTCATAAAAAAAGGCTCTTTGTCAAATGTTGGGGTGCCAACTAAATCATCCACCGCGAATGGACGTGAGTGAGTTTTTCTCGCTCTCGTCCATTTCTTTTTTTATTCTTTTAAAGATGCCCAGAGGATTCTG
>ENA-OQAB01000698-OQAB01000698.1-human-gut-metagenome-genome-assembly--contig:-NODE-698-length-17398-cov-4.125702_pt1 | contig 17398 bp, 20 predicted proteins | sample MGYA00242490_ERZ504517 | MGnify/ENA primary metagenome ERZ504517 (study PRJEB26092, sample SAMD00036298) | human gut metagenome | host: Homo sapiens | study: EMG produced TPA metagenomics assembly of...
GATTCCCGTTAATGCAGAAATTAGAAGAGCCCGTAGAGAAGGGTTGTTTGATTGTGATAGTGCCAATGAGTTACGAAAATCACATGAAAATCCGGAAATTAAAGAGCTTTATGATACTTGGTTAGGTAAACCTCTCGGAGAAAAAGCTCATAGTCTACTGCATACGCACTATCATCAACAGATACGTTGAAAGTACTAATTTGATACCACAAAACACCTCTTGAGTAGTTTTGCTCAAGGGGTGTTTCTTTGTAAATTGTAAAGAAAATGCTTGCCATGTTACAGTTTTACTGATATCATATGTAGTATAGCGTTTTAAAGAAAAAATGTTTAAAAACTAAAAAAAGTAGTGATTTTGCCTAAAATTTACTGCTTCTTTATGTGTTATAATAGAGCTGGACACAAAAAGTTCAAAAAGAAATCACAATTAAAGTTTTTTTTGAAGGATTTTTTGTTGGAATGTCGAAGTAAATTAAGCAGAACTAAATATCTTGGATATGTTTTAGCGGTTGGTAGACAGAAGAACGAAGAAGTTCAACTGAAAGCTTTACCTGCTGACAGTTTGCGATTCAGAGCGTAGCCACTTTGGATAGAAGTAAGCTGGCACTTGGCTATGTTTTGTTTTAGTAAATCAAAACTTCTAAGTGCTCCTTTTTTATGGGTAAAATCTTATTCGGCAAATAATACTTTATGCTTTTATAGTTGGTATTTAGCCGACTAAGTGTATTTTTTACTAGTGAAGTTAATAGACTTCGCTGGCATTAGCCACAATTTGTTTTATTTACAAGGAGGAAGGTAAACATGATCGACATTAAAGATCGCGTATGCGAAGCAGTAGCCGGCAAAATTATGAGCGCCGAAGCAGCTGCAGAATTTGTAAAGGATGGCGACAACGTAGGTACCAGTGGTTTTACTCCGTCTGGTTATCCTAAAGCTGTGCCTCTTGCTCTGGCAGAAAAAGGCAAAAAAACTCCTTTCCAAATCAACGTTTGGACCGGTGCTTCTGTAGGTCCTGAAATGGATACCGCAATGACTCAAGCTGGTATCGTTGCTCGTCGTATGCCTTACCAAACTAACAATGATCTGCGTAAAGCTATCAACAACGGTTCCGTAAAATATACTGACCTGCATTTGAGCCATGTTGCTCAAATGACTCGCTATGGTTTCATGGAAAACCGCAGATGTGTAGACGTCGCTATCGTCGAAGCCTGCAAAATCATTGACCTTGGCAATGGCCAGGTTGGTTTGATTCCTACAACTTCCATGGGCAATTCTTCTTCTTATGTTCAATGTGCTGAAAAAGTTATTGTTGAAGTAAATACTTCTCAACCAGTAGAATTGGAAGGCATGCATGACTCCTATGTGCCTTTGGATCCTCCGAATCGTAAAGCTATTCCTGTTGAAAAACCGGAAGATGTAATCGGCACTCCTTATATTCCTTGCGATTTGGACAGACTCGTTGCAGTAGTTCCCTGCGATATTACTGATAAAGTTCGTCCGTTGGGCGAAATCGACGAAGATGCTCAAAAAATGGGTAAAAACTTGGTTGAATTCTTTAAATCTGAAGTTGCTGCAGGTCGTTTGCCCGCTAATCTGTTGCCGCTGCAGTCTGGTGTAGGTTCTGTTGCTAACGCAGTTATCAACGGTTTGGTTAACTCTGATTTTGAAGATTTGACTGTATATACCGAAGTTATTCAAGACGGTATGTTCGACTTGATCGATGCTGGCAAACTCCGCGTTTGCTCTGGTACCGCTTTGAGCCCATCCCCTGATTGCCTCAAAAAATTCTATGACAATGTAGAAAAATATAAAAAATATATCATTCTGCGTCCGCAAGAAGTTGCAAACAGCCCGGAAGTTGCTCGTCGTATCGGTGTCATTGCAATGAACACTGCTATTGAGGTTGACATCTATGGTAATGTTAACTCCACTCATATTTGCGGTACTAAGATTATGAATGGTATCGGTGGTTCCGGCGACTATGCTCGTAATGGTTATCTGACCGTATTCTTTACTACATCTCTTGCAAAAGGCGGAGCTATCAGCTCTGTAGTTCCTTTCTGCTCTCATGTTGACCATACTGAACATGACGTTGATGTTATCGTTTCCGAACGCGGCGTAGCTGACCTTCGTGGTTTGTCTCCAAAAGAACGCGCTTTGGTTATCATTGATAAAGTTGCTAATCCGAAATATCAACCGCTGCTTCTTGATTACTTCAAGAGAGCTTGCGAAGCTTGTGGCAATAGCCAAACTCCGCATATTATGGATGACGCTTTCTCCTTCCATGATCGTTTCGTAAAAACCGGCACCATGGAAAAATAATTCTTAGTCAAGACGATTGACTGAGATTGTTGTCTGAAATATTTTGCCGGCAGATAGCTAGTTCTGCCGGCAAACTTTACAGCTTATCTGTAAATAAATTCTGTTGACGAGGCCTTCGGGCTTTGCCATATACACCGTCTATGACGGACACTCTCACCATAATTCGGTCAGTCCAAACCGGATTGTGCAAAAACAATATTTTTAAGGAGGATTTGAGAATGGCAAATGAAACTCTGAAAGCTGGATTTGACAAGTACATGGCTGGCGTAGAAGCTAAACTTGCTAAAAATCCCGAACGTGCAAACCTTGAGCCCAACAGGCTCTACACCCCTCTCGACATCGAAGGCTTCGACTATGAGAAGGATCTTGGCTTCCCTGGTGAATATCCTTACACTCGTGGTGTACAACCTACTATGTATCGTGGTCGTTTCTGGACCATGCGTATGTATGCTGGTTTCTCCACTGCGGAAGAATCCAACAAACGTTATCGTTACCTCTTGGCTAACGGTGGCAGCGGCTTGTCCTGCGCATTCGACCTTCCGACCCAAATCGGTTATGATTCTACCGATCCGATGGCTGAAGGCGAAGTTGGTAAAGTTGGCGTAGCTATCGACTCCTTGGCTGATATGGAAATCTTATTTGACCAAATTTCTTTGGATCAAGTTTCCACTTCCATGACCATCAACGCTCCTGCATCCGTACTTCTTTGCATGTACATCGCAGTTGCTGAGAAACAAGGCGTTTCCGCTGACAAACTGCGCGGTACTATTCAAAATGATATTTTGAAAGAGTATGCTGCTCGCGGAACTTACATTTTCCCGCCGAAACCCTCCATGCGTTTGATCACCAATATTTTCGAATATTGCTCCAAAAACGTACCGCTGTGGAATACCATCTCCATTTCCGGTTATCATATCCGTGAAGCTGGTTCCACCGCTTCTCAAGAAATCGCTTTCACCATCGCTGACGGTATCGCTTATGTTGAAGCAGCTATCAAAGCTGGTATGAACGTTGACGATTTTGCTGGTCGTCTGTCCTTCTTCTGGAACGCTCATAACAACGTACTCGAAGAAGTTGCTAAATTCCGCGCTTCCCGTCGTGTATGGGCTAAAGTTATGAAAGAAAGATTCGGCGCTCAAAAACCGAAATCTCAAATGCTCCGCGTACATACTCAAACTGCAGGTTCCATGCTGACTGCACAACAACCGAACAACAACATCGTTCGTGTTGCTCTGCAAACTGCTGCTGCTGTAATGGGTGGTACTCAATCTTTGCACACTAACTCCAAAGACGAAGCTTTGGCATTGCCGACCACTGAGTCTGTAACCATCGCTCTCCGTACTCAACAAATCGTTGCTTACGAATCCGGCTTGGCTGACACCGTTGATCCGTTGGGTGGTTCCTACTATGTTGAAGCTTTGACTAACAAAATCGAAGCTGAAGCTTGGGAATATATCAAAAAGATTGACGAAATTGGCGGCGCTCCTGAAGCTATCGCTAAAGGTTATATCCAAAAAGAAATCCAAGACTCCGCTTACAAATGGCAAATGGACATTGAAAAAGGCGACCGTATTATTGTTGGCGTAAACAAATTCCAACAAGAAGAAGAACCGCCGAAAAACTTGCTGCGTGTTGACGGCTCCGTTGGCAAATTGCAAGCTGATAAGATTGCTGCCCTTAAAGCTCGTCGTGACAATGCTAAAGTTGAAGAAACTTTAGCTGCTCTGGAAAAAGGCTGTGCTGACGAATCCGTTAACCTGATGCCTTTGATTCTTGACGCTGTACGTGCTTATGCAACTGAAGGCGAAATCTGCGGCGTAATGAGAAAAGTATTCGGCGAATATCAATCTCATACTGCTCTGTAATTTAGAGCCAACAATAATAGGGAGGTAAGAAATAATGTCTAATATTAGAGTTTTAGTAGCAAAACCGGGTCTGGACGGCCATGACCGCGGTGCTAAAGTTGTAGCTCGTGCATTGCGCGACGCTGGTTTTGAAGTTATTTACACCGGTATTCGTCTGACTCCGGAACAAATCGCTGAAGCTGCTCTGCAAGACGACGTTAAAGTTGTTGCTTTGAGCCTGCTCTCCGGCGCACACAACACCCTTTTCCCGAAAGTAGTTGAACTGCTGAAAGAAAAAGGTTTGACTGATGTTCTGGTTATCGGCGGCGGCGTTATTCCTGACGCTGACATTCCTGGTTTGAAAGCTGCTGGCATTGCCGAAGTATTCACTCCTGGCACTCCGACTGGCAACATTGTTGAATTCATCAACGCTAACGTAAAATAATTAAGGTTCTCAAAAATTTTGCAGGCCGGGCTTGTCCCGGCTTGCATAATACAATTTTTATTGGACCTCAACAAGGCGGTGTGATCATTGAATATTGTTGAAGGCGTATTAAACCATTCTCGTTTAGCATTAGCGAAAGCTATTACTGCCGTAGAGAACGAGTATGATAACGCTGTTGAAATAATGACAGCCATTTATCCCCACACCGGTAATGCTTATGTCATCGGAATAACCGGACCTCCGGGCGCTGGCAAAAGTACTTTGACCGACAAGCTTGCTAAAGAATATCGTAAACGCGGTAAAACAGTTGGTATTATCGCAATTGATCCTACAGTCTTCTCCGGCGGTGCAATTTAGGCGACCGTATCAGAATGTTGGACCTTACTGCCGATGAAGGCATTTTGTTCGTTCCATGGCTACTCGCGGTAGTTTGGGTGGATTATCCCAAAAAGCGGGCGATGCTGTTAAATTGATGGATGCATATGGTTTTGATGTTATTATTGTTGAAACTGTTGGCGTTGGTCAATCTGAAGTAGATATTGTTAAAACTGCTGATACTACAATGGTTGTTGTTATTCCTGGTATGGGCGATGACATTCAGGCTATTAAAGCAGGTATACTTGAGATCGGTGACCTTTTCACGATCAATAAAGCTGACCGTGAAGGTACGGACAAGCTGAACATTGAGATTGAAATGATGTTGGAATTAAATCCCGAACATGTTGGCTGGCGTCCTCCGATCAATCGGACCATTGCCAGCAAGGGTGAAGGTATAGAAGCTGTTGTTGACTCTATTGAAGAGCACAAAGCATATTTGATTGAATCTGATCAATTGAGCAAAATACGCAAAGCTCGTATTAAAAACGAGGTTACTGCTATGCTTAATGACAGGGTCAACCGTTATATCGACAAGAATGTTGTAGCTACTTCCGAATTTGATATTTTAGTTGAAAAACTTCAAATTCGTGAAATTGAGCCGTATTCTGTTGTCGCTGACATTGTTGGTAAAGTTTAAGATAAAACAACCAAAATTACTTTTAGGAGGAATTTGAAATGTTTAAAACAATTTGTGTTGACCATGTAGGTATTGCTTGCAAAGACCTGGATCTTTCCAAGAAATTCTACACTGAAGTTCTTGGTTTGAGCTGCACTGGTGAAGAAGCTGTTCCTGAGCAAGGTGTAAAAACCGTATTTATTCCCTGTGGCGAAACTTTGCTTGAGCTCCTTGTTGATATCACTGAAAATGGCGATGGCCCTATCGGCAAATACATCGCTAAAAATGGACAAGGTATCCAACATATCGCTGTTCGCGTTGATGATGTTCAAGCAGCTATTGATACCACTATTGAAAAAGGTGCTGCTATGATCGACAAAGCTCCTCGTGGCGGTGCTGGCGGAATGGATATCGCTTTCGTTCATCCGAAATCCGTAGGTATTTTGCTTGAGTATTGCGCTCCGGCAAAAAAATAATTCCGTAAAATACGGAATTACAAAAATCTTTTGAAGATTTTATTTTAAGTTGTTACATACTACACGGATGCGGACCAAAGAGTCTGCATCCGCGTAGATGTATATAAAATAAGGTTCTCCCAATAATGATGGAGGTGTAAGATTTGTCTACTCAAGCAAAAATTGAGAAAATGCTCAAAAAGTCCGAAGTAATTCTGGCTGCAGGCGGCGAAAAACGCGTTGCAAAACAACACGAAGCCGGCAAAATGACTGCACGTGAAAGAATTGCTGCACTCCTCGACGAAGGATCCTTTGTTGAATTGGATCGTTTCGTAAAACATCGTTGCACAAACTTCGGCCAAGAGAAGAAAGAACTTCCTGGCGAAGGTGTAACTACTGGTTACGGCACCATCGATGGCCGTCTGGTTTATGTATTCGCACAAGATTTCACTGTAGAAGGTGGTTCTTTAGGCGAAATGCATGCTGCTAAAATCGTAAAAGTACAACGCCTGTCCCTGAAAATGGGTGCTCCGCTTGTTGGCCTGAACGATTCCGGCGGTGCTCGTATCCAAGAAGCAATTGACGCTTTGGCTGGTTACGGCAAAATCTTCTTTGAAAACACTATTGCATCTGGCGTAGTTCCTCAGATCTCCGCTATCATGGGTCCTTCTGCTGGCGGCGCTGTATACAGCCCGGCACTGACTGACTTCATTTACATGGTAAAGAACACTTCTAAAATGTTCATTACCGGCCCCGCAGTAGTAAAATCTGTTACTGGTGAAGACGTAACCCAAGAACAACTGGGTGGCGCTATGACCCACAACAGCACTTCCGGCGTTGCACATTTTGCTGCAGAAAACGACGAAGATTGCTTGCAACAGATCCGTTACCTGCTGAGCTTCCTGCCTTCCAACAACATGGAATGCGCTCCTATCGTAGAAACCGGTGACGACCCGATGCGTATTGATGACTCCTTGAATACATTGCTTCCGGATAACTCCAACCAAGCATATGATATGAAAGACGTAATCAAATCCATCGTAGACAACGGTGAATTCTATGAATCCCAACAATATTGGGCGACCAATATTATCACTTGCTTTGCACGTATGGATGGTCAAACCGTAGGTATCATTGCAAACCAACCTAAAGTAATGGCTGGCTGCCTGGATATCAACGCATCCGACAAATCCTCTCGTTTTATTCGCTTCTGCGATGCTTTCAACATTCCTTTGCTGAACTTGGTAGACGTACCTGGCTTCCTGCCTGGCTGTAACCAAGAATACGGCGGTATTATCCGTCACGGTGCAAAAATGCTGTATGCATATTCCGAAGCAACTGTACCTAAAATTACTGTAGTAACCCGTAAAGCATACGGCGGTTCCTACCTGGCAATGTGTTCCCAAGATTTGGGCGCAGACCAAGTAATTGCATGGCCGACTGCAGAAATCGCAGTAATGGGACCTGCAGGTGCAGCTAACATCATCTTCAAAAATGATCCTGATGTAAAAGCAAAAACGGAAGAATATATCGATAACTTTGCAACTCCGTACCAAGCAGCAATGCGCGGCATGGTAGACATCGTAATCGAGCCGAAAAATACCCGTCCCACCATCATCAACGCTTTGCAAATGTTGCAGTCCAAACGTGAAACTCGCCCGGCAAAACGCCATGGCAATATTCCTTTGTAATTTGCAGCTTGCAGTATAGTGCTTAATTAATTAAGAAGAATGAGGTGAAATAATGGGTCCTGTAACTACTAATCCTTGGTTGATTTCTATCATCAATATGACCATAGTTTTTGGCGTATTGGCAGCCTTGGGTGTTTTGATGAAAATCATCCAATTGGTAGATCCAACGCAAAAAAAAACTGAGAAACCAGTAGCAGCACCGGCACCTGCCGCAGCACCTGCTGCTGTTGCAGCTCCTGTGCAGGATGACAGTGAAGTAATTGCTGTTATTGCAGCAGCTGTAGCTGCTCTTGGTCATTCCGCAGAGCAAATAGCCTGCGTACGTCGTCTGCCCGAAGCAAGCTGGACACAGAATGCTCATATTGAAGCAATTAGTGTACGTAAAGAATGCTTCTAATTTGGGGTTAATAATTAATCTATTTTATTACGAGATTTTAAGGAGGATTAACATCCATGGAAAAAATATACCATTACCGTTAACGGCACTGCATATGAAGTAGAAGTTGAAGATATGGGCGGCGCTGCTGCAACAGCTCCTAAAGCTGCTGCTCCTAAAGCTGCACCGGCACCTGCCGCTGCTCCCGCTCCTAAAGCTGCTGCACCGGCTCCGGCTGCAAAACCTGTTGCTGCTGGCTCTGCAACCATTTCTGCTCCTATGCCTGGTAAAGTTCTCGAAGTAAAAGTTAAAGCTGGCGACGCAGTTAAATCCGGCGACGTATTGATGATTCTCGAAGCAATGAAAATGCAAAACGAGATCATGGCTCCGGCTGACGGCACCATTTCTGACGTTCGCGTTTCCGCAGGTCAAACTGTTGGTACCGGCGACGTTATGATTGTAATGTAATTTGCGTCATAAGAAAGCAATAACTTTTATATTTAGAAGAGAGCTTATTTGTGATTGAAACTAGAAGCTCTCAAATAATTGAACATTGGGAGGATATAAATGGAAGCATTTGTAGTTGCTTTACAATCCGTATGGAATGACAGCGGTTTCTCCGCTTTCACCATGGGTAATGCTATCATGATGCTTGTTGGCATCATTCTGCTGTACCTTGCTATTGGTAAAGGCTTCGAACCATTGCTGCTGTCTCCGATCGCATTCGGCTGTTTGCTGGCAAACGTTCCTAAAACCGGTTTCGAAGATCAACCGGGTGTTATGCAGGTAATTCTTTATGGTATTCACCATGAAATTTTCCCGCCTTTGATTTTCTTAGGCGTAGGTGCAATGACAGACTTTGGTCCGTTGATTGCAAACCCGAAAACTTTGCTTTTGGGCGCTGCAGCTCAAGCAGGTGTATTTATTTCCTTGCTGGGCGCTATGATGCTCGGATTTACCGTGCAAGAAGCATCCGCTATCGGTATTATCGGTGGTGCTGATGGCCCGACTGCTATTTACCTGGCTGCAAAAATGGCTCCTAACCTGTTAGGTGCTATCGCAGTAGCTGCATATTCTTATATGTCGTTGGTTCCTTTGATCCAACCGCCTATTATGAAACTTTGCACGACTGAAGCTGACCGTAAAATCGTTATGGAACAACTGCGTCCGGTTTCTCATTTTGAAAGAATCGTATTCCCGGTTGTTACTACTATCGTTATCAGCTTGTTGCTTCCGCCTGTATGCTCTTTAATTGGTATGCTGATGTTGGGTAACCTGTTCAAAGAAGCTGGTTGTTTGGATCGTCTTTCCGATACTGCACAAAATGCTTTGATGAACATTGTAACGATCATGTTGGCAACTGGTACAGGTTTGACTATGAAAGCTGAATCCTTCCTGAACTATCAAACTATTTTGATCATTGTTCTTGGTTTGATCGCTTTCGCAGCTGGTACTTTTGCCGGTGTTGTATTTGGTAAGCTCATGTGCATTCTGGATGGTGGTAAAACCAATCCTCTTATCGGTTCCGCTGGTGTATCCGCAGTTCCGATGGCAGCACGTGTATCCCAAATCGTTGGTCAAAAAGCTAACCCTGCTAACTTCCTGCTCATGCATGCTATGGGCCCGAACGTAGCTGGTGTTATCGGTACCGCAGTAGCTGCAGGTGCAATGCTTGCAATGATTGGACCTGTCAAATAATTTATAGTATAAACAGAAATAGGTGCACTTTATCGTGCACCTATTTTTTTTGGAAAAAGAAAAATATAAAGCAAATCATTATGCTGTAGTAAAGAGAAGTACAAGCTTTCTTTATAGTTTCAAGTAATAATGCAGTCCTGAAGCTGGTTAACCAAGATAAAAACATTAATTTTTCTTTTGGTTATTTTGAATAATGTTTTTTGAGTGGACAAAGAATCTTAAATATTGTAAAAATAGTATTATTGTATTATATTAATATACCTTAATGTCAAAAAAGCTGTAAATTAAATAAAACTTACACTTTTAAATTTGAGTGCATAGTGGTATAATGAAGCATAAGGTGTTGCAAGAAAATTCATAGAAAGCAATGCTAAGGATCTTTTACAAAATTCTCTTTATTTTGATATACGCGCCCCGAACGCGCTGTATATAAAATTAATTTAAAAGGAGGAATTATAATGTCCCCAGCAGTAAAATGTCTCATTCTTCTGGCTGTTGTTGCATTGTTATTTGTAACCGAACTCATTCCGCTTGCAATAACAGCTATGGGCGGCGCTATCGCGTGCGGCCTGTTAGGTTTTATCCCTGCTAAACAAGTATTTTCTGGTCTCTCTAATTCGACCGTAGTACTCTTTGCAGGCATGTTCGTAGTAGGTGCAGCCATGTTCTACACAGGTCTTGCACAAAAAATTCGGTAATACTGTAGTTCATTTCTGCGGTACCGGTGAAAACAGCTTGATGTTTGGTTTAATGTTTGTTGGTGCTGCTTTGTCTTCTGTATTATCCAACACTGGTACTGCAGCTTGTCTGCTGCCGGTTGCCTTGGGTATCTGCTCTGCAGCTAAAATCCCTGCTTCCCGTCAATTGATGCCTTTGGCATTTGCCTGCGGTCTCGGTGGTATCATCACTATGGTTGGTACTCCTCCGAATATCATCGCTAACGGCGCTTTGGAAGCTGCTGGTATTGCTGACAAATTTGGCTTCTTCGAATTTGCCTGGATTGGTATCCCTGTAACCGTAGCTGGTATCATCTATATGATGTTCTTAGGTAAATACCTGCTTCCGAAAGCTGAATTGGATGCTGATCAGGAAATTGAACAAGAAGTTGAAGCTAACGAAACTTCTGCTTCTAAACAAGTAGTTTCCGGCGTTATCCTGTTGCTCGTAGTTTTGACTATGGCTATCGGCATCAAGGGCGTTTCTTTGGAAATGGCAGCTATTATCGGCGCAATCGTTTGCGTATTGACTGGCTGTTTGACTGAAAAACAAGCTTATGCTTCTATTGACTGGGTAACTATTTTCCTGTTCGCAGGTATGATGCCTGTATCCACTGCAATGGACAAAACCGGCGCTGGCAAATTGATCGCTGAATGGACCGTAGGTCTGATGGGCGGTACTCCGTCTCCGTTAGTTGTTACTGCAGTTTTGTTTATCCTTTCTTGCGCTTTAACACAATTTATGTCCAACACTGCATCTGCAGCTCTGCTGTGCCCGATTGGTGTTGCGATTTCTAAACAACTTGGCGCTGATCCGAAAGCAGTATTGATGGCTATCGCAGTTGCAGCATCCTGTGCATTTGCATCTCCGGTAGGTACGCCTCCGAATACTTTGGTTCTTGGCCCTGGCGGATACAAATTTATGGACTATGTTAAAGCAGGTACTGGTCTTGTTATCGTATCCTTTATCGTATCCCTGGTTGTAATTCCTATCGTATGGCCTTTCTTCCCCGGTAATTAAATTTACTTCGGAAAAACAGTAAATTTTATAAAATGAATTATGTAAAAACAGGCGTGTATATCACGCCTGTTTTTTAATACTTGTTTTTGTGAATTTTTTTAGAGGAACGGCTTTAGAGTGTATCCTTTATAGCAAAAATTTGTTATAATAAGAAATGGTCTAAAGGTGTGTTCAGTCCTTGGATAATAGAGAATGAAGGGATTGTTTTGTTTGAACGAAATATATAGAGAAGAATCTCAAGTCAGTGATCGCAGAATGCAGATATCATATGGCGGTTTGGCCGTTATAGTTTTATTATGGATTTATGAAGGGTATCGTTATGTCAATACAGGATATTTTAGCCCTTTAGGTTGGGGCTTTAATATTTTATTTCTGCTGATGTGGATATGGCGTGTTGTTTTTAAGTATACATATATTCTACGTGATGGCGAGATGGAAGTCATAAGCCATGGCGTGGGAATTAGACGCAGTTTTAAAGTGGATTTGACTAAAACTGAAAGTTATACCAATAAATATATCAAAAGTTTTTTTAAGAAAACTAAAATCCGTCATTATATTCACAGGTATTCTTCAGTAGATCCTAATGAACAGCGTTTGTTAGTGTTTACTGAAGGTAAAGATAATAAAAGGCTGGCTGGTATTATTTTTAAATGCAGCGAAAAATTTTTGCGCGAACTGCGCAAACAGATGCCTGATAAATTTTTAAACTTAAATTGAGTTATTGAGAAAGGATGAAAACAATGGAAGCATTGGTAAATGTAGATAGTTCTTTGATTTGTGCTCGTATCATTCAAGTTTTCGTTGGCGCTTTTTTTATATTTTTATGATTGCTAAGGCAGTTGGATCAGAAAATAAGGCAAAATGGTTTCAAAAAGACGTATGAAATACACTTTTTTCAATAAAAGAGGTATTTTTGGTGAATATATTAACTTTGGCTATCCTATTACATGGCAGGGTGTAGGTATTTTTGTCGCTATTTACGGCGTTTATTTTTGGATTTGGTTATTGGTATGTTTTCATACACGCCTATAATTAAGGAGAGTATTTATGGCAGAAATGAGAGCTGAATTAGTAGGATTATTGATTGAGAAGCATGGCGAAAGAGCGAAAATAAAGCTTGATAAAGATAAAAGTAAAGGGGAAAAAATACCTAAATATTTAGAAGCCTGGTGTCCTATAAATGCCAAAGTTGGCGATGTAGTCGGTGTTGAATATCAGGAAATGAATAAACGTAAGATGCAGATGATATTGTATGGCTTTCCTGTATTGTCAGTGATTGCCGGTGCTGTTTTTGGAAACAGTATCGCTGTATTTTTCGATATTGATAAGACAATGCCTGTGATGCTGGGTGTAGTTATCTGGCTGTTGGTTTCTGTTAATTATGCGCGTATTTTTAAACGTGATGCAGTACGTGAAGGTGTACAGCCGGTTGTTATAGAAATAGAAGCACCTGACCCAATAGTTTTTGATGATACTGAAGATGAAAATGAAAAAAAATAGGAGATGAGCTGATGCTGGTAAGGTTAGCGTCCGGATCTCCGCGCCGTTTAGAATTATTGCGTCAGATTGGGTTAGAGGTTGATGTATATACCAGCGCCTTTGATGAGGTTAATGGAGATAACGCTGAAAAAGTGGTAGCAGTAAATGCTTTAGGTAAAGGGCAGGTAGTTGTTGAACAAGTTGGCAGCGAAATACCTGTGATTGCTGCTGATACGATGGTTGTTTTGGAAAATGAAATACTTGGCAAACCATTTGACAGCAATGATGCAGCCGCGATGCTGCGGAAATTGTCTGGCAGAGTGCACCGGGTTTTGACAGGTGTTGCTGTTTTTTATAAGACTCAGAATTTAGTAGAAGTAGTAGAGACTAAAGTATGGTTTAGAAGCTTATCAGAAATTGAGATTAATGCTTATGTTGCGACCGGCGAACCTTTTGATAAGGCTGGAGCCTATGGAATTCAGGGACGTGGTGCAGTTTTAGTTGAGAAAATAGATGGCTGCTATAATAACGTCGTGGGGTTGCCGCTCACCCGCTTGTATCAAATGATGGCACAAATTGGAGTGAAGGGCTTTTGAGCCAGTGTATAAAAGAATTGTCGCTGGATGACAGACCACGTGAAAAATTGATGCAGCAAGGTGCTGCTGGGTTAAGTAATTCTGAACTTTTAGCTATTTTAATACGTACTGGTACCCAGAAGCGTTCTGCTTTAAGAATTGCAGAAGAATTGACTGCTTCAAGTGGGTTATATCAAAATATAGCCTGTGTGCACAGTGTTGCAGAGCTGGCTAAAGTCAAGGGACTGGGGCCCGCAAAAGCTGCAACAATTTTGGCTGCGTTGGAATTAGGCAAGCGTATTGCAGCAGCTGGAAGTCAGGTCAAGTTAAAAATAGAGTCTCCGCAAAAAGGTGCTGAGATTTTATTGCCAAGATTGCGTTACGAACAACATGAAAAATTTTTGGTGTTATTATTAGACAGCAAAAATCAGGTCATAAGAATGGAACAAGTTTCAGAAGGATCTGTCAATAGTTCGGTTGTGCATCCTCGGGAAGTGTTTGCCCCGGCGTTACTGTACCATGCTGCTGCCATTTTGGTAGCACATAATCATCCTTCTGGAGATCCTAAACCTAGTCAGGAAGATAAAGAGCTGACTCGTAGTCTGAATGAGACCGGGATAATTATGGGAATTCCGCTGATTGACCACCTGGTAATTGGCGATGGAATATTTTTTAGTTTTAGAGAGCAAGGTTATTTAGATAAATGAGGTGTTGAAGAATGTTTGGTATTTTTAAAAGTTTTGCTCATGATATGGGAATCGATTTGGGAACTGCGAATACTTTGGTGCATGCTAAAGGTAAAGGTATTATTATCAGAGAACCTTCAGTAGTTGCCGTAGACAGAGAGAATAAAGAGGTGCTGGCGATTGGTGCCGAAGCTAAGCAGATGATTGGTCGTACTCCTGGACATATCGTAGCTATTCGTCCGATGAAGGATGGCGTTATTGCTGATTTTGATATTACCCAGTCGATGCTTAAATACTTTATAAAAAAAGCAATTGGCAAACATTCTTTAGTCCGTCCGCGTATTGTTGTTGGCGTTCCTTCTGGTGTTACTGAGGTTGAAAAACGTGCGGTCATTGATGCTACTGTACAAGCTGGGGCCAGGGAAGCATATTTGATTGAAGAACCAATGGCGGCTGCTATTGGTGCAGGGTTGCCTGTACAAGAAGCTACCGGCAGTATGGTCGTTGATATTGGCGGCGGAACCTGCGAAGTAGCTGTTATTTCCTTGGGTGGTATCGTTATCAGCCGTTCTATCCGGACCGGCGGTGATGCAATGGATGATGCTATTGTACGTTACATCAGGAAAACATTCAGTCTGTTGATTGGTGAGCGGACAGCAGAAGAAATAAAAATTACTATTGGCACTGCGATGGAACTTGAAGAAGCTACAGAAATGGAAATTCGTGGTCGTGATCTCGTGACAGGGTTGCCTAAAAATCTGCTTATTAATGCGAACCAGATCTGCGAGGCGTTGAGTGAACCGGTGGCTAATATTGTCGATGCCGTACGTAATACTCTGGAGAGAACTCCTCCGGAACTGGCTTCTGATATTATGGATCGCGGTATCGTTATGACAGGAGGATCTTCTTTGCTGCGTAATCTTGACCGTCTACTGAGCAAAGAAACAGGAATGCCTGTCTATGTTTCTGATGATGCTTTGTCCATGTGTTGCCTTAGGTAACTGGTATTGCGGTTGAAAATGTAGATATCTATAAAAAAGGATTTATGGCATCTAATAATAAATGAAGGCTGAATTATTATTGTGAGTAAGAAAAATATGAGCCTGCTTCTGATTGTGATAGCATTGGTAGCTCTGATGGCGTTGGCTGTTGAAGGAAGAGTACGGTTTCCGGTGTTGAATAGAGTGGTGATTGCAGTAATAAGTCCTGTCAACAGTGGTATTCAGACGTTTACAGGCGCAGCTTCTTCTTTGGGAAATAAGCTGAAAGCTATTACGACAATGGAAGCAGAAAACGAGCAATTAAAAAAAGAAAACGCTGAATTGCGAAGGGCTAATATAGCTATGGCTGAGTTTTACGCTGAAAATCAGCGGCTGACAAAGCTTTTGCAATATAAAGAGCACGTGCCTGAACAGAAATTACTGCCTGCCAAAGTTGTGGGGCGGAATATGGGCGATTTACAGGATGTTGTAATCATCGATCGTGGTTCTGCAGATGGTCTGGATAAAGAGATGGCTGTTGTTACTGGTGATGGTATCGTAGGGCTGGTAGAAGAAGTTTATCCTGCTGCTGCTAAAGTCATGCTGATTACCAGCAGCCGTTGTAAGATCGGGGCACGTATTTTGAGGGCTGATTCCAGAGCGGTTGGTGTTATCTGCGGAAGAAGCATGGAAAATATGCCTTTAGAAATGGAACATTTACCCAGGGAAGCGGATGTAAGAAAAGGTGATGTTGTTATTACCAGCGGTTTCAGTGGCAGGCATCCGGCAGGGTTGGTAATTGGTACTGTAAGAGAAACCAGCCCAGAGGCGGCAGGACTTTTATTGAACGCAGATGTTGATCCTGCTGTTGACAGCAGTAAAGTAGAAGAAGTTTTTGTTGTTACCGGGTATAGCAACCCCGCAGCAGCAACAGGTAAATTAAATAGTAATACCGAAGGAGGACAGGCACAATGAGGAAACTGATTTGGCCCGTCCTGTTTCTGTTATGTTTATCTTTACAGATGAGTTTGCCGCAAAATCAGTGGTTTAAATTTGATCTGCCGCTTTTGCTTATTTATTGTTTGGCTATGCTGAAAGGTGCATTTGCCGGTGGGATAGCTGGCTTTTTCGTAGGATTGCTGCAGGATCTTTTAACCGGTGGTATTTTTGGTTTTCATATTTTGACAAGGACTGCGATAGGGTATTATGTTGGCTATACAAAAGAAAAGGTATTTAAAGACAGTATGTTTTACAATATTGTGGCGATTGTTACAATAACAGTTGCTTTGCGAGGCTGTTATTTTATTCTGCAGGTTATTATGGCTAAGGGATTTTCTGTTTTACTGTTAGAGCTGGCACTGCAGGATACGTTTGCTTATTGCCTGGGAAATATTATTTTTGTAATTCCGTTGTACCTTCTGACAGAAAGACTGCAGAAATGGATAGAACTGGATGATGGATTGCATTAAACAAAGGAGGTCAAATTGTGCTGAACAAAAGATACGCGCGCCGCTTGGAAGTTATGCTGGCAGCAGCAGTATGCATATTTTTAATTTTGCTCGGCAGAATGGCCTATTTGCAGCTTTATAAAGGCGATTATTATGGCAATCAGGCTGATGGTAACAGATTGCGCAGAACAAAAATCACTGCTCCGCGCGGCTTGTTTTTTTGATTATAAAGGGCAGGAATTAGTTAATAATCTGCCTGGTTATGCTGTGGCACTTCAGCGTCAGGGTCAGCGTGATAATGAAAAAGTGATCGGTATATTGTCTGAAATATTAAATATGCCGGAAGACCAAATTAGAAAGCGTATTGCAGCTAATCAAAACAGTTATGAGCCAACCCGCTTAAAAATGCAATGTTTCCCCTGAGATCGTAACAAAAATAGAAGAACGCAGGTTGGAGTTACCTGGAGTTTTGTTGGAATTACAGCCAATCCGTAATTATTTGTATAAAGAACTGGCAGTTCACGCGTTAGGTTAATGTTGGCGAGGCCAGTGAATATGATATTACTGAAGGCAGCTATAAAGGGATGCCAGGCGGTAGTATTGTTGGTAAAATTTGGCATTGAAAAAAACTTTTGATAAAGTTATCCGCGGAATAGACGGCAGCTTTG